>ERZ836441.35-NODE-35-length-153914-cov-23.066444_pt1 | contig 153914 bp, 145 predicted proteins | sample MGYA00519686_ERZ836441 | MGnify/ENA primary metagenome ERZ836441 (study PRJEB31850, sample SAMEA3708800) | human gut metagenome | biome: human gut; feature: human-associated habitat; material: faeces | place: China | collected 2014 ...
CCCCACTTGTTAGATAGTATATCATACTGTCTAACAAATGGGGTGCTGTTCAAAACAGTCTGGCAGAGGTTTTTATGTTTTATTCTTGTGTCAGCGCCCGCGCCATTCTGACCACGCGGGAGGCATTGATTTTTACTTGCTCCAGCGTCACTGCACCGCTGGCGATGCCCTGCAGCAGGTTGTCATAGTCACCCTTGTTGCCGGGCATGAACAGGTCGCCGCCTGCTGCAGCTACATACTGCGCCTGCGAATCCCGGTGGGCAGAGCGCGCATCCCCGGCAATCGGTGAGACCCAGTCGGTCATGACGATGCCCTCATACCCGAACTCGGCACGCAGAATATCCATAATCAGCCCGCGGCTTTCGGCGGTGTGGGTGCCGTTCAGCAGATTGTAGGAGGTCATGACGGCCTTGGGCTGGGCTTCCCGCACGCAGATGCCGAAGCCCTTTAAGTAAATTTCACGCATGGCGCGCTCGGAAACCATGCTGTTGTTGCGGGTGCGGTTGTACTCTTTATTGTTGGCGGCATAATGCTTGATGGTCGTGCCGCAGCCCTTATGAGCCTGCACACCGCGCGTCATGGCGGCGGCCATCTTGCCGGAGACGAGCGGATCCTCAGAGTAGTACTCAAAGTTGCGCCCGCAGCGGATCGAACGATGGATGTTCAGCGCCGGGGCAAGCCACAGATGCACGCCGAAGTGCTCCATCTCCTCGCCGACGATGCCGCCGCACCGCTGCACAAAATCCGTGTCAAAGCTCTGCGCCAGCGCGGTGCCGATGGGAATGGCCGTGCAGTATTGGGTCTTGATCTCGCAGCCGGCCTTCGGCTTGCCGTTGCCGCCCATCAGGCTCATCACCAGTTTCATCGGGCCGGACAGCATTTCCATAATGGAATCCGGCACCGAGGCATTGCCGACAGCGTGCTTGCCCTTGCCGTCCTCATAATACTCCTTCGCAAGGCGCAGACCGGCAGGGCCGTCGGCCATGATCAGCCAGGGAATGCCCTTGACCGTGCTGCAGCTCTCACCCGCCGCACCGCAGACATGGCGGCCTGCTGTGCCGATCATCGAAGCAAAGCCCTTTGCGTTCGGATCAAAATCGCCGATCAGAAGCAGGGCGGCGTCCTCCTTGGTCAGGGCGTCCACCTCGGGCAAAATTTCCTCGGTGCGGGCATAGTCTATCGTTTCGCAGACAATCGAGACCGGGTCGATTTCGATGACCGGCACACCCTCCGGGCGCTCCATCGCGGCGGCAGGGGCGGTAAGGTCGGTGAAATCTGTGTTGCCCAGCACATTTTTTGCCTGCAGGGTCGTGACGGTCTTGCCCAGATGCAGGACGGCGGCGGGGACGGTTTCGGCGCTGCTGACACCGACACGGACAAAGTGATCACCGGCCTCGAGAATATAGGAGGCGGTTTCGGCATCATAAGCTGCCATCTCCGGCAAGGTAAAGGAGCAGGTGACAGTTTCTGCTTCTCCCGGGGCAAGTGTGCGGGTCTTGGCAAAGGCGCAAAGCTCCTGCCGGGGCGCATCGAGCTTACCGGCAGGCTTGCTCAGGTAGACCTGCACGACCTGCCGCCCCGCCATAGTGCCGGTGTTTTCCACGGTGGTACGCACAGTGACCTGCGCACCGTTCACCTCCACCCCGGCAGTCCCAAGGCGGAACTCTGTGTAGGAAAGCCCGTATCCAAAGGGGAACAGAGCTTTTTTGCGGAAGGTATCAAAATAGCGGTAGCCCACATAGATGCCCTCGCGGTAGCGGGTTTCGTTCATGTCCTCAAAGTCGGGCATTTCAGGGTATTCCTCAAAGGCGGCCCAGGTGGTCGTCAGCTTGCCGGAGGGATTGGCCTTGCCCAGCAGAATATCCGCCAGCGCACCGCCGGTCTCGACACCGAGCTGGGACAGCAGCAGAATGTTGCGCACGCTCATAACGGGGGAGAGATCCACCACGCCGCCGACATTCAGCACCAGCATAAAGCGGGTGAACTTTTTGTCCAGCGCCAGAATATCCCGGACCTCGGAATCGGTCAGGCGGATGTCACCCTTGAGCGGCGTGCGGTCGTTGCCCTCACCGGAAATGCGGGAAACAACGTAAATTGCTGCATCGCCCTCAGCGTTGAGCGGCAGGTCGTATTCAGGCTCAGGCATGACCTTGCCCATGCCGTAGAGGATAAAGTTCTGCTTGGCGGCTTTGGCGTCCTTTTTCAGCTGCTTCAAAAAGGCTTTGTGGGCCTTTTCCCGCGCCTGCTCGTAGCCGGTGTGCCACTCCATCCCGGTCAGGGTAAAGCCTGCCTGCTGCAGTCCTTCCTCAATGGTTACGATGTAGCGTGAATTTACCTCACCGGAGCCGGTGCCGCCCCGGATCGTGCGGCGCACGCCGCTGCCATAGGCGGCAAGGGTGCAGGGCTTTTCCAGCGGGAAACTGCCGTCCTTTTTCAGCAGCACGGTGCAGCCCGCCAAATCTTTGCGCAGCGCTTCGATGTGGCGCAGCTCATAATCGGCCATTGCAGTGGTATTTTTCATGGAAAACATCCTCCTTTTTCATTAGTATACAAGAAATATCCTCAGGCAGGGGAGAAAGCATTTCGTGTTTTGAGATAATAATTAGGGAAATACCGCACAATTCCCGCCTGACGGCTCAAGTACCGCTCCGGCAGCTGCCGCACCTCGCTCGCTGTATCGGCACTTAGAATTATGCGGTATTGCCCTATAAAATGCGCTTCAAAAATAGCTCGTCGATTTTGCAATTTTTGCGCTATACAACAAAAACAGCCCATGACATCTTTTTGTCATGGGCTTATGGCGGAAAGAAAGGGATTCGAACCCTTGAGGGCTTTAGGGGCCCTACACGATTTCCAGTCGTGCGCCTTAGACCAGCTCAGCCATCTTTCCACATATTCAGTTGCGCAGCGCCTGACTGCATGAGCTATTATAGCAATACAATCTTCAAATGTCAAGCCTTATTTTGCATTTTTTTGCAAAAAAATCTGCGATGGGCAAGGTGTATGCAAAACGTGCGTGCAAACTGCATATTTTGCACGTTTTATCCTCTTGCAAACGGCGGCGCAAGGTGCTAAAACTATAGGGGTATGAAACATCTAATAAGAGGTAAGGAGAGGATATTTCATGTATTCCGTGTTCCGTGACCTGGCGATCATCATTTTGAGCGCAAAGTTCTTTGCGCTGGTCGCCCGCAAATGCAAGGCCCCGCAGGTCGTGGGCGAAATCATTGCCGGCCTGATCATCGGACCGTGCCTGTTGAACCTGGTGCAGACCAGCGACGCCATCTCGATTTTTGCGGAAATCGGTGTGGTGCTGCTGATGTTCTCCACCGGCCTTGGCACGAACCTGAAGGAGCTGATGCGCGCAGGCCCCATTGCGACGCTGATCGCCTGCGTCGGCGTCTTTGTGCCGCTGGTAGGCGGTACGCTGCTGTATAGCGCATTCTACGGCTTTGCGGCGGTGGGCAGCCCGGAGTTCTACCGCGCGCTGTTCATCGGCACCATCATGACGGCGACGAGTGTCTCCATCACGGTGGCGACGCTGCAGGAGCTGGGCCATCTGAAAAGCTTCCTTGGTACGACCATCGTCAGCGCGGCAGTCATTGATGACGTCATCGGCATCATCGTGCTGACCTGCGTGCTGGGCGCCAGCTCGGGTGAGGGTACCGGCATCGGCGGCGTGCTCATCCAGACCGTGCTGTTCTTCCTTGTCGCCATCGGCGTCGGCGTCGTCATCCACTTTGCCATGAAATGGCTTGACAAGCGCAACCCCCACACCCAGCGCATCACCATCGTCAGCATGGCGTTCTGCTTTGCCATGGCCTACATTGCCGAGCAGTACTTCGGCATTGCCGACATCACCGGCGCGTACATTGCAGGCATCGTGCTCTGTGCGATGGACGACGCCCCCTATGTGGAGCGCCGCGTTGACATCAGCAACTACGTCATCTTTGCACCGGTGTTCTTCGCCTCCATCGGCTTAAAGACCGACATCAGCGGCCTGACACCGGAGATTTTGCTTTTCTGCATCTGCTTCGTCATCGTTGCGCTGCTGACCAAGATCATCGGCTGCGGTCTGGCTGCGAAAATCTGCCGCTTCAACTGGGGCGATTCCCTCAAGGTCGGCGTCGGCATGATGACCCGCGGCGAGGTCGCGCTGATCGTTGCCCAGAAGGGCCTGGAGGTCGGCGTTGTCGACCCCGTGTATTTCACGGCGGTCATCCTGCTCATCGTGGTCTCGTCCGTTGCGACGCCGCTGGCGCTGAAGGCTCTGTTCACGAAAATGCCGCCCGTGCCGCATCCGAGCCAAACGAAAGCGTAAAATCACGTGTAAAATGCTTTGTAGGGGTCGATGCTTGCATCGACCCGCGGGCGGATGCGAGCATCCGCCCCTACAACCAACCCGCTATAACAAAAAATCCGGCAGACGCTTTTAAAGGCGTCTGCCGGATTTATTTTTATTCCGCCTCTACTGCGTGAAGGTGATTATCCACCCATTTGATCAGCAGCTCCAGCGCCACCAGGTTATGCCCGCCCTCAGGGACGATCAGGTCGGCCTTGCGCTTGCTCGGCTCGACGAACTGCTCGTGCATCGGTTTGACAGTGGTCAGGTACTGGTTGACAACGCTGTCCAGCGTGCGCCCGCGCTCCTTGACGTCGCGGACGATGCGGCGCAGGATGCGCACATCGGCGTCGGTGTCCACAAAGACCTTCATGTCCATTAAGTCGCACAGCTCGGGGGAGTCAAAAATCAGGATCCCCTCCACGATAATGACCGGTGCGGGCTGCACGGTCACGGTCTTGTCGCTGCGGTTGTGGATGGTGTAGTCGTAGACCGGCACCTGTACGGGGTGACCTGCGCGCAGCTCCCGCAGGTGGGCGACCATCAGCGGCGTGTCAAAGCTGTCCGGGTGGTCGTAGTTGAGCTTGCAGCGCTCCTCGTAGGGCAGCTCGTCGTGGCGCTTGTAGTAGCTGTCGTGGTTGAGAACGCTGACCTCGTTCGCACCAAAATGGTCCCGCAGTTTTTCGGTCAGGGTGGTCTTGCCGCTGCCGGTGCCGCCCGCGATGCCGATAATGATGGTTTTCATGTTCATAGCTCCTTATACATCCAATTTGATCTCGCGCCCCGTCGGCTGATACGCGCGGTATTTGACGCCGGTCATGTTGAACATGCGGCGGCTGGCGATGCTGGCATGGGTGTCGTGGTATTTGTCCGATAGATAGATCAGTTCTTTGATGCCGCTCTGGATGATGGCCTTGGCACATTCATTGCAGGGAAAAAGCGTCACATACATCCGGGAGCCGCGCAGATCATGGTTCGGGCTGTTCAGGATAGCGTTCAGCTCCGAGTGGCAGACATACATATATTTTGTGTCAAGGTCGCTGCCTTCGCGCTCCCAGGGCATATCGTCGTCATTGCAGCCGATGGGCATGCCGTTGTAACCCAGGGACAAAATTTTGTTTTCCGGGCTGACGATGCAGGCACCGACCTGGCTGTTGTTGTCTTTGGACCGCATGGCCGAGAGCAGGGCAATGCCCATAAAGTATTCATCCCAGCTGATGTAATCCTGACGTTTCATAGGTACACCGTCCTTTATTTTTTTACTCTATTATACTGTGCCGCCGTGCGCCGCGCAAGATGCTGTATGCAAATATTTGCGCCGTGTGGCCTCGCCGCCGCGCAGATGACGCTCGGCCTTGTTCTTCTGTACGACGGCCTGCACCTCGGCCCAAAGGCCCGGGTTCTGGCGGCGCAGGCGGTGCTGGTCCTTCCAGATCGTGGATTTGCTCACGCCGAATACGGCAGCCGCCGCGCGCACGGTAGCACCGCTTTCCACAATATACCGTCCCACCGCCGCGGCGCGCTCCTCAGGGTCGCCCTTCATAGCCTGACCTCCTCGCATAGAATTTCCTGTCAAATCCTATGTGAAGGAGGTCGGGAGTATGCTACTTTATCTTATACACGCGGCACGCCGCATTTTCATACCATACGTCATACCTTGCCGCATACCAGCTCTCATCCGCCGCAAATTTCGCGTACACACTGCTGTCAAACACGGCGTACCCGATGTCCCACGCGGCCAGCGTGTCCTCGTCCGGCGTCTCATACAGCGCCCGCATGGCGTTGTACTCGGCAGAATAGTCCATGCCGTGGTAGTAGACATAGCTGCCCGACCCGCAGAGTATCCGCCGCCCGGCCAGCGCAAACACCGGTGTTAAATGGCTGTCACTCGTCAGAAACAGCGCGTCGCTCCCGGCGTTTTCGTCGATGTGATCCGCCAGCGCCATATCGTCCGCGCTCCACTGCCGGTAGTCGCTGAGCGCCTCGCGGCCTACGGTCAGCACACTGCCGAACATGCCCGCAAAGCAGCATGCCGCCAGCCCCAGCGCTCGCCAGGGCAGGGCGCGCACCTCTGCAAAAATATCCACAAGCAGCTGTGCAGCCAAAATACAGCCCAGAATATGCCAGACATAGAGCAGCTTGTTGTTGTCGTAATTGTTCGGCTGGAACACGACGAACTCCGCCAGCGCCAGGATCGCCAGCCCGCCGCCGTACAGCCACCGCTGCTTTGGCTTGGCGCGGAGAAACGCAGGAATCAGCAAAAGATACACAAGGCCGATGTTTTTGATGTAGAACCAGAAATAGTTGTCCCGCAGCGTGCCGTCGTCCTGGCCGTTGATCCAGTTGAAGTGCAGCCGCAGCATGTGCTGGCCGTCGAGGCTCTGCGCCAGCACCGTCGGCAGCATCTGGCACAGCCATGCCGCGCCGCAGACCGCCGCCAGCCCCAGCCAGGGCAGCAGCGTCTTTCGCCGCGGGCCCTGCGCCAGTGTGTAGACGCCGCCGACGAGGCAGAGCAGCACGAGCGCCAGCGCACTGTGGGTGTGCAGCAGCGGCAGGGGCAGCACCAGCGCGGCCAGCCACGGCCAGAGGCGGCGCTCGCCCTCATAGCAGAACCGCCATAGAAGATAGACGGCGGGCAGCAGCACGCACCAGCCGAACAGCGTCGCCCGCTGGGGGATAAGCAGATCCACAATCGGATTGACCCACTCGATGTTTTTCTCCACAAAATTCGTCGGCGTTGTGTAAAACCCCGTGAAAATGCCCGCAAAGCTGTCGGCAGAGCCGAGAAAGTACGCAAACCCAAGCCCGCTGCCCATAAAAAACAGGTAAAACGCCAGACACGCCTTGCCGACGCTGTCGGTCACGCGCCGCGCCAGCTGCCAGAACATGCCGTACACCGACAAAAACGCGGGCAGCATCGGCAGCAGATACGCCGTGCGCAGGTCGGCCCCCAGCACCACAAAAACGCTGGAGACCGTCTCGCACAAAAACGGATAGCCGAACCGGTGCGTGCCGCCCAGCAGGGGATAGCGGGGCAGAAATTCACCGCTCTGCGCGATATATTTGATGAACCCGAGGTGCATCGGCATATCGCCGTAGCAGCTCTGGCCCGTGTGGTACGCGCCGTCCACCAGATGCAGAACGTGGGTGTGCAGCAGATACAGCGTGATAAGCACTACCGGCAGCAGGCACGCCCACAGGGCCCCGCCGTCGGGGTCCTTCGCCATGCCGCGCAGCCGCGTGCCGCGGTACAAAAGCGCTGCCCCGATGCCCGCCGCGGCCGCTGCCGCCAGCGCGACGGCGGGCAGTGTAAAGCCCAGTACCACCGCAAACAGTGCAGGCAGCACGGCCAGCAGCGACACGCCGAACCCGCAGCCCAGCGGCACGATCACCGCCGCCGACCCGTCCGGCACCGCCCGCCGGGCCGACAGCAGACCGACGGAGAGAAACAGGGAAAGATAGAAAACGGAAAATAACATGAAGAACCTCACAATTCCTAAGGCCCCTTCGCTTGCGAGGGGGCTCCGCCCGCAGGCGGTGGGGGAGCGGTAGCCTGCGGCCACCCTCCCTCCGGCCCTTCGGGCCACCTCCCCCGCAAGCGGAGGAGGCTTTTGGGTGAGCTTACACCCCCTCCAAATCAAACGGCGGTGTATACTCCTCCCGGGCACTGCTCTTTTCCTGCATATACCCGTCGGTCAGTCCCAGCCGCACGGCCTCGTCGATGACCTGCCGGTACTCATAGGTCGTGATGCGCCGCCCGAGGCCGTGCTCTGCCGCCTTATAAAAGGGTGTAAACTGGCTCATTAAGCTGGGGATGAATTCTATGCCCGTTTCCTCCCGCAGCGCTGCCAGCCGCCGCAGCACGGCCTTGCTGTCTGCCACGTGGCCGGGCAGGGCCAGATGCCGCACAATGACGCCCTTCTGCAAATACCCGTCCGCGTCGTACACCGGTGCGCCGGTCTGCAAAAGCATCTGCCGCAGCGCTGCGTCCGCCACGGCAGGGTAGTCCCGCGCGGCGGAAAGCTCCGCTGCCAGCGCACCGTCCGCGTACTTGTAATCCGCCAGCCAGATGTCCACATACCCGGCCAGCGCCCTGACGGCGTCCACCGTCTCATACCCGCCCGTGTTGTAGACGACGGGCAGGGAAAAGCCCTGCGCCCGCGCGGCATCCAGCGCGGCAGTGACCCACGGCAGATACTGCGATGCCGTGACGAGGTTTATGTTTTTCGCCCCGCCGTTCTGCAAATTCATAAAAATTTCGGTCAGCCGCTCCACAGAAATCGCCTTGCCGACCTCGCCCTGACTGATCGGGTAATTCTGGCAATAGCAGCATTTCAGCGTGCAGCCGCTGAAAAATACCGTGCCGCTCCCGGTTTCGGCGTTCGGGTCGCCGCTCAGGCACGGCTCCTCCCAGTGGTGCAGGGCGGCGCGGGCCACGCGCAGGGTGTTGTCTGCCCCGCAAAAGCCGCGCTGCCCTGCGGCGCGGTCCGCCCCGCAGGCCCGGGGGCAAAGGGTGCAGTGATGGGGTATCTGCATGATAAAATGCCTCTTTCACAAAATTTCTTGCTTTTAGTTTACCACAAACGGCGAAAGTGTGGTATACTGTATCTACCGATATTGCAAAATAAAGGAGAGTGCTTTTATGTCTACCCCCCATAACCGCGCTGAAAACGGCGATTTCGCCAAGACCGTCCTGATGCCCGGCGACCCGCTGCGCGCCAAATTCATTGCCGAGACCTTCCTCGAGGACCCGCGCCTTGTCACCGACGTCCGCGGCATGTACGGCTACACCGGCACCTATCAGGGCCGCCCCATCAGCGTGATGGGCAGCGGCATGGGCATGCCGTCCATCGGCATCTATTCCTACGAGCTGTACACCCAGTACGGCGTCGAGAACATCATCCGCATCGGCTCCGCCGGCTCCTACACCGACAAGGCAAAACTGTTTGACGTGGTGCTGGCCACGGGTGCCTACTCCGAGAGCAACTACGCCGTGACCCAGAGCGGCGACACCGACGACATCCAGACGCCGAGCGCCGCGCTGAACGATGCCCTGCGCGCCAGCGCCAAGGCTGCTGGTATTCCGCTGATCGAGGGCAACATCCATTCCTCCGACGTGTTCTACCGCCAGCCCAGCGACGAGAAGCCGACCTACTGGGAAAAACTGCGTGACGAAAAGGGCTGCCTGGCCGTCGAGATGGAGAGCTTTGCGCTGTTCCACAACGCCAGGGTCCTGGGCAAGCGTGCCGCCTGCCTGTTGACGATCTCCGACAGTTTTGTTTCGCCGGAGATCACGACTGCCGAGCAGCGCCAGACCAGCTTCACCGCCATGATGAAGGTCGCGCTGGGCGTTGACGCATTTCTGGAGAAGTGAGCATGGAAAAGGCTGAGATTCAGGCGCTCATCCGCGAGGCGTTCGCCGCGCAGAAGTTCGCCTATGTACCGTACTCCCACTTCCACGTGGGCGCGGCGCTGCGCGGCAAAAACGGACAGGTGTTCCGGGGCTGCAATATTGAGAACGCGAGCTACACCCCCACGAACTGCGCCGAGCGCACGGCTCTGTTCAAGGCCGTCAGCGAGGGTGTGCGCGAGTTTGACGCCATCGCCATCGTCGGCAGCAAGGTGGGGGAGACGAACACCCTCGTTACCGGCCCGTGCGGTGTCTGCCGTCAGGCGCTCTATGAGTTCGGCGGCCCCGAATTGACCGTCATCATGGCCAGGAGTGAGGACGATTACATCGTCACGACCCTCGGCGACCTGCTGCCCTACGGCTTCGGCCCGGCAAATCTGGAATAAAATTACTTTCTTTGGCTCCCCTTGAGGGGAGCTCCCGCCGCAGCGGGTGAGGGGTGGCTGGGTGCCGCACGATTTACGCGGAGTCTCCCGCCCACCCCTCCGGCCCTGCGGGGCCACCTCCCCTCAAGGGGAGGCTTTTTCAGAAAACCAAAGGAGTTCCCTTACCACATGAAGAAATTCTTAGCACTGCTTCTGACGTTGGCGCTGCTGGCAGGGCTGACCGCCTGCAAGGATACGGAGGCTGCCAGCACCGCGCAGGAGCAGCACACTGTAACCGCCCCGACGAACGACGCGACCTTTGTCTACCAGCCCGATGACCCGGCGGCCACACTGCCCGGCGGAGAGTCCGTCGTGCTGGTGACCGGCCCCGGCGGCACGGAATCCGGCGAGGATGCCATGCTGTGGCAGGGCATACAGACGTTTGCCAACACGTACGGCTATACCGCCGACGCCCAGACTGCCGCGGGCAACACCGCAGACGAGGCCGAGGCTGCCCTGCGCGCTGCCGCCGAGAGCGGCGCAAAGCTCGTGGTCTGCCGCGGCGACACCATGGGCGCGGCGCTCTACCGTATGCAGGAAAACTACCCTGACGTCCACTACCTGCTGTTTGACAGCGAGCCCCACAGCGACGACTATAGCGCTTACAATACGGCCAGCCTTGTCCATTGCGTCCTCTTTCAGGAGGAACAGGCCGGGTATCTGGCCGGGTATGCCGCTGTGACCGATGGCTACACCACGCTCGGCTTCATCGGCGCGCGGGAGGTACCGGGCATTGTGCGGTACTGCACCGGCTTTCTGCAGGGCGCGGAGGCCGCTGCAGAGCTGCAGGGCGAGTATGTCACCCTGCAGACCTGGTTCACCGATACCTATGAGAATAACGACGCCATTACCCAGCGGATGATCGACTGGTATAATAACGGTACGTCGCTTATTATGGTCAGCGGAGGCAACCTGTACGAGGGTGTGTCCGACGCCGTCAACCAGACCGGCGGCAAGGCGATCACGACGGATTACGACAACACAGAGCTGGGAGACCGCGTGCTGGGCAGCGCCATCAAGTGCTACAACGCTGCCGTGCAGCGTCAGCTGTACACCTTCTTTGCGGCGGGCACCTGGAATGGCCAGACCGGCGGCCAGACCGAGAAGGCCGGCTTCACGAATGGCGAAGTCGCGCTGGAGGCCGGGGCACCCTGGCGGTTTGACAGCTTCACGCAGGACGACTACCGCACGCTGTATGAGGATCTGCGCACCAGCGTCCTGAAGGTGGATGCCTACTCGGATCTGGATACGCTGCCGGAAACCCCGAACGTCACGGTGGACCGCCTGCTGTAACCCCCCACTTGGCCCCTCTGTGAGAGGGCTCCGCCCCTACGGGGCACCTCCCTCGCCGAGAGAGGCAGGAGACTGCGCTTTGTTATGCTTTTGTAATGTTTTTTACGCCGTTTTGTCATTGAATTAACAGCGCAAATGCGGTATACTGAAAGCAAAGCGGCAGGGAACCGCCCTGCTGCGCAACTGAAAACAACCTAAGGAGATCAAAACCATGAAAAAGTTTCTCGCTTTTGTAATGGCTGCCAGCATGGCGCTCTCTCTGGCTGCCTGCGGCGGTTCTTCCGCCAGCACCGCCACGAGCACCACGACGGAGGCTACCTCTGAGGCTGCCGCTTCCACCTCCGGCAGCAAGACCGATGTCGCCTTTGTTACCGACGTCGGCAACATCGATGACCAGTCCTTCAACCAGTACACCTGGCAGGGCGTGCAGGATTTCTGCTCTGCCAACAGCCTGAACGCCAACTACTACCGTCCCACCGAGGACTCCGACGCCGCCCGTCTGGAGCAGATGGACAACGCTGTCAACGACGGTGCTAAGTCCATCGTCGTCGCCGGCTACCTGTTCGGCAATGCCATCGCCGAGGCTCAGGAGAAGTACCCTGACGTGCAGTTCCTGGCACTGGATGTTTCCGCCAGCGACCTGGGCGACAAGGCTCCCACCGCCAACACCGCTCTGATCACCTATAAAGAGGAGCAGGCCGGCTACCTGGCCGGTTATGCCGCTGTCTATGACGGCTACAAGGAGCTGGGCTTCCTGGGCGGCATGGCTGTCCCCGCAGTTATCCGCTACGGCTACGGCTTCGTGCAGGGCGCTGACGCCGCTGCCAAGGAGATCGGCGCTACGGATGTCAACATCAAGTACTGGTACTCTGGCGGCTTCGCAGCTACCGATGAGGTCAAGAACAAGATGGACGGCTGGTACTCCGAGGGTACCGAGGTCGTCTTTGCCTGCGGCGGTCCCGTCTGCACGAGCTGCGACGCTGCTGCTAAGGCCAACGGCGGCAAGATGATCGGCGTTGACGTTGACCAGTCCGGCCAGTTCGACACGGTCATCACCTCCGCTATGAAGGGCCTGGCCGAGTCCGTGAACGAGGCTCTGACCGATGCCATGAACAACGGCTGGAAGTTCAGCGAGACCTACTCCGGCAAGGAGACCAAGCTCGGTGCTGCCGAGAACTGCGTCGGTCTGCCGATGAGCACCTCCAAGTTCACCAAGTTCACCCAGGAGCAGTACGATTCCATGTACGCCTCCATCGTGGACGGCACCCTGGCCATCGACGACAGCTATGACGCCGATGTCAAGCCCGCTGTCACCACCATCACGGTTGACTACCAGAGCTGATAAGGCTTTATGATAAGGCTTTAAAAGTATGACTTTTAACCGCCCTGCGCACCCCGCGCAGGGCGGTTTTTGTTCTGCTTCGCCAAATTTTGGCTACTTTTTGTGCAGATTCTATTGTACATGGCGCGATTTTTCTGTATAATATAGTGTAAGAATTTGTGTACAAGCCCGTACACATTGAAAGGGGAGTGCAACGATTGGCAGATAATTATGTCATCGAAATGCTGCACATTACCAAGGAGTTCCCCGGCATCAAAGCCAACGACGACATCACCCTGCAGCTGCGCAAGGGTGAGATCCACGCCCTGCTGGGCGAAAACGGCGCCGGTAAATCCACCTTGATGAGTGTGCTGTTCGGTCTGTATCAGCCGGAGCAGGGTACGATACGGAAAAACGGACAGGAGGTCAAGATCAACAACCCGAACGATGCCAACGCACTGGGCATCGGCATGGTGCACCAGCATTTCAAGCTGGTGGAGTGCTTCACGGTGCTCGACAACATCATCCTGGGTGTTGAGGACACAAAGCACGGCTTTTTGCAGAAGGACGAGGCTCGCAAAAAGGTCATGGCCCTGAGCGAAAAGTACGGTCTGAAGGTCGACCCGGACGCGCTGGTCAGCGACATCTCCGTCGGCATGCAGCAGCGTGTCGAGATCCTGAAAATGCTCTACCGCGACAATGAAATTCTGATTTTCGACGAGCCCACGGCAGTTCTGACCCCGCAGGAAATTGACGAGCTCATGGACATCATGCGCGGCTTCAAGGCCGAGGGCAAGAGCATCCTGTTCATCACCCACAAGCTCAACGAAATCATGGCGGTCTCTGACCGCTGCTCTGTCCTGCGCAAGGGCAGGTATATCGGCACCGTTGACATCAAGGACACCACGAAAGAGGAACTGTCCAAGATGATGGTTGGCCGCGACGTGCAGTTTGCCGTCGATAAGAAGCCCTGCGAGGTCGGCAAGCCGATCCTGGAGGTCGAGAACCTCGTCGTGCCGAGCAAGGTCCACAAGAACAATGCCGTCCGCGGCGTCAGCTTCAACGTCCGCGCGGGCGAGATCGTCTGCGTTGCCGGTATCGACGGCAACGGCCAGAGCGAGCTGATCTACGGTATTACGGGCCTCGAAAAGCCCACGTCCGGCACCATCAGACTCGAGGGCAGGGACATCACGAATGCCCCCATCCGCGAGCGCAGCAAGGCCGGTATGAGCCACATCCCGGAGGACCGCCACAAGCACGGTCTGGTGCTGGATTACACGCTGGCCGACAACATGGTTTTGCAGCGTTACTGGCAGCCGGAGTTCCAGAACCACGGCTTTATTAAAAAGAACGCCGTATTGCAGTACGCCGAGCGCCTGATAAAGCAATACGATGTCCGCAGCGGCCAGGGCCCTGCGACGATTGCCCGCAGCATGTCCGGCGGCAACCAGCAGAAGGCTATCATCGCCCGCGAGGTCGATAAGGACCCGCAGCTGCTCGTTGCCGTGCAGCCCACCCGCGGCCTTGACGTCGGCGCGATCGAGTATATCCACAAACAGATCGTGGCCGAGCGCGACAAGGGCCGTGCGGTCCTGCTCGTCAGCCTTGAGCTGGACGAGGTCATGAACCTGTCTGACCGCATCCTCGTGATTTACGAGGGGGAGATCGTCGGCGAATTCGACCCGAAAAAGACCACCGTCGAGGAACTGGGCCTGTATATGGCCGGTGCCAAAAAGCAAGGGGAGGCGAAAGCATGAGCAAACAGAATAAACAGCCGCTTCTGCAGCGTCCTGCCGTCGTAGGGGTCCTGGCCAGCCTTTTGTCCATCGTCGTCGGTCTGGTGCTGGGCTTTGTACTGCTGGTCCTGCTGAATCCCGGCGCCGCCGTGGGCGGCATGAGAGCTATGCTGGCCACCGGCTTTTCCAGCATGGACAAACTCGGCAAGGTGCTGTACCAGGCGGCACCCCTGATGATGTGCGGCCTGTCCGTCGGCTTTGCGTTCAAGACGGGCCTGTTCAACATCGGTGCGTCCGGCCAGTACACGATGGGCGCTTTCTTCTCGCTGCTGTGCGCCATTCAATTCCAGCTGCCGTGGTACGTCTGCCTGCTGGCGGGCGCTGTCGGCGGTGCGATCTGGGGCATTTTCCCGGGCCTGTTCAAGGCGTATTTCAACGTCAATGAGGTCATCACCGCCATCATGTTCAACTGGATCGGCATGTACCTCGTCAATCTGCTGCTGGCCAACATGCCCAATATGCTGGCCTCCGGCTGGGGCGCGTCTAACTCGGACCGCACCGCCGCGCTGAACGTTGCAAACCCCGGCGCGATCCTGCCCAGGGGGCCGTTTGCGGCACTGTTCGGCAACTCGAGCTGGATCAATATTTCCATCATCATCACGATTATTTTTGCCATCCTCGTCTGGGTCATCCTGCAAAAGACGACCTTCGGCTATGAGCTGAAGGCCTGCGGCCTGAGCCGCGACGCTGCCCAGTACGCGGGCATCAACTCCAAGCGCAACATCGTGCTGTCCATGGTCATCTCCGGCGCGCTGTCCGGCATCGGCGGCGGCATCTACTACCTGGCCGGTACGGGCCAATACGTGCTGGAAAAATCCATCCTCGGCATGGGCTTCAACGGCATCCCTGTCGCCCTGCTGGCCAGCTCCAACCCCATCGGCACGATTTTTGCGTCGCTCTTTATCAGCTATATCCAGGTCGGCGGTGCCGCCATGCAGCCCGCCTACTCGTCCGAGACCATTGACATCGTCATTGCCGTCATCATCTATCTGGCGGCCTTTGCCCTGCTGATGCGCGGCATCATTACCAAGGCGGTCTCCGGCCATAAGGGAAAGGAAGGTGCTGCAAAATGATGATCGCTGCCAACATTATCAGTATGACCATTTTGTTCGCAGTGCCGCTGCTGCTCGTCGCCATGGGCGGCATGTTCAGTGAGCATTCCGGCGTCATCAACATCGCACTTGAGGGCATGATGATCATTGGCGCGCTGTTCGCCTGCTTTACGCTGCAGGGCCTGGACCAGAGCGGCTTCGGTCCCGCACATCCGCAGCTGTCGATGTTCATTGCCATTCTGGTGGCGGGCGTCACCGGCATGATTTTTTCGCTGCTGCTGGGCTTTGCGGCCATCAACCTGAAGGCCGACCAGACCATCGGCGGCACGGCGCTGAACCAGTTTGCGCCCGCCTTCGCCGTCGTCATGACCTGGGCCATCCAGGGCCAGGGCCTGACCACGATCTTCATTCCCAACTGGGTGCGCATCACCCGCGATACCTTCGGCCTCGCCCCGGTGGACGGCCCCAGCTTCTGGAACAACCTGATTTTCAAGTATTTCTACCTGACGACCCCCGTTGCCATCGTCCTGTTCATCGCGGCCTACATCGTCATGTACAAGACCCGCTTCGGTCTGCGGCTGCGCGCCTGCGGTGAGCATCCCCAGGCGGCGGACTCCGTCGGCATCAACGTCTACAAGATGCGCTACGCCGGTGTGTTGATCTCCGGCTTCCTGGGCGGCGTCGGCGGCCTGGCCTACACGCTGGCAGCCGGCTCCGGCTTCAACTCCGACGTTGGCGGCTACGGCTTCCTGGCGCTGGCCGTTATGATCTTCGGCAACTGGAAGCCGCTGCCGATCCTCGGCGCGTCGCTGTTCTTCGCGCTGTTCAAGGTCATTGCTGCGCTGAACGCCACGCTGACCTTCCTGCCGAAGTTTGAGGGCGTCAAGGAAATTTCGAACTTCTACCAGATGCTGCCGTATATCGTCACGATGATCGTGCTGATCTTCACCTCCAAGAACTCCCAGGCCCCGAAGGCCGAGGGCATTCCCTACGACAAGGGCAGCCGTTAATCACAAATCACAGCAGGCCGCCCGGTATCCCAGCCGGGCGGCCTACCTTTTACAAGGAGAAAAACTATGCGAATGTACGATATTATCGCCAAGAAGCGCGACGGCGGTACGCTGAACCATGAAGAACTGTCCTTCGCCGTCAACGGCTATGTGGCAGGCGATGTGCCCGACTACCAGATGTCGGCGCTTCTCATGGCCATCTACCTGCGCGGCATGACTGACGAGGAGACCGCCATGCTGACCGACGTCATGGCCCACTCCGGCGACATGGTCGATCTGTCTGCCATCGCAGGCATCAAGGCCGACAAGCACTCCACCGGCGGCGTCGGTGACAAGACGACGCTGGTCATTGCGCCCATCGTGGCGGCCTGCGGTGTCAAGATCGCCAAGATGAGCGGACGCGGCCTCGGCCACACGGGCGGCACGATTGACAAGATGGAGGCTGTCCCCGGCACCCGCACGAGCCTGACACAGGAAGAATTTTTCAGGCAGGTCAACGAGATCGGCATTTCGGTCATCGGCCAAAGCGGCAAGATCGCCGTCGCCGACAAGAAGATGTACGCCCTGCGTGATGTGACCGCCACCGTCGGCTGCATCCCGCTGATCGCGTCCTCCATCATGTCCAAGAAGCTGGCCGCCGGTTCGGACGCGATCCTGCTCGATGTCACGATGGGCGACGGCGCGTTCATGAAGGACTTGGACGGTGCGCTGGAGCTGGCCCGCCAGATGGTCGCCATCGGCACGGCGCATGGCCGCAAGGTCGCGGCGCTCATCACCGATATGGACAAGCCTCTCGGCCACAACATCGGCAATGCACTGGAGGTCGCCGAGAGCATGGCCGTTCTGCAGGGCAAGGGCCCCACGGACCTGACCGAGGTCTGCCTGCAGCTGGCCGGCAACATGCTGGTGCTGGCGGGCAAGGGCGATATGCCTACCTGCCGTAAGCTGGCCGAGAGCGTCATTGCCGACGGCTCCGCGTTTGAAAAGTGCTGCCAGATGTTTGCCGCGCAGGGCGGTGACATCAGCGTACTGCGCGACGCCGACAAGTTCCAAAAGGCAAAGTACAGCTATGAGCTGACCGCCCCCGCCGACGGCTATATATACAAAAACGACGTCGAGAAGATCGGCAATGCCAGCGTGCTGCTGGGCGCGGGCCGCATCAAGAAGGAGGACAGCATCGACTTTGCCGCGGGCATTACGATGCACAAAAAGCTGGGCGACTACGTCAAGGCGGGGGAGAGCATCTGCACGTTCTATGCCGACGACGAGAGCCTGTTTGCCGCAGCCGAGGAAATGTACCGCGGCGGCCTTGTCATCCGCGATGAGCCGCCGACGCTTCCGCCCCTCGTCTACGCGCGCGTAACGAGTGATGGCGTGGAGCGGTTCTAAATTGAAACACCCGGGAGGGATTCAGCCCTCCCGGGTGCTTCATTTTTACGCACTGTTTGCTATGGAATAACGGTTCAGGTATCTGACAACTCTACCACCAATTTGGCTTCGGTGGCGGCAATGGAAAGCTGGAGCTTATTCTCTAAGTTCGTCTTTTGCAGCATATTGATGACGTGGAACTTCACGGTGGATGGCTCGACCAAGATGCCCAACGGCCACATGGATGCCATCGAGCCGTATGACTACCGCGCGTTCCAGCCCTTCTCGACCGCGTACCTGCCGGGCTATATGGCAGACAAATACGACGAGGACGCCGACACCTGCCAGGCCCGCGCCCACAGCCGGATGCAGAATTCGGTCAGCAGCGAGCTTTCGGTCAGCATTACCGGCTACAACAGCGTAAGCACCCTGAGTGAGAATATCAGCATTGATTACACCGCCAAGCACTACGCGCTGCTGCCGGTCTGGATGCTGCACACCAAATGGCAGGGCAAGGACTATCTGTTCGCTATGAACGGGCAGACCGGCAAGCTGGTGGGCGGTTTGCCCGTTGACAAGCGAAAGGTGGCCGCCTGGTTTGCGGGCATCAGTGTTCCGCTGATGATCCTGCTTGCCATCCTGTTTTGAAAGGGGGAAACAGCCTTATGAAGAAAACCCTGTTTTCTCTGATAACAGCCCTGCTGCTGTGCCTGTTCTGCGCCCTGTCGGCGTTTGCCGAAATGCCGCTGGTGATGGACACTTACACCCACACCACCGAAACCGAAACGTACGACCCCGTCAAGGACAACAGCAGTTCCAGCGGGTCGAGTACCGACAACGACGGTTTTGGCGGCAGCTCCGGCGGAAAATTCTAAGAGTATCCATTTTGACAACAGCGGCGGCTTTCTTTGCGAAAGCTGCCGCTGGCCTTTTATCGGGATTTTTCGTTATGACTTTGAGAAATATTCTGCTGTTTAGGGGTGCTGCAAACACAAAAAAGCTCCTGCAGCGTTTAATTCACGCTGCAGGAGTCTTTTTTACTTTTTCCTTTTCAGCCAGAACACCTTAAACTTCCCGTATCCGTTGGGCTTGTCCTCGTCGAATTCCTCGGTCTTGACGTAGCGTTTGAAGGCACCGTCAAACTGCAGGGCGTTCCCGTCCTCCTGAATGTCGGTCAGCACGCGGGGAATGGCGGTTTTCTGGCTCTCAAACTCCGGTTCGCGGTCCCATAAAATGTTTCCGTCAGCGTCAAAGCCGTGGGCCCAGACGCTGAACACCAGACAGGCGGCCTCGCCGTAGCAGTAGCGCTCAAAGCGGATGCGGCCATCCAGATAAAACAGCAGACAATCGCGAAAATGGGTCTCCAGCTCTTTCTCATAACGGCGCCCGCACCCGGACCCGGCAAAATCGGCAGCATTGGCAATCATGGCGTGCCCTCCTGTTTGTTAGTGCTTTTATTATACAGCAGGGCGGGGCGTTTCGCAAGCGGAAATATAGGGCGCGGCGGTAGGGGCCTGGCATGCCCGGCCCGGTGCTCTCCCGCAAATGCCCACCTGCCATATACCGCCGGGCCGCCTATATGCGGCCCTTGCTGCGCGGTAAAACATTACGCTTTCACATCCATTTTTTCCAGCAGCACTTTTGCGGTCAAAAGCACCACCGCCAGCCAGCCCGCACACGCCAGCAAAAACGGCAGCACATTCCCGGCCAGCACGTCGGTGCTGCGGTTGGCGTTCATGCCCTGCTGCATCAGGCAGTAGGGCCACAGCAGGGCATAGCCCTTGCTGCCGATCAGCATTCCCGCAATGCCGCCGACCAGCCCTAAGAAAATCGGCACCGCAAAGCTGCGGATCAGCATGGCCAGCAAAAGCTGCACCGCCGCCACCGCCAGACCGCCGAAAATGCCGCGCACCAGATAGAAAACGATGCTCACCGGCGGCCAATCGCTGAACCCGGCAAACAGCCGCCCGCACGCCACGTACAACACAAAGACAAAGCATTGCGTAAAGCACATCAGCTTTACAACAATAAGGAGCTTTGCCGCAAACAGCGCAAAGGGCCGCACGGGTGCTGCCATGATCAGGTTCCAGTTGTGGCCAAGGTGCTCAAGCCGCCAAAGGTAGGCCGCATACGCCGACACCATCGCGGGAAAGAACAGCATCGAGTAAAACAGCGTGTGCTGCGTCCACAGGCTGTACCACCGCTCGGTCAGGATTTCCAGATTTTGCAGATAGTTGAATGTCCCGTACCCGGCGGAAATCAACGGCAGCACAAAGAAGATCACCCAGATGGGCGACGCATGCAGCTTGCGGTTCTCGGCAATTATACAACGCTTCAGCATTCGTTATACCTCCTTATCGCGCATCATGCGCCAGGCGGCGGCAAACAAAACCGCTGCCAGTACCACGGTAAACGCCAGCAGTCCCCAGCTGTAGGGCCGCAGGCCGTAGGTCACAGTGTGGGTGGCCTGGTCCCAGAGGGCAACCTCATAGCAGGACAGCGGGACAAAGTAGCCCCACGGCACAAAATAACTGACAAGGGGCGGCATGAACGCCGAAAACAGCCCGATCAGTGCCCCCACAATACCGACACAAAGCGCAGGCAGCGGGTTGTCAAAAATCAACATCAGCAGAAGCTCCGAGAAAAACAGCATGACATCGACAGCCAGCGTGCAAATGCCCGTGTACACAAACGGCTCGGCGGGGAACGCCTCGGTGTAGCCCTGCACCCGCCCCAGCAGGATGGATACGGCCATTTCCAGCGTGACCATCAGCAGGACCTCGCCCGTGCCCAGCAGCGCCTTGCCCGCAAACAGACTGCGGCGGCTTTGCAGTGTGTACAGCAGTTTTGTGGTGCTGCCCTTGACCTCCATGTCCCACAGGCGGCTGGCGATCAGTGCCATCACAATGGGCATTAAAATGGCGTTCAGAACGGGCAGCGCGAACAAGAGGGCGCTGTAGGCGTTGGCCAGCTCGTCCGCGCCGGTGGGGGCCGCCGCCCCGGCCCAGAGATACACGACCACCGGCACGGCCAGGCAGATTAGCAAATCGTGGCGGCGGCGGGCCTTTTGCAGCTCCGCGTGCAGTGCTTTGCCCATCTCAGTCCGCCTCCTCGCTCGTCAGGCTCAGGAAAATCTCCTCCAGCGTCTTGGTGCGGGGCGTCAGCTCCACAACGCCCGCGCCGCAGGCAGCCAGTTTTTGCACGAGGTCTGCCAGCAGGGCATCCTGCAGGGGCGGCAGCGTCACAACGCAGCTGTCGCTGTGCGCGGTCAGACCGTTGGCGCGCAGGATCGGCGCGGCCTTGGCCGGGTCCAGCAGCCGCAGCGTGACATTGCCGCGGCTGTGGCGCTGCAATTCGGTCAGCGGTCCCTCAAACAGTATATGGCCGTGGTCGATGATGCCGACCTGCTCGACCATCTGCTCCATCTCGCCCAAAAGATGGCTCGAGATCAGCACCGTCGCGCCCGTGGCGGCGGGCATGTTCCGGATGAGCGCGCGCATCTCCTGAATGCCCGCGGGGTCCAGACCGTTCGTCGGCTCATCCAGAATCAGCAGCTTCGGGCTGCCCAGCAGCGCCATGGCAATGCCGAGCCGCTGCTTCATGCCGAGCGAATACTGCCCGACCCTGCGGTTGCGGTCCTGCGTCAGATGCACAATGTCCAGCACGCGGCCGATGTCCTTATGGGGCACACCCTTTAAGTCGGCCACGATCTCCAGATTCTCCTGTGCGGTCAGATGCAGATACCCGGCGGGGGACTCAATCAGGCTGCCGGTCTGGCGCAGCAGCGGCAGGCGGCTTTTCTCGGTCAGCTCCTGCCCGAGCAGGCGCACCCGGCCCGCCGTGGGGTGGATGAGCCCCAGCAGCATCTTCATGGTGGTGGATTTGCCCGCGCCGTTCGGCCCGATGAACCCGTACACGCACCCCTGCGGTACGTGCAGCTCCACATGGTCCACGGCTGTATGCGGCCCGTACTGCTTGCACAGGGCCTTTGTCTCGATTACGGTTTGCATAATGCACACTCCTTTGCTTTCGGTATGGCCCTATGCTACACCCTGCGCCTTAAACGAACTGTAAGGGCAGCTTAATTTTGCCTTAATTTTGGGGTCGTGCCATGGTGGGCGGGGGTGAATCGTAGTATGATAGGCAGGGGCCGTATATGAGCGGCCCCTACAAGCTCAAAAAAGGGGAAAACCTATGACCACCATCTACGACGCCGCCATCCTCCTGGTCGATGACAACCCAGACCTGCTTACCCTAGTCACGGACAACCTGCGCACGGCAGGCTACAAAACCGTATGCACTGCCGCAGACTGCGCTGCGGCGCGGGCGGCCTTCGCCGCGCACCGCCCGGACCTGATGATTCTGGACATCAACCTGCCGGACGGCGACGGCTTCGGGTTGTTCCGCACCCTGCGGACAGAATCGGACGTCCCGGCGCTGTTTCTCTCGGCGCGGGACGCCGACGCGGACAGGCTGTTTGGGCTGGGGCTTGGCGCGGACGACTATCTGACCAAGCCGTTCCTGATGCAGGAACTGCTTTTGCGCGTGCAGCACCTTTTGCAGCGCGCCTACCGCACCGAGCTGCGCCGCAGCCGGGTGCTGACGCTGGGGGACTGCACGGTCAATTTGCAGGACGCCGCCGTCCGCCGCGCCGACGGCACAACGCTGGCCCTGACCGCCACCGAGCGCGCCCTGCTGCAAAGGCTGGCCGATGACCGCGGGCACATCGTAACCTATGATGCCGTTTGCGAGGCCGTCTGGGGTGCGGACTATTACGGGTACGAGAACAGCCTGAACGTGCATATCCGCCATCTGCGGGAGAAAATCGAGCCTGATCCCGGGCATCCGCAGTGGCTTCTCACAGTGCGGGGCATCGGCTACCGGCTGACCGGGGAGGTGTGAAGTTGAAAACCTTTACACGAATGATCGGGCGCTATGTGCTGGCCACGGCGGCGGTGGTGCTGCTGGTGGTGGGTCTGCTGCTGGGGACGGTGGTCTATCTGGGGCTGCACTACGGCGCGGCCACGGACAGCCGCGTCCGCATCGGCACGCTGGCAGAGGCCCTGACCCCTACCGCCGACGGCCTGCAGCTGGACCCCGCCCGCACGCCCGCGGACTGGCTGCAGGGCTACGCCTGGGCGATGGCGCTGGACGACGACGGCAGTGTGATCTGGCAGCATGACCTGCCGCAGAACTTGAATAAACACTACACAGCGTCGGAAATCGCCTCGTTCTCGCGGTGGTATCTTGACGACTGGCCGGTGTTCTGCTGGACGGCAGACTACGGCCTGTTTGTGGCCGCCGTGCCGCGCGGTTCGGTCTGGAAGTACAATATTTACAACAATGAGCAGCTTATGAGCGCCATGGTAGCGGGTATGCTGCCCGCGCTGGCGCTGCTGCTGGGTGTGGCAGCTGCATGCTGTCTGCTGTTCAGCTGGCGCGGTGCGCGGCGCTTGCAGACGATTGCCGCAGGGCTGGCCACCGTAGCCGATGGCGGTACGATCTGGCTGCCGACAGATGGCTTTGCGGGGGAGCTGGCCGACACGGTCAACCGCACGAGTGAGCAGCTGCGCCGCCGCAATGAGATCATCGCCCGGCGGGACGATGCCCGCACAAGCTGGATCGCGGGGGTCAGCCATGATGTGCGCACGCCGCTGGCGCTGATTCTGGGCTGGGCCGAGCAGCTCGAGCAGGACACCGCCCTGCCCGCCGCGGCGCGGCAGAAGGCGTGCGGCATCCGCACCCAGAGCGAGAAGCTGCGCGCTTTGATCGAGGATCTGAACCTGACCAGCAAGCTGCAATACGGCGCGCAGCCGCTGCGCTGCCAACCGACCCAGGCCGGACCACTGCTGCGCAGGCTGGCCGCCGAGTTCTGTGACAGCCCGCTGGCGGCCCGCTGCACGGTGGCGTTGGAAATTGCACCCGATGCCGACAAGGCGATTCTGGACGCGGACGCCGCGCTGCTGGCCCGCGCAGTGGAAAACCTGCTGCACAATGCGGCCTGCCACAACCCCGTCCCTGTGCAGGTGCAGCTTTCCGCGGTGCGCACAGGAAAAACACTGAGGATCACGATAGCCGACGACGGCGCGGGCTACCCGCCCGCCGTGCTGCACGCCCTGCAGACCGGTGAAGCGGGGGAGAATACGCCCCACATTCTGGGTCTGCACGTCGTCGAGCAGATCATCCGCGCCCACGGCGGCACGGCGGCCTTTGCCCGGAACGCACCGCGCGGGGCAAAGGCGGTGCTGATGCTGCCGGTGACGGAAGATCCTGCCGCACGGTAGGGGGGTGGGAGATGTCCCGCCCGCGGCCTTTCCGCAAAATCGCGTTTTCCGCAGGGCTGCGGGCCGGGTGTGCCCGGCCCCTGCGGAGAATGCGATATTTTTTTATTCTCACAAAAAAATCATCCTGATTTTAGTGGATTTTCTTGGCATAACCCTGTATAATGTTTATTATAAATAGGTAAAGGGGGCAGTGTGCCCATGGCACAACCGAATCTTCCCGCCGTGACCGCCATTGTGGTGGCGGCAGGGGCATCCCGCCGTATGGGCTTTGACAAATTGAGCTACCGTCTGCCGGATGGCCGCACCGTGCTGGAGACAAGCTGTGCCGCACTGGCTGCGCACCCGGCAATTACCCAGCTTGTGCTGGTCTGCGGCGGCAACCGCGCTGCCTGCGAGGCCATCGCCGCCGCATGTCCCAAGCCCTGCGCCGTCGTACAGGGCGGTGCGACCCGCGCCGACAGCGTGCGCAACGGTCTGGCCGCGGCGACGGGCGAGCTTGTTGCCATCCACGACGCCGCCCGCCCCTTTGTCAGCGAGAGCGTCATCACCGCCGCACTGACCGCTGCCGCCGAGACCGGCGCAGCCGCGCCCGCAGTGCCCGTCAAGGATACGGTGAAGGTCGCAGACCCGTCGGGCCGCGTGCTGGACACGCCGGACCGCGCCACGCTCTACGCCGTGCAGACGCCGCAGTGCTTCCGCCGCGCACTCTACACCCGGGCGCTTGCCGCCGTCACGGGGGAAAAAGCCCGCCTTGTCACCGATGATTGCAGCCTGTTTGAGCTGGCCGGTCTGCCCGTCAGGCTGACCGAGGGCGATTACGCCAACTATAAAATCACTACAAAAGAAGATCTGCAAAAGGAGAAAACCATGCGCATTGGTCACGGATACGACGTTCACCGCTTAGTGGAGGATCGCAAGCTCATTATGGGCGGCGTGGAGATCCCGTATGAGAAGGGCCTGCTCGGCCACTCCGACGCGGATGTGCTGCTGCACGCCGTAATGGACGCTGTGCTGGGCGCGGCGGCGCTGGGCGACATCGGCCAGCACTTCCCGGATAACGACCCCGCCTACAAGGGCGCGGACTCGCTGGCCCTGACCCGCGAGGTCGCCCGCATCATCGCCGAGCACGGCTATAAGGTCGGCAACATCGACGCCACGATCCTCTGCCAGCGCCCGAAGCTGGCCCCGCATATCCCGGCCATGCGCCGGAACATTGCCGACGCCTTTGGTCTGCCCGTGGACGCCGTCAGCGTCAAGGCCACGACGGAGGAGCACCTTGGCTTCACCGGCGAGGGCCTCGGCATTGCCGCCCATGCGGTGGCGCTGATCGAGTGATTTTGCCAGCCTCCCGGCAGGGGCGGGACATGCCCGGCCTCTACACCTGTTCTAATGCCTATTTTGACCCAGAAAGGGGGCTGCGGTGCCCATGCTGCCCAACCAGATGTTCAATGCCGTTTTAAGCAGCCTGCGTACATTTGACCCGCTGTCCGATACGCTGGACATCCTTATTATCTCCTTTGTCTTTTACCAGCTGCTGCAATTCGCGCGCAAATCCCGCGCGGGCCAGCTGGTCAAGGGCATCATCCTGATTCTGGTTTTCTACGGTCTGGCCGTCATGCTCAACCTGAAAACCGTCACCTGGGTGCTCAACAACGTCATCACCATCGGCTTTATGGCCGCCGTCGTCATCTTCCAGCCGGAGCTGCGCCGCACACTCGAGCGCATGGGTCAGTCCACAATGTGGGCCAACCTTCTGGTCGGGAACCGCCGCAGTGATCCGTCGCTGCGCGGCGCGTGGCAGAGCGCCGTTGTGGCCATCTGCGACGCGGCGGAGCAGCTGTCCGACACGCGCACCGGCGCGCTGATGGTGCTGGAGCGCAACAATAATCTGGATGAGATCATCCGCACCGGTACGCCGATGCACGCCGATGTCATCCCCGAAATGCTCGGCACGATCTTCTATGAGGGCACGCCCCTGCACGACGGCGCTGTCGTCATCCGCGACGGCGTCATTGTGGCGGCGGGCTGCGTGCTGCCGCTGTCCAACAACCTCGAGATGGGCAAGGACATGGGCACCCGCCACCGCGCGGGCCTCGGCATGAGCGAGAACTCCGACGCCATCGTCGTCATCGTCAGCGAGGAGACCGGTATCATCTCGATGGCGAAGAACGGCGTGCTCATCCGCCGCCTGGACCGCCAGAACCTCTTCAACCTTCTGCAGGAGGAGATCGTTCCCCCCGCCGAGGACGAGGAGGCCGATATCTCGCCGCTGCAAAAGCTGCTGCGCAAGGGAGGCGCACTGAACCATGCCAAACCCGAATAACCCTCTCGCGCCGGGGCTGAACGGCGCCGCGCCCAAGGGCCCGCGCTCGATCTGGGGTAACCCGGTGTTTTCCGCCGTTCTGGCAATCATCATGGGCTTTGCCATGTGGATCATCGTTACGGTCTACATCGACCCCCAGGGCTCCACGACGGTGACCGGCGTGCCGATCAACTACACGAGCGGCGCGTCTACCTACACGGCCCAAGGTCTGGACATTGTGGAAAAGCCCGACATTGAGGGCGTGACCGTAAAAGTCGAGGGCAACAGCACGATCATCGGCAACATCCGCAGCGCCGACATCATGGTCTACCCAAGCTACGCCGGTGTCAGCGGTGCGGGCAAGGTCACGCTGCGCCTGCAGGCTCGTGTGACGAACACAACAGACTTCCCCGGAGACATTGAGTGTACGGTGGAAAGCCCGAGCACCATCGACGTCGTCTTTGACGAGGTCAGCGAAAAGACCGTTCCCGTCACGGTGGACGCCTCCGCGGTGACGATCTCCAGCGGCTATATGCTGAACAAGACCACCGCCGTGCCCGCCGAGATCACGCTGCGCGGCCCGACGAGTGAGCTGGATCAGGTGTCCAGCATCGTCGCCCCGGTCCAGATGGACGGCGAGCTGGCCGACACTACGACGGTGCCTGCTACGCTGGAGCTGCGCGACGAGGAGGGCAACGCCTTCACGCCGCAGTATATCTCGATGGACAGCGACTCCGCCAACGTCACGCTGACGGTCTATCAGGTGCGGGAGCTGCCGCTGGAGGTGGACTTCATCGGCACGCCGAACGGCTTCGACGTCGAGAGTCTGCACTATTCGCTGAGCCAGCAGACCCTGCGCGTGGCCGGTCCCGCCCGCACGATCAGCGCCTTGGAGGCCCTGACCGTGACGGACTTTGACCTGGCCCGTGAGTTTGAGCCGGGCCGCGACTACCAACGCCTTATCGAGCTGCCCGCGGGCATCGTCTCGCTGGACGGCGTCACGAACGTCACGCTGGACTTTGACACGTCGGAGATGACCTCGACAAAGCTGAACGTCTCGAACATCCGCGCCATCAACGTGCCCAGCAACTATGAGCTGCAGATCTTGTCCAGCATCGTCAGCGGTGTGACGCTCTACGGCCCGGCGGATGAAATCGAGAAGCTGTCCGCCGACAGCATCGTCGCGCAGATCGACTGCCAGAGCCTGAACCTGACCGTCGGCCAGCAGACGATTGCCGTCAGCATCCAGATCCCGTCGTCCAGCCGTATTTTTGCCACCGGCAGCTATACGGTCCAGTGCGAGGTCACGTCGAAGTAACGCGACGCAGTAGGGGCCGGGCATGCCCGGCCCGCAGCCTACGGGAAACCGCCCTATAACGGGAAAGCCAAGGGCCGGACATGTCCGGCCCCTACATGGCGCATACAAAATACCATCGTTTAAGGAACCTTATCTATGCTTTTAGTCCGCAACATCCGCCTGCCGCTGACCTGCCCCGACCCGGACGCCGAGGCAGTGGCGAAGGCACTGGCCATTCTCCGCGTGCCCGCCCGCCGGGCGGCGCACTGCGGTGTGGCAAAACTCAGCGTGGACGCCCGGCACGGTACGCCGGTGCTCGTCTACACCATCGCAGTCACACTCAAGGACGAGGGTGAGGAATCGGCATTGGCCGGGGCCTCGCCCTGTGTCTGTTATACACAACCGCCGAAATTCGACTTTACAACGGGGAAAACGCCGCTGACCCATCGCCCGGTGGTCGTCGGTCTTGGCCCGGCGGGCCTGTTCGCGGCGCTGCTGCTGGCCCGCAGAGGCTACCGCCCGCTGGTGCTCGAGCGCGGCCCCGCGCTGGACGAACGGATTCGGGCCGTCGAGCATTTTGAGAAAACCGGCACATTGGACCCCAACGCCAACATTCAGTTTGGTGAGGGCGGCGCGGGCACCTTCTCGGACGGCAAGCTGACGACCCGCGTCGGTGACCCGCTGTGCGCGTTCGTGACCGGGGCGTTCCTTGACCACGGCGCGCCCGCCGACATTGCGTGGCGGCAGAAGCCCCACGTCGGCACCGACCTGCTGCGCGGCGTCATCCGCAGCATCCGCGGCGAGATCGAGGCTCTGGGCGGCGAGGTGCGGTTCAACACGGCGCTGACCGGCCTGCACACCCGGAACGGTGCGCTGACCGGCATCGAAACGACGGCGGGCCCCGTGCCCTGCGAGCAGCTGATCTTAGCCGTCGGCCACAGCGCACGGGATACGTTTGCCATGCTGCACGGCCTGGCTCTGCCGCTGGAATGCAAGCCGTTCTCCGTCGGCTTCCGCGCCGAGCACCTGCAGACCGAGATCGACAAAAGCCTCTACCACGGCGCGGCGGGCCACCCGGCGCTGCCGAAGGGGGAGTACCAGCTGAGCCAGCACGTCTCCGGCGGGCGGTGCGTTTACACCTTCTGCATGTGCCCGGGCGGCACGGTCTGCGCTGCCGCCAGCGAGGCGGGCGGCGTTGTCACCAACGGCATGAGCCTGCACGCCCGCGATGGCCGCAACGCCAACGCGGCGGTGGTCGTCAGTGTGGACGGCAGCGACTTCGACAACGACCCTGCAAAGGCCGTCGCGTTCCAGCGTCGGCTGGAGCAGGCCGCTTACCGCGCAGGCGGCGGGAATTATCTTGCCCCGGCGGAGACCGTCGGCAGCTTTCTGGCCGGGCGCGGTGCACTCGAGCTGGGGGCAGTGCAGCCGACCTACCCGCGCGGTGTGACGCCCTGCGACCTTGGCGGCCTGCTGCCCGATGATTTGAGCGGTGCCCTGCGCGAGGGATTGACCGCCTTTGGCCGCAAGCTGGCGGCCTATCGCGCCCCCGACGCCGTGCTGACGGGTCTGGAGACCCGCACCAGCAGCCCCGTGCGCCTGCTGCGCGATAAAGAAAACCTGCAATGCACCGGCCTGGCCGGGCTTTACCCCTGCGGCGAGGGTGCGGGCTACGCGGGCGGCATCATGACCGCCGCCGTCGATGGTGTGCGCTGCGCCGCCGAGCTGATGAAGAATTGGGGACCGATGGCGGACTGATGCGTCCGCAGGGGCCGGGCATGTCCGGCCTGCAGCCTACAGGAAACCGCCCTATAACCGGAAAGCCGAGAGCCGGACATGTCCGGCCCCTACAATGCAGTGACAACAGATTGGACAACCAAATGCCTGACAACAAAACTCCCAAATATCAATACGATCACTACGACTTCGGCGATATGCTGGACAGCGCCGTTGAGGCGGGCAGCAAAATCGGCTCGTCGGTGCTGGGCAGCATTGCAGACGCCCTTGCACAGGCGGGCGATGCCATGAGCAGGCCGCAGCCCGACAGCTTCGCCGCATGGAAGCGCCGTCTGGAGCGCAAATGGAAAAACGGCGGCCAGTCTGTCGGCGTTGCGCTGACGGCGGTCGGCTGGACCTTCACTGGCTGCTTCGGCATCACGGCGCTCGTCATGGGCATCCTGACCGCCGTCGGTGCGGGGCCGCTGGGGCTGACCCACGATGAATTTATGGCTATCCCGATTTTGTTTGGGGTATTCACGCCGGTCACGCTGGGCTTTCTCTTTATGGCCGTTGTGGGCACGAAGCAGATGACCTATTTCAGCCGCCTGCGCAGGCTGCTGCGCGCCGCCAATGACTGGACCTGCGACCTGCCGTCGCTGGCCCGCAAGGCGCAGATCAAGCAGGAAACAGCCTATGACACTGTGACGAGGGCTGTCGGCAGCGGCGACCTGCCCAATGCCGCCATTTCCGACGATTACAGCACGCTTTACCTGGACGATTCGCTCATGCCGACGGCGGCAAAGCCTGCCGCAGCGCCGCAGGCCGAGCCTGCCGAACCCCTGACCGATGCCGAACAGTTCCGCCGCGAGGGCATGGACTTTTTGAACTACTTAAAAGTCTGCCGCGGCAAGCTGGGCACCGATGCGGACGAAGAGCTTGCCGCAATGCAGAAAACCTGCGCGTCGATCATGGGCTTTGTCCACAACCACCCGGAGCAGCTGAACCGCGTGCGCCGCTTCCGCGAGTATTACCTGCCAACGACCCGCAAGCTGCTGGACACGGCGCAGGGCCTGGGCGATACGGACAGCGCGAACGCGGCGGAGATCCGCCGCGACATCACCGGCATCCTGCACACGCTGAACCAAGCGTATGAAAAGCTGTACGACACCCTTCTGCAGGACGTCAGCATGGACGTTTCCACCGAGATCGACACGCTGGAGGCTATGCTGCGGCAGGATGGCCTGACCCACGATTTTGAAGCTGATTTTAACACAAGGAGCTAAACTGTATGAATTACCCTGCGTGGCAACTGAAAAAGGCGGACCCCGCGGCGGAAACCTCGCTGGCCGGGGCCGGGTGCGGCGTACTGCTGCGCCGGGTGCTGGCCGCCCGCGGCTGCACGGACCCCGCCGCTGCGCAGGCCCTGCTGGGCCAGGGCGAACCGCTGAGCGACCCGTTCCTGCTCACCGATATGGACAAGGCTGTCGTCCGTATCCAGGAGGCCATCGAAAATGAGGAGCTCATGGTCATCTACGGTGACTATGACGTCGATGGCATCTCGGCCACGGCCATTTTGTACGAATGTCTCACCAGCCAGGGCGCACACGTCCGCTGCAAGCTGCCTACCCGCGGCTCCGGCTACGGTCTGACACGCGCGGCGCTGGAATCACTGGCCTCCAAGGGCTTCAAGCTCGTCGTGACGGTAGACAACGGCATTTCCGCCGTCGAGGAGGCCGCCTGCGCAAAGGAGCTGGGCCTTGACCTCATCATCACGGATCACCACCTGCCGGGCGACACGCTGCCAGACGCCATCGCCGTTGTCGACCCCAAGCGCCCCGACGACGAAAGCCCGTTCAAGGACCTGTGCGGCGCGGGCGTGGCGTTCAAGCTCTGTGCCGCGCTCGAGGGCTGTGACCCCGCCGAGCTGTTGGAAATGTACGGCGAGCTGGCGGCGCTGGGCACGGTGGCCGACGTCATGCCGCTGGTGGGGGAGAACCGCACGATTGTCCGCGAGGGTCTGTCCCTTTTGCAGGATACGATGCGTCCCGGCCTGCACGCGCTTTTGGAGAGCGCCGGCTGCGGCGGCAAGCCCGTCACGGCGGACACGGTCAGCTACAGTTTGGCCCCGCGCCTGAACGCTGCGGGCCGCATGGATAACGCCGCGGTAGCGCTCAAGCTGCTGCTCTGCGGCGACGAGGATCAGGCCACCGGCATAGCTGAACGCCTGGCCGAGATCAACACCGAGCGCCAGCAGACCGAACAGCAGGTCTTTGCCGCTGCTTTGCAGGCATTGGAGGCCGACCCCGCCCGCACCCGGGACCGCGTGCTCGTCGTCAGCGGCGAGGATTGGCACCCCGGCGTCATCGGCATCGTGGCGGCGCGGCTCATGGAGCGGTTCAGCCGCCCGGTCATCGTCATCTCGATGCACGAGGGCGAGGGCCGCGGCAGCGGGCGCGCACCGGACCCGTTCGACCTGCACAGTGCGCTCGCAGACTGCGCACAGTATCTGACGCGGTTCGGCGGACACGCCGCCGCAGCGGGTGTTGAGATAGAGGAAGAAAATCTTGCCGCGTTCCGGCAGGCCATCAACGCCTGGGCCGCGGCCCACGCTGCCCCGCCCGAGGCCGTCAGTCTGCGGCTGGACGCCGCCGCCACGCTGGGCGAGCTGAATCTGGAAAACGTCGGCGAACTGGCCCGTCTGGCACCCTTTGGCCGCGAGAACCCCACGCCCGTGCTGCTGGTGCAGCATGCCTTTGTGGACGGCATCTGGCCGATGGGCGCGGAGGGCCGCCACACCCGCATCCGGCTGCGGCAGGGCAGCGACACGCTGTTTGCGTCGAGCTTCGGCATTGCGCCGCAGGCGTTTGCCTATCCCGTCGGCAGTGAGGTGGAGGCCGCGCTCGAGGTCTCGATCTTCAACGGGCGCAGCGGGCCGATGGTGTCCGCACACCTCAAGGCTATCCGCCCTGCGGAGTTGGGCAATACTCCCAGTGAACAGGCCGCGTGGTTTGAAGCATTCCGCACCGGCGGCAGCCTCGACGCGGCCCACGCCGCCGCGCTGCTGCCGGCCCGCGCCGACACGGTATCACTCTACCGGCGTATCCGCGGCGGGCATGTGGCCGCGGCGGATCTGCAGCCGGTTTTTGCGGCGGAGGGGCCGCAGAACACCGGCAAGACGCTGGCAAGCCTGACGGCGCTGCAGGAGCTTGGCCTGATTGAGGAGCAGGAGGGCCGCTGGCTGCCCGTGCCCGTGACGGCCAAGCAGGACCTGGCCAGTGCGCCGGTGCTGCAAAAGCTGGCGGAGCTGGCAAAACAGGCATGAGCGCCCTACAGAACGCCCGAAAAAGCGCTGTGCAAGACAGATAGAAAACGGAGAGGGGAACGGACTATGGAAAACACAAACGTGCAAGAAGTAAAAATGCCCATCACCTATGACGATCTGAAAAAGAGTCTGGTTGACAGCGGCCGTCCCTATGATTTTGCTATGATCGACCGCGCCTACGCGCTGGCCGAAAAGGCCCACGGCGAGCAGCGCCGCCGCAGCGGCGAGCCGTACATCTGTCACCCGCTTTCGGTGGCGCAGATTTTGGTGGAGCTGGGCATGGACAGCGAGAGCATTGCCGCGGCCCTCATGCACGATGTGGCCGAGGACACGCCGGTCACGGTGGCCGAGATCAAGCAGAAGTTCGGCCCCGAGGTTGCGCTGCTCGTTGACGGCGTCACCAAGCTGACCCAGATCAAGTTCTCGAATGTGGAGGATCGCCAGGCCGAGAACCTGCGCAAGATGCTGCTGGCTATGAGCCAGGATGTCCGCGTCATGATTATAAAATTGTGCGACAGACTGCACAATATGCGCACCGGCGACGCCTGGCCCGAGCAGAAGCGCCGCGACAAGGCCCTGGAAACGATGGAGGTCTATGCCCCCATCGCGCACCGCCTCGGAATTTCCAACATCAAGGAGGAGCTCGAGGACCGCAGTCTGCACTACCTTGACCCTGTCGGCTATGAGACGATCCGCGACCTGCTGAATAAGCACGGCGACGAATTCCTGCATCAGGTCTGCCATACGATTGCCAGGCACCTGTCCGAAAACGGCATCCAGAAGGCGACCATCCGCCACCGCGTCAAGAGCATCTACGGCATTTACCGCAAGATGTATATGCAGAATAAGGATTTCGAGGAAATTTATGACATTTACGCTGTGCGTATCATCCTCGACGACGTCCCCGAGTGCTATACCGCGCTGGGGCTGATCCACGATATGTACCACCCGCTGCCCAACCGCTTCAAGGACTACATCTCGACCCCGAAGCCCAACGGCTACCAGTCCCTGCACACAACGGTCATCGGACGCGAGGCCATCCCGTTTGAGGTGCAGATTCGCACCTGGGACATGGACCGCATGGCGGAGTACGGCATCGCCGCGCACTGGAAGTACAAGGCCGGCATCACGGGCAGCAACGACAAGCTGGACGAGCGCCTGGCCTGGGTGCGCCAGCTGCTGGAAAGCCAGCGCTCCAGCGCCGACGCCACGGATTTGCTCAGCGACATCAAGAGCGACCTGCTGCCCGAGGAAGTGTTCGCCTTCACGCCGCGCGGCGACGTCATCAACCTGCCCGCGGGCGCGACGGCCATCGACTTCGCCTACGCGATTCACTCTGCTGTCGGCAACAGAATGATCGGTGCGAAGGTCAATAACCGCATCGTGCCCATCGACCACAAGGTCCAGACCGGCGAAATTATTGAGATCATCACCGGCTCCGAGAACCGCGGCCCCAGCCGCGACTGGCTCAACATCGTCAAGACGAGCGAAGCCAAGAACAAGATCCGCAACTGGTTCAAAAAGGAACGCAGAGACGAAAATATTCAGGAGGGCCGCGACGCGCTTGAGCGCGAGATGCGCCGCAACCTCATGACGCTGACCGACGAGCAGCACGACGTCTTTATGGAGACGCTGGCCCGCCGCAACCGCTGCAACAGCGTGGAGGAAATGTACGCGGCCATCGGCTACGGCGGCCTGCAGATATCCCGCATGCTGCCCAAGCTCAAGGAGGAGTACACCAAGCTGCAGGCTACCGAGCCGAAGCCGGTCACGGTGGAGCTCAAGCGGATGCATTCCTCCGATGGCGTCATCGTCGAGGGCATCGACAACTGCCCCATCAAGTTCGCCAAGTGCTGCTCACCGCTGCCGGGCGATGAGATCATCGGCTTTGTCACCCGCGGCTTCGGCGTGTCTATCCACAAGCGTGACTGCGCCAACGCCCGCGAGAGTATGCGCCACCCCGAGAACGCAGACCGCTGGGTCCGCGCCTACTGGGATGAGGCTGAGAAGGAAAACTACAAGGCTACGTTGGATATTGTTTGCATGGATCGCGCGAACCTCGTCTCTGACGTGGCACTGGCACTGGGCGATATGCGCGTGCCGATCTACTCTCTGACGGCCCGCGCCGCCGAGCAGGGCCGCGCCCGCATGAGCGTGACCGTCGGCATCACCAACACCGAGCACCTGAACAGCGTCGTGGCAAGACTGAAAAAGATCAAGGACGTTGTGAGCGTGACGAGGAACTGAAACGGCCGGAGGCATGTAGGGGCCGCACATGTGCGGCCCGCAACTGTATGGCGGACGTTCGTTTGCCTTTCACGGCAGGGCCGGGCATGCCCGGCCCCTACAGTGCAGCTGATTTTGAAAAGGAGCAACTACCTATGCGAGCAGTCATCCAGCGCGTCACCCGCGCAAGCGTTACCGTCAACGGGGGCGAGCCCCGGGCCATCGGGCCTGGCCTTGTCATCCTGCTGGGCGTGCGCGATACCGACGACAGTGCCATTGTGCCCAAGCTGGCCGAAAAATGCGCCCACCTGCGCATTTTTGAGGACGAGGACGGCAAGCTGAACCGCAGCGCCGTCGAGTTGGGCTATTCGGCACTCGTCGTCTCCAACTTCACGCTCTACGGTGATACGTCCAGGGGCAAACGCCCGAGCTTCATCCATGCCGCCAGGGGCGAGCTGGCCGTGCCGTGCTATGAAAAATTCCTCGCGGAGATGAGCCATCAGGGCCTTAAAGACCTGCAGCACGGGGAGTTTGGCGCGGACATGAAGATCGACCTTGTGAACGACGGCCCCGTCACCATCGTCATCGACACCGACGAGTGGAAAAAGTAAGGGCAATACCGCATAATTCTAAGTGCCGATACGGCGAGCGAGGTGCCGCAGCCGCCGGAGCGGTGCTTAAGCCGTTAGGCGGGAATTGTGCGGTGTTGCCTAAGCAAAATTCAAGGGAGGACGCAATGAACATCCAGCATATCCACGGCGTTGCGCCGCTGTACACGAATACCTTTTTAATTATCACCAACGCGAAGCACGGCATCCTGATCGATGCCGCCGCCGAGCCGGGCGTCTATCTGAAGGCGCTCGACGAGGCCGGCGCGACGCTGACGCACATCCTGCTGACCCACGGTCACTATGACCATGTCGGCGCGGTGGCCGCGCTGAAAAAGGCGACGGGCTGCAAGGTCTATATGGACCCGGTTGACGCGCAGGGCAGCCAGCTGCTGCCGCTGACGCCCGACGTCCTCACCGACAACTGGCCCGCGAACGACGAGCTTACCATCGATGAGCTGACGTTTAAAATCTACCACACGCCCGGCCACACAAGGGGCGGGGTCTGCCTGTCCTGCTACGGACTGCTGTTCAGCGGCGACACGCTGTTTGCAGGCTCCTGCGGACGGACGGATTTCCCCGGCGGCAGCATGCAGGAGATGGCAAAAAGCCTGTCCCTGCTGGCAGAGCTGCCGCTGCCGGATGCAACAAAAGTCCTGCCCGGACATGAGGGCTTTTCCACCCTCGGGCAGGAGCGCAGCACCAATCCTTATATGAATGGGGCATGGTACTAATGCAGATTATTTTACGCGGCCCCGCAGCGGGCTATGAGGCCGAACACACCGCACGGCTGTTTTTCCCCGACGCAGAGAAGACGGAAAATCTGCCGCAGGACAGTGATTTTGTGCTGGCACAGAGCCATCTCTGCACCGACACGATCCTGTTGCGCCTGCACGGCAGGCTATCCTGGAAGATCGCCCTGCGCCCGCAGGGCGCAGACCCCGAGTACACGCTCTGCCGCCTTTTGTACACGCTGCTGGGGGAGGCCACCGGCAGCACGCCGCCCTGGGGCATGATGACTGGTGTGCGCCCGGTGCGCATCATTCACGACATGCGCGCAAGCGGTGCCACGGAGGATGAGATCCGCGCACGGTTCCTTGACCACTTTGCCTGCACACCGGAGAAATTCGCGCTGGCCCTCGGCATTGCCGACCTGCAGAAGCCGGTGCTGGACGCCGCTGACCCGATGGATTGCAGCGTCTACGCGGGCATCCCGTTCTGCCCGACGCGGTGCAGCTATTGCAGCTTTGTCTCCCGCACGGTGGGGGACAAGGCGACCCGCGCCCTCGTCCAGCCCTATGTGGACAAGCTCTGCGCGGAGCTGACCGCTATCCGCGAGACCGCGGACCGCTGCGGGCTGCATATCCGCACGTTCTACATCGGCGGCGGTACGCCGACGAGTTTGTCCGCCGCGCAGCTCGAGCAGCTTATGTCCCACATTGCCAAAACGTTTGATTTAGCGAAGCTGGACGAGTACACCGTCGAGGCGGGCCGCCCCGACTGCACCGACGCCGAGAAGCTGCGCATCATCAAAAAATACGGTGCTACACGTATTTCTATCAATCCGCAGACCTTTTCGAATCAGGTGCTGCAGAACATCGGGCGCCGCCACACCGCACAGGACATCATTGACTGCTTTGCGGCGGCCCGCGCGGCAGGACACAAAAACATCAACATGGATTTGATCGCGGGTCTGCCGGGGGATACCGTCGAGGGCTTTGAGGCCAGCCTGCGTCAGGCCATCGCGCTGGACCCCGAAAACATCACGGTCCACACGCTGACCCTCAAGCGCGCGTCCAACATCGTCGTGGAACACCGCGCCGCCGACTACGCCGATGTGGCCGCCATGCTCGGTAAATGCAGCCTGCTGGCCGACGCCGGTTACCGTCCGTACTATATGTACCGCCAGAAGGGCACGCTGCAAAATCTGGAAAATATCGGCTGGGCCAAGCCCGGTTTCGAGTGCCTCTACAATATTTATATAATGGAGGAGGTCCACACGATTCTGTCCGCCGGTGCGGGCGGCTCCACAAAGCTCGTCATTCCGGGGCAGCGCCGCGGTAAGATCGAGCGTATCTTCAACTTCAAGTATCCGACAGAATACATTGACCGCTTTGCGGAACTGCTGGACCGCAAAAAGGCCGTGGAGGATTTCTATGCACGTTACACATCGCAAACGCTTCGTCAGCCGTGACCTCGTCGCGCTGGCGGCCCGCCGCCCGCAGGAGCTGGCCGCTCTGAGCGAGGCCCACTACCATGACCAGATCGAGAGCATCGCGGACGAGGTGCTGGCCGCGGGGCAGCGCATTGTCATGCTGACCGGTCCGTCCGCCGCAGGCAAGACGACGTCCGCGCACAAGATCGCTGACGCTATCGCCGCCCGCGGGCACCGCAGCCAGGTCATCAGCCTTGACGATTTCTACATCGGGGAAGGGAAATACCCCAAGCACCCTGACGGCAGCGACGACTACGAGAGCCTGGAGGCGCTTGACCTTGAAAGGCTGCACGCCTGCCTGAAGGCACTGTACAAAACGGGCGTTTGTGACGCACCTGTGTTTGATTTCACGATTCAGCGGCCCAGCGGCACCCAGCGCATCGACGCGCGGGACGGCGTGGTCATCATCGAGGGACTGCACGCACTGAACCCCGCCCTGACCGAGGAGCTGCCCGAAGATGCAGCACTCTGCCTGTACGCGGGTCTGCGGGAGGAATACGCCGACAGCCGCGACGCGCGCTGCCTGGCCACGCGGGACATCCGCCTGGCACGCCGTCTGGTGCGGGACTGCCTGTTCCGCGGCCACGGCGCAGCGTTCACGCTGGGGCTGTGGGGCCACGTCTGCGCGGGCGAGGACCGCTATATCAAGCCCTACAAGCCCCGCGCCAATCTCCTGCTGGACACGACCCATACCTACGAGGTCTGCCTGTGGCGTACCGTGCTGGACGCCATGCCGGCAGATCCGGCGCTGACCGCCACCCAGGCACGCCAATTGGCCGCCCTGCGGGAAAAATTTGCGGCGTTCCCGGCGCTTGGCACCGAGCTGGTGCCCCAAAACAGCATGCTGCGGGAGTTTATCGGCAAATAATCCTGCACAATTCACGGAAAATATACATTTGCGCGTTGCAAACCGCACCGCAATGGGCTATAATAGACCTAAATCGCACGGCAGAACTGCCGCGACATGGCTAAAGAAAGAGGTGCTTAACTATGTTTGAACTGGATATTGAGATGCTGAAGGAGCAGGGTCTGCAGCTGGTGGATTCCGCCAAAAAGACCGCACAGGATCTGGCAGATAAGGGCAAGAACAAGCTGGATCTTCTGAACCAGCAGGCGCGTCTGTCCAAGGCGCAGCGTCAGCTCGGCGCATTGGTCTACAGCCTGCACAAGGCCGGTGAGGAGAACCCCGCCCTGGTCGAGAAGTATATCGACGCCGTGGCCGAGGTCGAGAAGGCCATTGAGGAAATCAAGGCCAACATGACCGACGACGAGCGCGCCGAGGTCGAGGCCCAGGAGGCCGCCGAGAACACCGAGCCCGAGGCAGCCCCCGCCGAGGACGAGGAAATCGAGGAAGAACCCATCCAGCTGCGCGGCGAGACCAAGACCTGCCCCGTCTGCAAGGCCGAGGTCGACGGCGACGCCCTGTTCTGCAACCACTGTGGTGCTCAGCTGTAAAATACGGCAGAGCGCAGCTTTTGCAGAAGAAACGCTGCCAACACTTGACAAATCCTGCGATATATGTAATATGTAAAATGAAGCGTATTGCATTTCTGCCCAAGCGGAGAGGTCTATGAACGCATACCCTGAAAAACAGCACTACACGGCGGACGATCTGGCCGCGATCATTGCGATCCTGCGTGACCCGGACAACGGCTGCCCGTGGGACAAGGTGCAGACGCACCGGTCTATCCGGATGAATTTTCTGGAGGAAGCCTACGAGGCTGTGGATGCAATTGACCTCGAAGACCCGGAGCTTCTGTGTGAGGAGTTGGGGGACGTGCTGATGCAGGTCGTCTTTCATGCGCAGATCGAGCGGGAGGCCGGGCATTTCACCTTTGCAGAGGTCTGCGACGGTGTCTGCCGCAAGCTGCTTGACCGCCATCCGCACATTTTTCGTGGGGACGAGAGCATAAAAGACTGGGATTCGCTCAAGAATAAGGAAAAGGGCCGCCTGACACTGGCCGATGACCTGGAGAGCGTGCCCGGTGCGCTGCCTGCGCTGATGCGTGCCGCTAAGCTGCAAAAGCGCGCAGCCCGCTGCGGCGTGGAAACAGCAGCCGCACCTGCGGACATCGCCGCCGCAGCCGAGACCGCCGTCTCCGCTGCGGACAAGGCCGTGGCGGAGCAGGCAGTGGGAGAGCTGCTGTTTACCGCTGCCGCGCTGGCGCGCCAGGCGGGTGTTGACCCCGAGCAGGCGCTGCAGAAGCGCAATGCCGCGTTCCTTGCAGAGCATACAGGCCGCGCGGAAAACCAGGAGAGCTAAGAAGTGAGCCGAGCGGACGGAGATTTCCGCAGCCGCTTTTTGCTGATATAATACTTTGGAGGTATAATACTATGACGAAAGTTGAACTGATCGCCGCTGTTGCGAACGATGCGAACCTGACCAAGAAGGATGCCGAGGCTGCTGTCAACAGCGCCCTGAACGCCATCACCGCTGCCCTGAAGGACGGCGACAAGGTCACGCTGGTCGGCTTTGGCACCTTTGAGGTCCGCGAGCGCCCCGAGCGCAAGGGCCGCAACCCCCAGACCGGCGCCGAGATCACCATCGAGGCTTCCAAGCTGCCCGCCTTCAAGGCCGGCAAGGCTCTGAAGGACGCCGTTCAGTAACTTAAAACGGAACCCGGTCCGCCCCGTCACAGCCTGCGACGGGGCGGTTTTGTATGAGTGAAAGGAAAAATCATGCGTCTGGACAAATATTTAAAGGTCAGCCGCGTCATCAAGCGCCGCACCCTCGCCAATGAGGTCGCCGACGCCGGGCGCGTGCTGGTCAACGGCAAGCCCGCCAAGGCCAGCTACACGGTCAAGATCGGCGACATCATCGAGGTCACCTTCGGCAACCGGCCCGTCAAGATCCGCGTCCTCTCCGACGTCGAGCAGAAGGGCAAGGACGTTGCGCGGGAGATGTTTGAGGTGATCGAGGGGTAAACGGCCAGAGCCCCTCCGGCCGGTTCTACTTTCCCCTCCGCCTGCATACATTACCATTGTAAACAAGCAGGGGAGGAACCGCCATGCCGGAAACAAAATTGGAACCGCGCACACCCCGCGCGGCTGACACCGCCCAGCCCCAGCCGAAAAGCCACGGCCTGGCGCTGAAGGACCGCCGCCATCTGGCTGTGACCGGCGTCATCCGGGTCATCAGCTGCGACGAAAACGCCGCTGTGCTGGAAACGCCGCTCGGCAACCTGACCGTCGGCGGGCAGGAACTGCAGATCGGTGAGCTTTCCACCCAGAGCGGCCAGGTGCAGCTTTCCGGTAAGATCGAATACCTGCAGTATGCCGAGAACCAGCAGTCCGGCGGCAGTCTGCTGGCGCGGCTCTTTCGGTAAATGGCCCCGTCGCCCGCGCCGTGGGCCGTGCTGGGGGATGTATTATGGTGCTTAGGACTCGGCTGCCTGCTCGGGGCCGCGCGGGATGCTGTGCGGCTGGCACTCGGAGAGGGGCCGGTGCGGTGCTTTTTCCGGGACATAGCCGTGTTTGCCGCGGCGGCGGTGCTCGTCTGCGGGTTTGCCGCCGGGGCCAGCGCGGGCGGTCTGGCCCGCTGGTATATGAGCGCTGCCGTGCTGCTGGGGGCCGTCAGCTGGCGGTGGGCGGTGCAGCCTGCCGTGCACCGCGCGGCGGCAGCGTTGGCGGAGCTGGCGTGCAGACCGCTGCGGCTTGTACACAAAATGCTCGTCAGGCCCGCACAAATGCGCTTACAAGCGGCCCAAAGCCGCCGCCGCGCCTGCCGCAAAGCAAAAAAATCTGCTAAAATCAAAAAATCCGCCGAAAAACGGTTGCAAAAACCGTCGAAAGTATTATATAATTAGCCATACGTAGTAATGTGCATGTCTTGGAAGGGGGCATCCCAGATGAGAAAACGCAGCGGGCTGTCCCGCACCCAGTTTCTGGTGCAGTGGGTCGCACTTCCGGTGCTGGTCATCGTAAGCGCCGCTATGTTTGTAGGGCTGGTCAGGAACCAGGTTTCCATCGCGGCCAAGCAGCAGGAGCTGCAATCGCTGAAGAACCAGCTGGCGGCACAGGTCACGGAAAATGCCGAGCTGTCCGGCACGCTCGACCAGGGTGAGGACGCCATCATTGAGCGCTACGCCCGGGAGCAGGGCTACGCCAAGCCCAATGAGCGCGTCTTTGTGGACATCAGCGGCAAATAACATCGTTTTCAGCGGGGAAGCTTTGCGGCAGCCCCCTGTAATAAATTACATTTTAAAGGGGTATCATAGTTTGGCATTACAAGTTGGGGATATTGTCGAGGGCAAGGTCACTGGTATCAAGCCGTTCGGCGCGTTCGTTTCTCTGCCGGAGGGCAAGACCGGTCTTGTCCACATCTCCGAGGTTTCTTATGAGTTTGTGCAGGATCTTTCTGCTGTGTTGAGCGACGGGCAGACGGTTTCCGTCAAGGTGCTTTCCATCGCACCGGACGGCAAGATCGCCTTGTCCATCAAGCGCACCCAGCCCGCACCGGAACGCGCACCGCGCCAGCCGCACGGTGAGCGCAGCGGCAACGGCGGTGATCGCCGTCCGGCCCCGCGCCCCAAGCGCGAGGAAAAGCCCCGCGTGTGGCAGCCCAAGCCCGCCGCCCCCCAAGGCGAGATGAGCTTTGAGGACATGATGGCCCGTTACAAGACCCGCAGTGAGGAGAAGATCGCAGACCTCAAGCGCGTGACGGAGAACCATCGCGGTGGATATTCCCGCCGCCGCGGCTGATTTGGCCGCAGAAACCACAGTACGAACGGCCCTATCCTGACGGCTGTCAGCCGCCGGGCTGGGGTCTTTTTGCAATTTTAGAATGTAGGGGCGGTCATTGACCGTCCGCGGGCGAGCAATGCTCGCCCCTACAAAATAACCGGCACATCAATAAGAAAGGACACCTATGTCTACACTCTATACCATGGTCGCGCCCTGCTTTTTCGGCACGGAGTCGACGCTGAATTTTGAGGTCAAGCGTCTGGGCGCACAGAACATCCAGGTCACCGATGGCCGCGTGGCGTTCCAGGGCGGGGCGGACGTTATCGCCGCCGCCAACCTGAATCTGCGCACGGCGGAGCGCGTCCTGCTGCTGCTGGCTACCTACAAGGCCACGACGTTTGACGAGCTGTTCGACGGCTGCTACAACATCGCGTGGGAGGACCTGCTGCCCGCCAACGCGGCGTTCCCGGTCAAGGGCTCGAGCCTGTCCAGCCAGCTGTCCAGCGTGCCCGCCTGCCAGAGCATCGTTAAAAAGGCCATCGTCAAGCGCCTGATGCACGGCCACAAGGTCGGCACCCTGCCCGAGGACGGCACACTGTACAAGGTGCGCTTTGCCCTGCGCAAGGACACCGTGGAAATCTACCTCGACACCTCCGGTGACGGCCTGCACAAGCGCGGCTACCGCAAAAACGCGACGCTGGCTCCCATCAAGGAGACGCTGGCCGCCGCCATTGCCGACCTGGGCCGCGTGCGCCGCGACTCCCTCGTGCAGGACCCGTTCTGCGGCTCCGGCACGCTGGTCATCGAGGCTGCCCAGAAGGCGCTGAACCTGGCCCCCGGCCTGCGCCGCCGCTTTGCCGCCGAGCACTTCGACTTTGTGCCCGCCGACATCTGGGCAGAGCAGCGCCAGAAGGCCCTGGACGAGGTCCGCAAGGACGCCGCGTTCGAGGGCATCGGCTACGACATTGACCCCGCCGCCGTGGCACTGGCCAACGCGAACGCCAAGCTGGCGGGCGTGGGGGATCGCTGCCGCTTTGAGGTCGCCGACGTCAGGGAATTCCGTGCACTCGACAACGCCACCGTCCTGACGAACCCGCCCTACGGCGAGCGCCTCGGCGACGCATCCGAGGCTGCAAGCCTTGCCAGAACGCTGGGCCAGGTCTGGCAGGCGCACCCCGCGCAGGGGCTCTATGCCATCACCGCGGACGCCGAGTTTGAGCAGCACTTTGGCAAAAAGGCCGCGCGCCGCCGCAAAATTTACAACGGCATGATCCCGTGCCAGCTTTATATGTACTTTGAGCAGCCCAAGCGCGAGAGGAAGTAAGCGATGGAAGACCTGAAACTTGCGATCCTCATTGATGCGGACAACATTTCGCCCAAGTATGTCAAGGTCATTCTTGACGAGGCCGCGACCTTCGGCGTGGCCGCCTGCAAGCGCATCTACGGTGACTGGTCGGATGTGCGTCTCAAGAGCTGGAAGGACGCGCTTTTGAACAACTCCATCATCCCCATCCAGCAGTATAGCTATACGACCGGCAAAAACGCGACGGACTCCGCCATGATCATTGACGCCATGGACCTGCTCTACGGCGGCAATCTGGACGGCTTCTGCATCGTCTCGTCGGACAGCGACTTTACGCGGCTGGCCGCCCGTCTGCGTGAGGCCGGAAAACTCGTCATCGGTATGGGCGAGAGCAAAGCGCTCGGCCCCTTCGTCAAGGCGTGCGACCAGTTCAAATACCTGGATCTGATCCTCGACCACGGCGAGACCGACGACACCGCGCCCGCAGCCCCCGCCGCCGAGGCCGCCGCCCGCGCCAACGCCGGGGACGACACGGCCATCAACCGCGATTCCATTGGCCGCATCATCCACGGCCTTATTGATGAAATGGACGACGGCACGGGCTGGGTGCGCACCTCCCGCGTCGGTGACCAGCTCATCAAGCGCTACCCGGACTTTGACGTGCGCAACTTTGGCTCCAAGAGCCTGAACAAATTCCTGGCGTCCCTGCCGGAGCTCGAGGTCGAGGAGCGCATTCTGGCAAACGGCAACCCCATCCAGTTTGTCCGTGTGAAGCCTGTACCGAAGCCAGTCAAAAAGCCTGCGCCGCGAAGAACGGCAAAGCGCACAACGCGCAAAAAGAAGTAAGGGAGAGATTCGTCTCTCCCGTCAGACTGTCGAAAAAGGTGCGTTCACCCCTTGGCCCCCTCTGCGAGGGGGCTCCGCCCGTAGGCGGTGGGGGAGAGAACTGTACGGCTGCCCGATGCAAACCGACCACCGCAAAGCAACAGCCCCGGACACATCGCGTGTCCGGGGCATTTTTTATTTTAACGTCCCAAAACCAGAAAATCCTGACTGACCCAGCCAAATTTACGTCCGTATTTGACAAGCGCCCAGCCGGGGGCCTCCCACGAACGACCCATAGAAGTACACCGCTTTTTTATTCCGCTGAAATCAAATACGCCGTACTGACCCAGCCAAACTGCGGCACATCGTACAGCGGGTCATACCGCACCAGTGCCCAGCCGGGGACGGCGGAGGAATACCCGTACACGCGCAGGGTGGAGGAAGAAATTTTGCCGAGGATGTCGTACTCAAGCCCGGGTCCGGCGCGCAGATTCAGGCGGTTGGTGCTGTCGGCATCCGCCATGAAAAACACCGCGTCCGTCCGCGCGGGGTAGGTGTCGGGGGCTGTAACGCTGTCGGGCAGGTCGGCCAGCGGGACGGGCTTCGTCACGCCGGGAATTGTGTACTCGTGCCAGCCGTCGGCCAGCTTGACCCATGCCGTGCCGCCGTCCCACGCAAGGCCGTCATACGCGCAGGGCACAAGCTCTGCGCCGGTGCTGTCCAGCAGGCCGAACTTTCCGTCCCGGCTGACGACTGCATAGCCGCTCAGCAGCGGCGCGGCGCGGGCAAAGACCAGTGGCTCGTCTGTATAGTGGTTGGGCCGGTATATGCCGTCGTAGCAGGGGGCGGTCACTTCATGGCCCGCTGTGTCCAGATACACCCATTTGCCCTCGCGCTGGGCGGCGGCCAGCGGCGCGTCAAAGAAGCAGTCAGCCGCGGTGTATACAAAATTGTTGGCTGCACCGCTGTTCCGGCAGCGATACACGTACAGCCCGTCGCCGACGAAGTTGTACCATTCGTCGCTTTCGTGCGTGGTGGTGCCACTCTGCGCGGGCACAAGGCCGTCGGTGCTGCCGCTGAACAGCCGCAGGATGTCGTCGGTGAGCGTAATGAACTGGCCCGGCCCCATGCTGCCGCTGTACAGGTAGGTCTTATCGTCCTGCAAAAAGACAAACTGCCGGTAGCCGCCGCCGTCGTGTTCTGCACAAAGGCGTCCGTCGCCGCTCTCTGTCAGCGTTTGCGAGGCTGCTTTATACGCGGCTTCATAGTCCGGTGAGCCGAACAGATCGTCCAGGTACCCGTGCCAATGGTGGGCGTTCCAGCTGCATTCAAAAAGCGGCTCGGACGCGCGGCAGGGCAGTACCTCGGTGCCGTCGCTGCGCATCAGCCCCCACTTGCCGTCCCTGCACATCGTATAGTAATCGGTGTCGGGGTAGGGCTGATATTCGCGAAAATAGTCGATCGGCCGTATCTCATCGTAGTCCAGCACCGCCGCGCCGGTCTCCACGAGTCCCTGCGGCGGCTGCACAGCGTCAGCGGTGGGTGCGGGCGTCGCCGCGGCCTCGGCGGTTCCGGCGGGCTGCGGTGTCCCGGCAGTCTCCGCAGTTCCGGGCAGAGGGGCAGCCGTGGATGGCACAGCCGCCGAGGAAACCGCCCCGGCGACACAGCCTGTCAGAAAAAGCATCGACAAAACGGGAAACAAAGATCTTTTCACGGTCACACACCGCCCTTCCTTTTTATAATACCAGTATAGCATAACGCCCCGCACCGGGAAATACGGTGCGGGGCGTTCGCGCAAATTTTACAAATTTATCCGTAGATATGCCGCCCGGCAAAGACGCACAGGGGGCGCTTGGCCTTGCCCATGCTCAGCAGCTGCACGGCAGCGGCGAGCGTCGCCCCGGCGCTGGTGCAGGCGGGCACGCCGTCAAAGAACAGCACCTCCCGCGCGGCGCGCTCGGCGTCGGCGGTGGTCACGGTCAATACGGTGTCCACGACATAAGGGTTGTAGTTCTCCGGCACAAAGCCCGGCCCGATGCCCGAAATGCCGTGCTGGCCGATGAACCCGCCCGAGATGGCGGCACACTCGGCAGGCTCCACGGCAACGATGCGCACCATGCTGTTCCACGCCTTGATGTACTCGGCCACGCCGGTGATCGTGCCGCCGCTGCCCACGCCGATGACGATGGCGTCTATGGCATCCCCTGCGTTTTTATAAATCTGCGGCCCCGTCACGCGGCGGTGGTACTCGGGGTTGTCGTCATTGGAAAAATAGTGGGTGTAATATCCGCCGTAGCGCTTGGCGGTGTCCTCGGCCACGCGCTCCATGGCGCGGCGCCCGCTGCTGCTGCAGGCGATGATATGCGCACCCAGGTCCTGCAGCCGCTTGCGCTGGGCAATGGGCAGGTTGCTGGGTACGACCAGGATGCAGGGGTGCCCCGTTGTGGCACAGCTGACGGCCAGCGCCGCGCCGAAGCTGCCGGAGCTGGCCTCCACCACAGGCATGCCGGGCTGCAGCGTGCCGCGCTCGGTGGCAAAGGCAAGCATCGTCTCGGCCAGGCCGTCCTTGGAGGAACCCGTCGCGCCGCCGAAATCGAGATACGCGAGGATGCCGGTACTCAGCCCGTGCTGCGCGGAATAGCCGTCCAGCCGCACGATGGGGCAGCGGTAGACGTCCTGATAATAGCTGTGCAGGATGGGCATGGCGGGACACCTCACTTTCCGTAAACAAAAGTATTCTTATTATAGCATAGTTCGGCAGGGTTTGCCACGGGTCTGGCAAAATATTGTGGGGCAATGTTGTAGGGGCCGCTGCGGAAGGTCCGCGGATTTCCTCAAAAAATCGCAGGAAATCGGCACAAAATCCGCCCGGACCCCTTGACTTTTCCTCCTGCGCCTGTTATAATTCAAAGGCTGATGTAAAGAAAAATACTTTACACGGCCTTCACAAGCAGCAAAGGGGGCGCGGGCATGGCCGGCAAGCCGCAGAAAAACCTTGCCTACTCCGTCCTGCTGGACTTCTACGGTCCGGTCCTGACGGACAAGCAGCGCGTCATCCTGACGGAATACTATGATGAGGATCTGTCCCTGGCCGAAATAGCCGAGAACCTCGGCATCACGCGGCAGGGGGTGCGGGACGCCATCAAGCACGGTGAGGCCGCGCTCGATGAGCTGGAGCAAAAGCTCGGCAACGCCCGCCGCCACACCCGGATGCAGGCTGACTTAGACCGCCTGCGGCTGCTCGTCACAGAGATTCGCTGCTCGAACTCCGGCTCCTTCACGCCGGACCCGCGGATCACGAACGACACCGCGGAGATGCTCACGATCTTACACCGCTTGGACACGCAGGAGGATGCCGATGGCCTTTGAGTCTTTAACAGAGCGCTTGAATGGCGTTTTCAAGAAGCTGCGCGGCAAGGGCAAGCTGAACGAGGCCGACATCAAGGCCGCGATGCGCGAGGTGCGCATGGCCCTGCTCGAGGCTGACGTCAACTATAAAGTTGCCAAGGACTTCTGCGCCCAGGTCTCGGAACGCGCCATGGGGCAGGAGGTCATGGAGAGCCTGACCCCCGCCCAACAGGTCGTCAAGATCGTCAACGAAGAGCTGACCAACCTCATGGGCGGCAACGAGCCGAAGTACCTGCGCCTGAAAAACAAGGGCCAGACCGTGCTGATGATGTGCGGCCTGCAGGGCAACGGCAAGACCACCCACGCCGCCAAGCTCGGCAAATATTACCGCAGCCAGGGCCGCCGCCCGCTGCTGGTCGCCTGCGATATTTACCGCCCCGCCGCCATTGAGCAGTTGAAGGTCGTCGGTGAGCAGGCCGGTGTCCCGGTCTTTACGCTGGGCACCGAAAAGCCCGAAATCATCGCGCAGAAGGCACTTGCCTACGCGAAGGATCACGGCAATGACATTGTTATTCTCGATACCGCAGGCCGTCTGCAGATCGATGACCAGCTCATGGATGAGCTGGTGCGCATCAAGCAGGCTGTCGAGGTCGATGAAACGCTGCTGGTCGTGGACGCCATGGCCGGTCAGGAAGCCGTCAATGTGGCCAAGACCTTTAATGAAAAGGTTGGCATCAGCGGCGTCATCCTGACCAAGACCGACGGCGACACCCGCGGCGGTGCGGCACTCTCGGTGCTGGCCGTCACCGGCATGCCGATCTACTTCCAGGGCACGGGCGAGAAGCTCGAGGATCTGGAGCCGTTCTACCCGGCGCGGATGGCGAACCGCATCCTTGGCATGGGCGATGTGCTTTCCCTGATCGAGAAGGCGCAGACGCTCCAGAACGACAAGGAGGCCGAGGCCGCCGCCAAGCGCCTGATGGAGAACAAGTTCGACATGAACGATTTGCTCGCCCAGTTCCAGCAGGTCAAAAAGATGGGCGGTGCGTCGGCGCTGCTGGCCATGATGCCCGGCGGCGGCCAGATCGACGCCGATTCCCTAGACGAAAAGGCACTGCCCCGCATCGAGGCCATCATCTACTCGATGACCCCGGCAGAGCGCGCCAAGCCCGACATCATCAACCCCAAGCGCAAGCGCCGCATTGCAGCAGGCTCCGGCACCACGGTGGAGGACGTCAACAAGCTGCTGCGCCAGTTTGAGATGATGCAGAAGATGATGAAAAAGGTCAAGCGCAACCCCAAGGGCTTTATGCGCAGCCTGGGCAGCTTAGGCGGCAGGGGCGGCGGCTTCCGCGGCTTTGGCCGCTGACACAATTTCGGTATGACCCGCTCGGCTTTACGGCCCACGGGATGTACAATATAAATCAGATGCCCCGCAAGGGCCGTAAACAATTTTTGGAGGAATATTACTATGGTTAAGATTCGTCTGCGCCGCATGGGCGCCAAGAAGGCTCCTTTCTACCGCGTTGTTGTCGCTGACAGCCGCTTTGCTCGTGATGGCCGCTTCATCGAGGAGATCGGCTACTACGATCCGACCAAGGAGCCCTCTGTCGTCAAGATCGACGCTGAGAAGGCTAAGCAGTGGCTGGACAACGGCGCTCAGCCCACTGACACCGTCCGTGAGATCCTGAAGAAGGCCGCTGTTCTGTAATTTGTTCGCTTTTCAGGGAGGGAACGCCACATGCAGGAACTCTTATTAGCCGTTGCCCGCGGCCTTGTCGAAGACAAGGAGGCCGTGCAGGTGACTGTTGATCCCATGCGTGAGGACGGCACTGTTGTGTACCACCTCAAGGTGGCCGAGGCCGATATGGGCCGCGTCATCGGCAAGCAGGGCCGTATCGCCAAGGCGATCCGCGTTGTCGTGCGTGCCGCTGCCGTCCGTCAGGGCGAGAAAGTCATCGTTGAGATCGACTAAGACCCGTTACAAAGCACTTTGCCGCAGGGTAAAGTGCTTTTTTCAATGTAGGGGCGAACATTGTTCGCCCGCTGCAGCCTTGCGGCAGCGGAGACTTCCGCGGGTAGATGCCGAGCATCGACTCCTACACCGTAGGGGCGGATTCTATATCCGCCCGGGGCGTTTCCGCTGCCGCAAACAGACCTCTACAACACATCAGGAGGAACTATGCAAAACTATCTTCCCGCCTGCAAGATCGTGTCCACCCACGGCGTGCGCGGCGAAATGAAAGCCCTGCCGCTCTGCGACGGCGCGGCGTTTCTGGCAAAATTCAAGCGCTTGTTCACCACCGCCGACGGCGCAGGGGAGACCCGCGTGCTGGGCGTGCGCGCCCAGGGCAATGTGATTTTACTGCGCCTCGACGGTGTCAACGATATGGACGCCGCCCGCGCCCAGGTGGGCCGGGTGTACTATCTGGCTAAGGCGGACGCACGCCTGCCCAAGGGCCGCTTCTTCATTGACGACCTGCTGGACTGCGAGGTCGTCGATGCCGAAACCGGCCGCGTGTACGGCAGACTGACAAACGTGGACCGCCCCGCCGCGCAGGACATCTATACCGTCACCGACACCGCTGGCAGGGAGCACATGCTGCCCGCTGTGCCGGAATTTGTCAAAAATATCGACATCGAGGCGCGCAAAATTCTGGTGACGCCCATCGAGGGCATGTTCACCGAGGCCGTCAACGGCGACGAGGACTGAACCGATGCGCATTGACATTGTAACGCTTTTTCCGGAGCTGTGCGACAGCTTTCTCTCGGCCAGCATCCTGGGCCGCGCCCGCGCCAAAAATCTGTTTGAGGCGCACTGCCACCAGATCCGCGACTATACGAAAAACAAGCAGAAGCAGACCGACGACTACCCCTACGGCGGCGGCTGCGGCATGGTGCTCTACGCCCAGCCGATTGCCGACTGTCTGCGCGCCGTGCAGGCCCAGTGTGCCGCGCAGGGCCGCGCGAAGCCGCACGTCGTCTTTCTGACCGCCGCAGGCCGCCCCTACAATGAGGAAAAGGCCCGCGAGCTGGCCGGCTATGACGCGGTGACGCTGGTCTGTGGCCACTATGAGGGCATCGACCAGCGCGTCATCGATGCGTTCGGCGACGAGGAAATTTCCATCGGAGACTATGTGCTGACCGGCGGTGAGCTGGCAAGCCTAGTCGTGGCCGACAGCGTCCTCCGCTTGCAGCCTGGCGTCCTGGCCGAGGAAAAGGGCTATCAGGACGAGAGCTATTGGGACGGCCTGCTGGAATACCCCCAGTTTACCCGCCCCGAGGTCTGGGAGGGCCGCGCCGTGCCGCCCGTGCTGCTGACCGGCGACCACAAAAAAATTGACGAGTGGCGCGGGGCCCAAAGCCGGGAGCGCACCCGCGAGCGCCGCCCCGATTTGTACGACGCCTGGTGCGAGAGCCACCCGCTGACCGAGCTGCCCAAGTGGAAGCGCGGCGAAAATATGCGCCTTGTGAAAAATGACGGACAGCTCGCCCTCTGCGCCGCCCTCATGGCCGAGGGCCGCCGCACGGTCTGTGCGCCGGTCTGCGACGAGAAATATCTCGAAAAAATGACGCCGGACTTCTGGCTGCCGAACCTGACAGATGAGAAAAAGAACGGTTGGGCGTTCTATCTGCACTACACGAAGGACGTTGCCGACGGGATGGTCGGCGTCTGCCACAAAACCGGCGAGATCGGCCATCTGTTTGTGACCGAGGCTGCCCGCGGCAAAGGGTACGGTGCAAAAATGCTGGACTTTGCCCGCAAAAAGCTGCCGGAGCACGACCACCCAACGATGGGGGTCATAAACACGAACACCCGCGCCATCGCGCTGTACAAGCGGATGGGCTGGCGGCTGACGGGCACAGTGCTGCACCGCTACGACCCCGCCGAGGAAGGCACCTTTGCAGCGGTATATTGTGAGGAATTGGAGATGCGGTATCGGGGCTGACCGTTGTTTTTGTCGTCAATCCACAATCCTGTTGAAAATAAACTGGCAATATTGCACAAACGAGAGAACGAAGATTTGGCGGAATTACAGAATCCTGCCAAAATTGCAATTTTCCACTGTACAAAATCGACTAAATAGGATAAAATAGAGGCAATCAAGGCGGCGTATTAACACGCAATAGACCGCCTGGAAGTCGCCCACGGTAGATACGCAGGGGCATATTATTTTCAAAAGTAGGAGAGAATAACTATGTACGTTAAAGAAGTTACCGTTGAGAATCAGGTTGGTCTGCACGCACGTCCGGCTACCTTCTTCATCCAGAAGGCGAACGAGTATAAGTCTTCCATCTGGGTCGAGAAGGAGGAGCGCCGCGTCAATGCAAAGTCTCTGCTCGGTGTCTTGAGCCTGGGCATCGTCGGCGGCACCACTATCCGCATCATTGCTGATGGCGCCGATGAGCAGGCTGCAGTTGACGGCCTGGTCAAGCTGGTCAGCTCCGGCTTTGCCGAGTAATCTATTCCAGAACAATCAGCGGTGGGGCGACCCGCCGCTTTTTTTGTATAGGAAAGGCAACACCCCATGACAAAAGCTGAACTTTATAAAAAGGCCTGTATGCTGCCGCTGCTGCCCGGCGTCTACATCATCCGGGACAAGTCGGACACGATCATCTATATCGGCAAGGCCAAGCGCCTGAAAACCCGCGTGTCGCAGTATTTCCGGGAGGGCGTGCCCCACGACGCCAAGGTCAGCCAGATGATCGCCCACGCCTTCACGTTTGACGTCATTGTCTGTCAGTCGGAATTTGAGGCGCTCGTCCTCGAGGCCAGCCAGATCAAGGCTCATACGCCGAAGTACAATATTTTGCTGAAAGACGACAAGGGCTACAGCTATGTCAAGGTCACGCGCGGGGCCTGGCCGCGCATCTCCGCCGCGCTGCAGAAGGATGACGACGCCGCCGACTACATCGGCCCGTTCACCTCGTCGTTTGCCGTGCGGGAGATGGTGGAAACGGCGCAGGACTGCTTCCTGCTGCCGCGGTGCAATAAGAGCTTTCCGCAGGATTTCGGCAAGGGCCGCCCCTGCCTCAACGCCCACATCGGCAAGTGCATGGCCGTGTGCAGCGGCAAAATCACCTGTGCTGCTTACAACGACGCTGTGCAGGGCGCACTGCGGATGATCCGCTACGGCAAAAAGGACATCGTCAGGCAGCTGCGGGAGAAGATGGAGGCTGCGTCGGAGCGGCTTGACTTTGAGACGGCGGCGCTGCTGCGCGACCAGATCATGGCCATTGACCGCGTGGCAGCCGGGCAGAAGGTCGTCATGGAGAGCGACACCGAGATGGACGTCATCGCACTGGCGGGCACGACCCACGCGGTCTGCGCCGCCGTGCTGCGCTACCGTGACGGACGCCTGACCGACAAGCGGGAGTTCCTGTTCCGCGACACGACGGACATCGACGCTGTGCGGGAGGAATTTCTGCCGCAGTATTACCTCGACGGCGAGACGATCCCTAAAACGATTGCCGTGGACGCCCTGCCGCCCGACGCGGAGGCACTGAATGAAGCTCTGAACCAGGCGCGCGGCACGAAGGTGGAGCTGTACGTGCCCCAGCGCGGCGACGTCGCGAAGCTCGTCACGATGGCCTATACAAACGCTGTCGAGCGTCTGGGCCGCGAGAGCGGGCGCTATACCCGCGAGGAAAAGCTGCTTGAGGAGGCTGCGCAGGTGCTGGGCCTGAAAAAGCCGCCCCGCGTGATTGAAAGCTACGATATTTCCAACTGGGGCGACGGGTCGAGCGTCTGCGGCATGGTCGTCTTTCAGGACGGCAAGCCCCACCGCGCGGGCTACCGCCGCTTTAAGATGAAAACCGTCGCGGGCACCGATGACTACGCCTCGCTGGCAGAGACGCTCTCCCGCCGCGCGGCGGAGTACGAGATGGCCCGCCGCGGCGAGAAGCCGGACGGCCCGCAGAACCAGTTTGCGACGCTGCCCGACCTGCTGCTCATCGACGGCGGCAGGGGACAGGTCGGCGCGGTCAGGCAGGCTCTGCGCGGCACAGCGCTGGAGCATGTGCCGACCTTCGGCATGGTCAAGGATGACCACCACCGCACCCGCGCCATTGTGGACGACGAGGGCGGCGAGATCGCCATCAACCGCCACCGCAATATCTTTACGTTTGTCACGAACATTCAGGACGAGACCCACCGCTACGCCAACGACTACCGCAAGCGCGCAATGAAGAAAAAGTCCTACGCCGCCACCCTGACCGCCATTCCCGGCGTCGGTGAAAAGACGAGCGCCGCGCTGCTGGCGCACTTCAAGACCGTCGCCGCCGTCAAGGCTGCCTCCATCTCCGATCTCGAGGAGGTAAAGGGCATCAGCCATGCCAAAGCGGAAATGCTGTACAACGCGCTGCGGAATGGTATATAATGAAAATGTAATCGCCGCGCTGTAGGGGCCGGGCATGCCCAGCCCTCAACTGTACGGAAAACGGCATTTCCGGTAAGGCCGCGGGCCGCACATGTGCGGCCCCTACAGCGCAACAACAATTCAAAATGGATTTATCCTTATGCTGATTCTAACCATCCTCCTCTCTCTCGCCCTCGCAGCCCTCTTTACACTCCTGCCCGCCCGTATCCATCACCGCCGCCCCGTCCGCGCGGACCTGTACGCCGGGGCGGGGGTGTCGGCGCTGGTCTGGCTGTGGGCGGTCTGCGTCTGGTCCAAGCCCGGGCTGTCCGTCGGCTTTGACGCCTTCCGGCTGGCTGCGATTTTAATCATGCAGGCAATCGCCTGCGGTGTGGTCTGCGGCTTCCGGCCGCGCGGCACACTGCCACGAAAGCTCCGCACCCCGGCGGCTGTCGGACTGCTGCTGGCCGCCAGCCTTGGAATAGAATTATTCGTCTGCAACCTGAACTGGCTGGCGACCCACAGCTATACGCCGGTTGACCTGCGCCCGTATCTGGTCAATGACGCAGACCCCGCCGCGCCGCTGACGCTGAACGATGAGCAGACAACGCTGGAATTTGCGGGCCTCGACTTTGCAATATACAACTTGCAGCTCGACGGCCTGACCTCGCTGGCCGACGGCAACACGCCGGAGCAGAAGAATGTTCTGCTGACCCTCAACGTTGCCGCCACCGATGAGGCCAGCTCGGTCTCCCGCCAGAGCTGGAACTGGGAGGCCGCCCCCGCGTCCGCCCGCAGCCAGACCCACAGCCTTGACCTCTCCGGCAAGGCGTCCACCCTGACGCTGACGGCGTCGGGCTATACTGGCGAGTACCGCAGCTACCCGCTCAATGCTCAGCTGACCACGGTTTACGCCAACGCCCGCCGCCCGCTGGATTTCTCCGTCCTGCGCTTTGCGGTCATCTTCGCACTGGCGCTGGCGGCGTTCGCCCTGCGCCCGGCCAGTGCCGCGTGGCAGGACGCCTACCTGACCCATGAGAAAAAATACCGCCCGGCAGTGCTGGCCGTGGGGCTGGCGCTCTGCGCGGCGGCGTTCCTGGCGCCCTTCGGGGATCGCTTCAACGCGGGCGTCGCCACGAGCTTTTATAACACCCCCGACTGGTCGGGTACGAGCCGCATCGACTTCACCATGCACATCAACGACTGGGCGTCCAACGCCGGTGCCCAGTACGGTGCGCTGGCGCACAGTCTGCTGAATGGCCGTCTTGACCTTGAAAAGGACCCGCCCGCCGCTATGGCTGAACTGGAAAACCCCTACGACACCGCCGCCCGGCAGGCCGCCGCGCCCGATGCCCTGTGGGATGTGGCCTACTATAACGGACGCTATTACGTCTATTTCGGCATCGTGCCCTGCCTTCTGTTCCAGCTTCCGTTTGAGGCGTTGACCGGTATCCGGGACCTGCCGCCCGCACTGCCGATGATTTTGCTTGCCTGGCTGTACATACTTGCCGTCTTTGGCTTTGTGAAGCAGGCTGTGCGCCGCTGGTTCCCGCAGGCAAGCGCCGCAGCCTACCTGCTCACCGCCGCGGGCGCGGCCTCGGGCACACAGATCTACTATCTGCTCCACCGCCCGTCGGTGTATGAGTACGCGATCCTCTGCGGTGCCACGTTCGTTTTGTGGGCGCTGTGGCAGTGGCTGTGCGCCGCAAACACGCCGGTAAACCGCCGCAAAGCGCTGACTTTCCACCTCGCGTTCGGCTCTCTCTGCATGGCGTTGGTCGCGGGCTGCCGCCCCCAGATGGTGCTTTTTGCCGCGCTGGCCCTGCCCATCCTCTGGCCGCGCTATATCACGGAAAAGCGCCTGTGCACCCGCCGGGGCGCAGGGGAAGCCGCTGCGTTTATCCTGCCCGTTGTGCTTGTGGCCGTCGGCCTTATGTGGTACAACGCCGCGCGGTTCGGCTCACCGTTTGACTTTGGTGCCAACTACAACCTGACCAGCAACGATATGACCCGCCGCGGCTTTGCCGTCGGGCGCATCGCCCCGGCAGCCGTGACCTTCCTCGCGGGCATTCCCGGTGTGCAGACGGTGTTCCCGTACCTGACTGCCACGCGGATGCAGACAAACTACATGGGCCTGACCATTACAGAGCTGTACTACGGCGGCGCATTCGCCTGCCTGCCGCTGCTGTGGGGGCTGGCTGCGCTGCCGCTGGCCCGCCGCCGGTTGGGCAGCCGCCGCGACCTGCGCACCGTTATCCGGCTTGTGCTCGCCTGCACGGCAGCGCTGGCCGTCGTAGACTGCCAGATGGCCGGAATGCTCTACCGCTACCAGAGCGACTGGCTCGGCCCGCTGCTGCTGGCGGCGGCGCTGGCGTGGCTCTTTGCGGAAAGTGTCCTGCAGGCCCGCCCCATCCCCGCGCTGACCAAAGCTCTGCGCACGGCGCTGCCGCTGGCCGTGCTGGCGGGCGTCTGCTACAATTTCTGTGTTTACTTTGCGGCGGAGCCGCAGCTGATGGGGCAGAACCCTGCCCTGTATGAAAATGTGAGCCGCCTGGTCCAGTTCTGGCTGTGACGGCGCACCCTAAAAAGGAAAAGGACGTATGGCTGACAAAAACATCTACACCGTCGTCGTGGCTGACGATGAGGACGAGCTGCGCGAGGCCGTCTGCACAATGATCCCCTGGGAGGCGCTCGGCTTCCACCTTGTGGGCAATGCCAGCAACGGGCTGGACGCGCTCGAGCTTGTCGAGCGGCTTGAGCCGGACCTGCTGCTGACCGACATCCGTATGCCGTTCATCTCGGGCATCGAGCTGGCGCGGCAGGTGCGCGAGATCCGCCCTGCGATGCACATTGCCTTTTTGAGCGGCTTTGACGATTTCGAGTATGCCAAGCAGGCCATCCAGTACAACATCATCAGCTACATGCTCAAGCCGCTGACGATGGACGGCCTGGCCGCCGAGCTGAAGGCCATCCACGAGAAGATCGACGCCCGCTATGCCGGCCTGCGCCGGGCTGACTCGGCCCATGCGGATCGCGCAGCGCTCATCATTCCGCTGGTACTGGCCCGTTATGAAAATGCCCCCGAGGATGTGGAGACGCGCCTGCGCCAGGCAGCGGTAGACTGCGGTCTGCTGCGCGGCACCGATGACCGCAGCACGCTGGTGGTGATGGTCGCGGCGCTGGACGGCCCGGTGGACTATGAGGCCGGGTTTACCCAGCTGGTGGAGCAGAGCGCCAACAAATATCTGCGGCATTTCGTATTTTATTGCTTCGGGCGTGCCGTGGCTTTGCTGCTGGGCAACCCCTCTGACTTTGATGAATACCTGCACATTCTGGCCGATGAGATCTGCCAGCTGGCGGACCGTGCCTTGGGACGCAGTGCCAGCGTCGGCGTCAGCCGTGAATTTGCCCGATTCAGTGACCTGAACGATGCCTACAAACAGGCGATCGAGGCCCTGCGCGCGGCGGCGGAGGGCGAGGGCGGCGTCAGCTTTACGGCGGACGCCCGCAAGACCGGCAGCCTGTGCGAACGCGCACTGGAGATCATTGAGCAGCACTACATGGACGAGGATCTGTCCCTTGCGTCGCTCTCCGCCATGCTGGACGTCAGCCCCAACCATCTGAGCGCCTGTATCAAAAAATCGGAGGGGGAGACCTTCATCAACATTCTGGTGCGCCGCCGCATGGAGACTGCCCAGACCCTGCTGCTGACCACCGACCTGCAAATTCAGGAGATCGCCCGGCGCTGCGGCTACACCGACCAGCATTATTTCAGCTATTGCTTTAAAAAGTACAGCGGTACGTCGCCTGTGGCGCTGCGCCGCGCCCGCGCCGCGGGGGAGGCCCGGCCGTGAAGCGCCCGCCCCGCACCGTAGTCCTGGCGGCAGCGCTGATCTCCGGCGTGGCCGTGGCGGCGCTGATCCTCTGCACCACGCTGTTTCTGCGCAGCTACCGCAGTGCTGTTGTGGAGGGCGCGCGCACGAACAGTGCCCAGGTCGTCAGCCAGGTCGCAGGCGCGGTGGATAACTACGTCAACACGATGGACAGCGCCGTCGGCATCGTGCTGGAACAGCTTGACAGTGAACCTGCGATGCGGGACGCATTTCTGAATGCCTTTCTGACAGCCCGGCCCGAGGTCGCGGCCATCACGACTTACGACGAAAACGGCAGTCTGTTGGACTGCTGGGCCCAGGCGGGCCGCACGCCGAAATCCGACATACTGCGCAACCTCTCCTTTGACCTGACCACGGCCCGGCGCCTGGGGCATGGCTACATCAGCACGCCGCATGTAGAGTCGATCTTTGACAGCTACTACCCGTGGGTCGTCTCGGTCATCCGCGCTGTGCCGGGGGACGGAGGCAGCAGCCGTTGGCTTGCGGTAGATTTGAGCTTCAAGGAGCTGGCCGCAACGATCAACAACGTCAGCATCGGTCAGCACGGCTACTGTTACCTGATGGATGAGCGCGGCAACATGGTCTACCACCCGCAGCAGCAGCTTTTGTATGCCGGGTTAAAGAAGGAGGAGGCCGGGCGTCTGGCCTGCCTCGGCGACGGCACCTACGTGGAGGACACGGTCATCTACAGCGTACAGCGTGTGCCGGGCAGCACATGGCGCGTCGTCGGCGTCAGCTACATTGACGAAACCGTCAATGAGAGCTTCCGGCAGATGGTGCGCATCACGGTTATCACGGCGGGGCTTGTTTTTCTGGCCGCGCTGGCGGCGGGCTGGGTGCTGTCCCGCCTGCTGTCCCGCCCGTTGCAGCAGCTCGAAACAGCCATGGAGCAGTTTGAGCAGGACGCCGACCACTTCGCCTTTCAGGCCGTGCGCGGCACGCGGGAGGTGCAGAACCTCTCGGACTCCTTCGGCCACATGGTAGGCCGCATCCAGCAGCTTATGACCACCGTCCGCGAGGAGGAAATTGTCCTGCGCAAGACAGAGCTCAAGGCGCTGCAGGCGCAGATCAACCCGCATTTTCTCTACAATACGCTGGATTCCATCGCCTGGATGTGTGAGCGCGGCAAAAACGCCGATGCCGTCCAGATGGTCCATGCACTGGCGCGGCTGTTCCGCATCAGCATCAGCCGCGGGCATGAGCTGATCCCGATCGAAAAGGAGCTGCAGCACGCCGAGGCGTATCTGCAAATTCAAAAATACCGCTACAAAAACCAGTTTACCTACCACTTTACGGTGGACGAGAGCTGCCTGCACTGCCTGTGCAACAAGATCACACTGCAGCCCATCATTGAGAACGCCATTGTTCACGGGCTGGATCTGATGGTCGATTCCGGCCACATTGAAATCACCGTAAAGCCCGACGGGGATGATATTCTGCTCATCGTCGCGGACGACGGCATCGGCATGGAGCCGGAGCAGGTCGCGGCCCTCTTGCAGAATGAGCCGAGTGACCGCACCGGCATCGGCGTCAAGAACGTCAATGACCGTCTGCGCATCTACTTTGGCGCGGACTACGGTATCTCCATTGAAAGCGCCCCCTACGAGGGCACTACGGTGACGATCCGCACCCCGCGCGTGCCGGAGGACAGGGAGGGCGACTATGACAAAAACCATTAAACGTCTGCTGCCCGCGGCCCTGGCCGTGCTGCTGGCAGGCTGTGCCATGCAGCCCGTGGACAGCACAACGACCCGCTACAGGGTCGCGCTCGTAGCCAAAAACAATCGGAATTCCGAGTTCTGGGACGCCGTCTTTACCGGGGCAGAGGCCGCCGCCACGGAATATAACCTGCAATTGACCATAACGGCCCCCGACGATGAGGAGGACTATGCGGCGCAGAACCAGCTGATTGCCGATGCCGTTGAGGACGGCGCACAGGCTATCGTATTCTCCGCCATTGATTATGAGGCCAACGCCGCCGCCATTGATGCCGCCGCCGCGGCGGGCGTGACGGTCATCAGCGTGGATTCCGCGGTGAACTCTGACAACGTTGCGGCCTACATCGGCGCGGACAACTACGGCGCAGGCCGGATGGCGGCCCAGAGCGCACTGGACGGCACAGCAGGGACGCTCTGCGTCGGGCTTATCAACTATGAGGTCAACGGTGCCAACGGGCGGGACCGGGAGCAGGGTGCGCGCGATGCTTTTGCGGAAAGCGGACGCGCCAGGATCACTGCCGCCGTGTCAACACACCCCAACGCCGCCAGTGCCCGCGCGGACACGCTGGCCATGCTGCGCACCCACCCGGAGATCAACGTGCTGATCGCCCTCAACGAGACGACTGCCGTCGGCGCGGCGCAGGCTGTCCAGCAGATGCAGCGCGCCGACGACCTCTGGCTCGCGGCGTTCGACTCGAACATCGAGACGATTGACGCCCTGCAGACCGGTACGGTGGACGCGCTGATCGTGCAGAACACCTACGGTATGGGCTATTTCGGCGTCGAAAGCGCCTACAAGCTGCTGGCCGGGCAGGGGAGCAGCGTCGAAAAATCGAACATCACCGCCACCCGCACCATCACCCGGGAAAATATGTTTGCCATGGATAAGCAAAAGGTCCTGTTCCCGTTTGGGTGACCCCCGAAGCCCGGCCCCTACGAGCCTACCGCCAAAGCCCTTCTCCCACTTCGGAGAAGGGCTTTTTTATTTTTCCATCACCCGCAAAAATCTTACAAAATGAAAACAACAAACACCCTTTTGTTACTTTTACTGCGCATTATGCACAAAAACAAACGCTTTCGACTGGCGAAACTGCCTGAAACGGTGAAAATTTCTACCCGTAGTCGGTGAAATTTCACCTTGTTTTTTCACCCGTCCCCGAGTATTATAATAACTGTCAACAGGGTTCGCTCCTCTACAAGCGACCCGCCCGAAAATCTACTGCATATCTAAAAAAGAAGGAGAAACTCATTATGAAAAAGTTTGCTGCTCTGGCCCTTGCAGGTTGCATGGCCGTCTCTCTCGCCGCCTGCGGCGGTTCCGCCTCCACTTCCACCGCTGCTTCGGAGTCCACGGCTCCCGCAGAGTCCACCTCTGCTGCAGAGTCTGCTGCTGAGTCCGCAGCCGAGAGCGTTACCGAGGCCACTCAGGGCGGTAAGGTCGGCGTCTGCATCTACAAGTTCGACGATGCCTTCATGACCACCTACCGTAATGCTCTGCAGGAGATCCTCGAGGGCAAGGGCTACGAGGTCACCATCGTCGACGGCAACAACGACCAGGCTAAGCAGAACGAGCAGATCAACACCTTCATCACCCAGGGCGTTGACGCACTGATCATCAACCCCGTTATGACCTCCGCTGCCGATCAGATCATCTCCACCGTCAAGGGTGCCGATGTTCCCACCGTCCTGATCAACCGTGAGCCCACCGCCGATCAGATGTCCGCTTATGACAAGCTGGTCTACGTCGGCTGCGACGCTGCGCAGTCCGGCACCTTCCAGGGCGAGCTGATCCTCGACACCGAGAACAAGGGCGACATCAACGGCGACGGCAAGGTTTCCTACATCATGATCCAGGGCGATCCCGAGAATATCGATGCTCAGCTGCGTACCGAGTACTCCGTCAAGGCTCTGACCGATGCCGGCGTTGAGGTTGAGCAGCTTGACCTGCAGCGCGGTGACTGGGATCGTAACAAGGGCCAGGAAATCTGCCAGAACGACCTTGCCAAGTACGGCGATCAGATCGAAGTTGTTTTCTGCAACAACGATGATATGGCTATCGGTGCTCTGCAGGCCATTCAGGCTGCAGGCCGTACCGTCAACAAGGACATCTACCTCGTCGGTGTCGATGCTCTGGACGCTGCCCTGAACGAAGTTGCCAACGGCAACATGACCGGTACCGTTCTGAACGACGCCAAGGGCCAGGCTACGCAGGCTGTTGCTTCCATGGAGGAGCTGCTGGGCGGCAAGACCTTCGAGGCCGACCACCAGAGCGTCTACGTTGACTACGTCAAGGTCACTCCTGACAACGTCAAGGACTTCCAGTAATTTAAAAAAAGCCACAGCTTAAACCAGAACAATCGGGGTGCGTGTGCGCAGGCGCACGCACCCTTTTTTCGTGAAAAGGTTACAAAAGATTAAAGGGGGCCAGCGAATTGTCAGAGTACCGCTTGGAGATGTGTGATGTCGTCAAGACGTTCCCCGGCGTCAAGGCACTGAATCACGCACAGCTGAAATTGAAACCCGGCACCGTCCATGCGCTGATGGGAGAGAACGGCGCGGGCAAGTCCACCTTGATGAAGTGCATGTTTGGTATCTACCACATGGACGAAGGCAAGGTCATTTATGAGGGACAGGAGGTCCAGATCAAGGGCCCGCTTGATGCACTGAACCGCGGCATTGCGATGGTGCACCAGGAATTGCAGCCCATCCCGGAACGCTCCATAGGCGAGAATATCTACGTTGGGCGCTATCCCACCAAGAAATACGGACCTGTCACCGTTATCGACCACGACAAAATGTATGAGGATGCGGCCAAGGTCCTGAAGGAAGTCCATCTGAATTATGATCCGCACGCAAAGCTCGGAACCTTGAGCGTTTCCCAGATGCAGCTGGTTGAGATCGCCAAGGCGGTCTCCGCAGACTGCAAGGTGCTGATCCTCGACGAGCCGACCTCCTCGCTGACGGCAGCTGAGGTCGAGGCACTGTTCACCATCGTGAACGAGCTGCGCGCCAAGGGCGTTTCCATCGTCTACATCAGCCACAAGATGGACGAAATTCTTCGCATCAGCGACGAAGTCACGATCATGCGCGACGGCCAGTACATCGGCACCTGGGAGGCCAAGGAGCTGACCACCGATATGATCATCACCAAGATGGTCGGACGTGAGCTGTCGAACCTCTACCCGCCGCGCTCGAATACGCCCGGTGAGGTCGTGTTTGAGGTCAAGGACTTCACGTCCATCAACCCCAAGAGCTTCCGTCACGTCAACTTCAACGTCCGCAAAGGCGAGATCCTCGGCGTTGCGGGTCTGGTCGGTGCTCAGCGCACCGAGCTGATGGAGGGCCTGTTCGGTCTGCGCTGCCACACGTCGGGCACCATCACCTATAAGGGCAAGGAGCTGACCATCAACCAGCCGCAGGACGCCATCAAAAACGGCATCGCCATGCTGACCGAGGACCGCCGCGCCACCGGTATTCTGGGTGTGCTTTCCATTGCGGATAACGTCTCCATTGCATCGCTGAACAAGTATCTGATCGGCGGCATCATGCTGGACGACAACAAAATCGAAAAGCTCGTGCAGGATAATGTCGCCAAGCTGTCCATCAAGACGCCGTCCTCCAAAACGCAGATTCAATCGCTGTCCGGCGGTAACCAGCAGAAGGTGCTGATTGCCCGCTGGCTGGCCAACGACCCCGATGTTTTCATCATGGACGAGCCGACCCGCGGCATCGACGTCGGTGCAAAGTATGAGATTTACTGCATCATCGCCGAGATGGCCAAACAGGGCAAGAGCATCATCATGATCTCCTCCGAAATGAGCGAGCTGATCGGCATGTCTGACCGCATCATGGTCATGTGCGATGGCCGCTGCACCGGCTTTATCGACGGTGATAAGGCGAACCAGGAGAACATCATGACGCTGGCTACCCAGTTTGAATAAGGAGGAATCCGAAAATGGAGAAAAAATTCGACTTAAAAAAATTCCTGTCCAATAACGCGATCATTATTCTGATCATTTTGCTGGCCCTCTTCGTCGGCTGCACGACCCAGAACTTCTTTACCGAGACAAACGGCAAAAACCTGCTGCTGAACGTCGCCCCGCGTTTCATCATCGCCTGCGGCGTTTCGGGATGCCTGATTACCAAGGGCACTGACCTGTCCGCCGGCCGCCAGGTCGGCCTGGCCGCCTGCTTCTCCGCCATGCTGCTGCAGAGTGTTGACTACTCTGCCCGCATGCTGCCCTGGCTGCCCGATATTCCGTGGCCCGTGGCCCTGCTGATCGTCATGGCGATCATGGCCTGCTTCGGCGCCATCAACGGCTGCATTATCGCATTCCTGAAGGTTCCTCCTTTCATCGCTACGCTGGGCATGCAGACCATCGTTTACGGCCTGTGCTCCGTCATCACCAACAACCAGCCCATGGGCGGTTACAAGCAGAGCTACCTGACTGTTGCCAGCGGCACGCTGGGCCCCATCCCGTTCCTGGCCATCTTTGCGCTGATCGTCGGCATCTTCTTCTGGTTCCTGTACAATAAGACCCGTCACGGCAAGTACATGTACGCCATCGGCGGCAACGAGAACGCCGCTCAGGTTGCCGGTGTCAACGTCACCGCGTCCCTGATCCGCATCTACATCCTGGCCTCCTGCATGTATGCTCTCGGCGGCTTCCTCGTCGGCGCAAAGGCCGGCGGTGCTTCCACCAACACCGGCAACGGCTATGAGCTGGAAGCTATCGCAGCCTGCACCATCGGCGGCGTTTCCACCAACGGCGGCGTCGGCAAGGTCTCCGGCGTTCTGGTCGGCGTTCTGGTCTTTGAAGTCCTGAAGATCTGCCTGCAGTTCCTCGGCGTCGACCCCGCTTACACCTACATTGCACAGGGCCTTGTCATCGTCATCGCCGTTGCCCTTGACCTGCGCAAGTACCTGGCCAAGAAGTAATATGGAAGAAGAAAAAAGCACCTCTGAAACGCAAAAGTCCGATTCCCGCCCGGATCGCAGCCAACTGAACGCCTTTGAGAATTTCTATGAGAAGTTCCGCAAAGTGCCGCTGAAATACATTGATGTCTTTATCGGCGTCTGTGTTGCCGCACTGGTCATCGTTGTGCTGGTCGGGATACTGAAAAGCAAGGGAATATTGTAAAAAGCGTGCCTCCCACAGAAACGCTCTGTGGAAGGCACGTCTTTTATTTTACCGCTCAGGGGCCGGGCATGCTCGGCCCGCGGCCTTGCGGAAGGCAGCCGCCCTGCATCGCAGACACTCCGGGAAAACCGTAGGGGAGGGATTCATCCCTCCCCTACAAACCGGCCCGGAAGCAGGCATCACTTTTTAACGATTTTTTTCTTCTTCCGCACGCTGTACCCGAAGCTGCCCAGTTTTCTTCCCAGCGCCAGATAATCCCCGTGGCTGTAGACGATCAGCTTCGCCTTGTTCAGGCACAGCTTGCCGCTCTCGTCCAGCAGCCGCTCGTCCACATCCACGGCGACGCACTCGGCCAGAAACAAATCATGCGAACCCAGCGGAATGACCTGCGTGACCTTGCACTCCAGATTCACGGGACTTTCCTCCACCAACACCGTGCCGACCTTGGCCGCAGGGGCGGCGGTCAGGTGCATGGCAGCGAACTTGTCCACGTCGCGCCCGCTCTTGACACCGCACCAGTCGATGGCGCGGACAAGGCTCTCGGTGGGCAGGTTCACGACGAACTCGCCGCTTTCCTGAATTAGATGGTGGCTGTACCGCTCGGGCCGCACGCTGATGGACAGCATCGGCGGCTGGGTGCAGATCGTGCCGGTCCAGCCCACCGTGATAAGGTTCGGCTTGTCGGGGCTGCCGCAGCTGACCAGTACGGGCGGCTCCGGGTTCAGCAGGGTAGACCCCTTCCATACCTGTCGGCTCATTGCGCATCCTCCTTGATCTCGCCAAAGTTCGGCGTTGCATCGCTGATAATATACCGCGGGCGGTGCTTGGATTCCAGATAAATTTTACCGATGTACTCCCCGATAACGCCCAGACAGATCAGCTGCACGCCCGACACAAAGCAGATGATGCTCGTCATCGACGCCCAACCGGACACGGTCAGGCCGAGCGCGGCCTCGATGACGGCCCACAGCACGCCGATAAAGCTGACGAGCGCCACAAACACGCCGAAGCCTGTGATGAATCGGATGGGTTTGATGGACAGGCTCGTGATGCCGTCAAACGCCAGCGCCAGCATTTTGGACAGGGGATAGTGGCTCTCGCCCGCCATGCGCTCATGCCGCTCGTAGGTCACGCAGGTGGACTTGAAGCCGACCAGCGGCACCATGCCGCGCAGGAACAGGTTGACCTCCCTGAACCGGGCAAACTCCTCCAGCACGCGGGCGCTCATCAGGCGGTAGTCCGCGTGGTTAAAGACGACCTCCGCGCCCATGGCGTTGAGGATTTTATAGAAGCTCTCCGCGGTAAAGCGTTTAAAAAACGTGTCGGTCTCGCGCTTGCTGCGCACGCCGTACACGACGTCGCAGCCGTCGCGGTAGGCGTCCACCATGGCGTCCATCGCGTTGATGTCGTCCTGCCCGTCGCAGTCGATGGAAATCGTAATGTCGCAGCGGCTTTTGGCCTCCATCAGGCCCGCCAGCACGGCATTCTGGTGGCCGCGGTTGCGGCTCTGGCAGATGCCTGCATAGTGCGGGTCACGCGCAGCCAGGTCACAGATAATTTCCCACGTCCGGTCCTTCGAGCCGTCGTTCACAAACAGCACGCGGCTGTCGGGGCTGATCTTGCCCGCGGCGGTCAGGTCGGTGAGCTTCTGTAAAAACATCGGTGCTGTGATGGGCAGCACCTCCTGCTCATTGTAGCAGGGGATGACGATGTACAAAATCGGGTCGGTACGGTTGTTCATACAAATAACCTCAATATGTTAAAATTGCTGGCAGGCGGCGTGCAGCCGCTCGGGGTCGGGCAGCTTAAAGCTGCCGCGGAACAGCTCGATCAGCCCCTCCTCCTGCATCCGGCTCAGCTCGCGGGAGAGCGCGCTGCGGTCACAGTTCAAAAACGCGGCCAGCTCAGTGCGGGTCATGGCGGTGGAAAACGTATCCGCGCCGCACCGTTCGCGTTGTTCCAGCAGCCACATGCAGATGCGTCCGCGCAGGCTCTTGCAGCAAATCAGCTCCAAACGGCGGTCCAGTGCAAAATATTTGTCGCTGATGGTCTCCAGCCAGTTCTGCAGCAGCTTCAGGTGTGCGCTGTGCAGCGCGGCGCAGGGGCGCAGCAGTGCCTCGCAGGGAAGATACAGTGCCAGACAGGCCTCGGCGGCGGAGACATTGACGGGGCTGCGGCTGCGCCCGCCCGCCAGCACGTCGGCAAAGACGCCGCCCGGCCCCATACGGGCCATGACGACGGTAGAGCCGTCGGCCAGCGGTTTGCTTGCCGTGATAGCACCTTCCAGCACAAGGCCGACTTCGTGGGTCTCGTAGCCTGCCATCAGCAGCAGCTCGCCTTTGGCGTAGCGGCGCACCCGCGGCGCAAAGCAGGCCATCAGCGTGTCCAGCTCGGCGTCCGTCATGCCGCGCAAAAGGCTTGTGCGGCGCATCGTTTCGTAGTAGGGTGTGTAGTCCATACAGCTCCTTGCAAACGGTTGAAAAGGGCATCTGTTGCACGGGCAACAGACAATTCACACTTATTATAGTATAGTAGGGCCGCAAAAGCAACAAGGAGGATAAGATTTTTATGAAACTGAAACGTATTTTCGCCGCTGTAACGGCGTTTGCTTTGTGCGCCTCTCTGGCAGGCTGCGGCGCGACCACGACTGTGAGCGAGTCTGCCGCAGAATCTGCCGCTGAATCCGCCGTCGAGGCAACCCCCGCCGTCACCGAGGCCCCCGCTACTGAAGAAACCGCCGACGCATCCGAGGCCGCCCTGCGCATCGCGGGCCTGAAGGGCCCCACGACGATGGGCCTCGTCAACCTGATGAGCGATGAGGTCGCCTCCAACTACAACTTCACGATGTACGGCGCTGCCGATGAAATCGTGCCGCTGCTGGTCAAGGGGGACTTGGACGCCGCCGCTGTGCCCGCCAACCTCGCCGCCACGCTCTACAACAAGACGAACGGTGCAGTGGAAGTTGCCTGCATCAACACGCTGGGCGTGCTCTACATCGTCGAGAACGGAGAGACCGTCAACTCTGTCGGGGATCTGAAGGGCCAGACCATCGTCACCACCGGCAAGGGCGCTACCCCCGAGTACGTTCTGCGCTACGTCCTGACCGAGAACGGCGTTGACCCCGACAGCGACGTTACCATCGAGTATTGCAGCGAGGCCACCGAGGCCCTGAGCAAGGTCCAGGCGGGCGAAGCCACCATCGCTATGCTGCCTCAGCCCTTCGTCACCAGCGCCATGTCCCAGGTCGAGGGTCTGCGCGTTGCGCTTGACATGAACGAGGAATGGCAGAAGGTCGCCGGCTCCAAGCTGGTCACCGGCGTTCTGGTCGTCCGCAAGGATGCCGTTGAGAACGACCCTGAGGCTTTTGCCGCCTTCATGGATGGCTATGCCGCCAGCGTCGAGGCCGCAAACTCTGACCTCGAGGGCACCGCAGCCCTCTGCGAGCAGTACGGCGTTGTCGCCAAGGCTGCGCTGGCCCAGAAGGCCCTGCCGCAGTGCAACATTGTTTTTGAGACCGGCGACGAGATGAAGACCGACCTCGAGACCTACTTCAAGGTTCTGTACGCCGCCGACCCCGCCAGCGTGGGCGGCGCCCTGCCTGCGGACGACTTCTACTATGCAGGCTAAATCCCCCCGTAGAGGCGGATGCTCGCATCAACCAGCCGCTGCTGCTGCGGGCGGATGCAAGCATCCGCCCCAGCAAACGCCGCTGTGGCAAAAGGCTGCCGCCATCCTTGTGTGGATTCTGATTTGGCAGCTTGCCGCCATGGGGCTGGGACACGGCGGGCTGTTTCTGGCTACGCCCCTGCAGACACTGGGAGCGCTGGCACAGCTGGCACCCACAGCTGCATTCTGGCAGCGCATCGTGTTCAGTGCGCTGCGCATAATGGCGGGCTTCCTGCTGGCAGCAGCAGGGGGCCTGCTTCTTGGCGCAGCGGGCGCACGTTGGCACTGGGTACGGGTGTTCATGGACCCTGCCATGCAGCTGATCCGCGCCATGCCCGTCGCCAGCTTTGTCATTCTGGCGCTGCTCTGGGTGCGCAGTGCGAACCTGTCGGTCATCGTCAGCTTTACCCATGTGCTGCCCGTCGTCTATGCGGGCGTGCTGGGCGGCATTGCCGACACCGACCCGAAGCTGCTGGAAATGGCGAAGGTCTACCGCCTGCCGCTCACCGCGCGGCTGCGGTACATCTGGCTGCCCGGCATCTTCCCGTCCTTCTGCGAGAGCTGCATCGCCGCCATGGGCATGTGCTGGAAGAGCGGCGTCTCCGCCGAGGTCATCGGTCTGCCGGACCACAGCGTGGGCGACGCGCTCTACCGCGCGAAGATCACCCTGTCCACGCCGGATGTGTTCGCGTGGACGCTCGTCATTGTGCTGCTGTCGGCGGCGCTGTCCGCGGCAGCGGCGGCCCTGCTGCGCACGGCCAAGACATGTCTTTGCGGGGAGGTGCGCGTGTGAGCATTGTGATAACCGATCTCTGCAAAAGCTTCGGCAGTACGCCGGTTTTGCAGCGCTTTACCTGGACGGTGGACCGCCCCATGGTGCTGATGGGCCGCTCCGGCTGCGGCAAGACCACGCTGCTGCGCATCCTGCTGGGACTGGAGTCCGCGGACTCCGGCACAGTGACCGGCGTCGAAACGCCCGCCGCCGTCTTTCAGGAGGATCGCCTCTGCCCGCAGCTGACCGCTGCCGCCAACCTGACGCTGACCGGCCACGGCCTGACGCCGCAGGATGCCGAGCGTGAGCTGCGCACCCTTGGCTTTACGGATGCCGAGCTGGCGCTGTCTGCGGCGCGGCTCTCCGGCGGGCAGAAGCGCCGTGCCGCTCTGCTGCGCGCGCTGCTCTGCCGCGATGCGAAAACGCTCTTGCTGGACGAGCCCTTTACCGGCATGGACGCCGAGCTTGTCGAGGACGCCGTCGCCGCCACAAAACGGCTGGCGGGGGAGCGCCCCACGATCCTCGTCACCCATGACCGCACCGCCGCCGACCTGCTCGGCTGGCCGGTGAGAGAAGTATAAAAGTACAAAAAACGCACACGCGGAAATTTTCCGCGTGTGCGTTTTTTGCTGAGCCAAAAGGCTTCCCCCCCTCGGGGGAAGCTGTCACCGCAGGTGACTGATGAGGGCGGACTCTCCCGCGGCAGCCCGTTGCCGGGCAATTCCGGCAGCTCTGCCCTCATCCGGCCCTTGCGGGCCGCCTTCCCCCTGGGGGAGGCTTTGCTTACATCAATTCCTCCAATATCGCATTCTGCACGACCATCCCGGCGGGGGTCAGGCGGAACACCTCTCCGTCCCACACGGCGTACCCGTGCCCGACGCACTGCCGCATAAAGGCGCGCTGTGCCGCCGTAAACCGTCCTCCGCGGCATTCATACGCAGGGATGTTCAGCCCGCTGACCAGCCGTAGCTGCATCAAAAGATAATCTTCCGACGTGCAGTCGCCCTCGCGCTGCTCGGCCACGGTACCCGCGATAAATCCCTGCACGTCGTCGAGCCAGAACCGCCGCACATTGCCCACACAGCTGTGGGCGGCAGGGCCGACGCCCCAATAATCGCTGCAGTTCCAGTACAAAAGATTGTGCCGCCCCTCGTGGCCCGGGCGGGCAAAGTTGCTGATCTCATACTGCCGGTAGCCTGCGGCCTCGAGCTGCTGCACGGCATACAGGTAAAAATCTGCCGCCGCGTCGCCGTCGGGCAGACCCGCGGGCGGATTGCGGTAAAACGCCGTGCCCGGCTCTACCTTTAATAAATAGGCCGAAATATGCGTGCAGCCGCCGTCCCGCAGCAGGGCCAGCGTGCGGTCAAATTCAGCGTTTGTGTACTCCGGCAGCGCCAGCATGATGTCGCCGCAAATTTCAGGAAAGCCTGCCTCCCGCGCCCATGCCAGCGCCTGCGCGGCCCCGGCGGCGGTGTGGGTGCGGCCCAACCGGCGCAGCTGCGCGTCGTCGGCGCTCTGCACGCCAAAGCTGATGCGGGTCACGCCTGCTGCCCGGAAGCCCCGCAGCGTCTCCGGTGTGACAACATCGGGGTTGGCCTCCAGCGTGATCTCCGCGCCGGGCAGGGGATTGGCAGCCTCGATCAAAGCCGCCGCCTGCGCGGGCACCAGCAATGCCGGGGTGCCGCCGCCAAAGTACAGCGTGTCGGGGCGGCGGGTGTTTTTCGCCAGTTCCCGCAGCAGCGCGTCCACGTAGCTCTGCGGCACGCCGCGCGCACCGGGGGCCGAATAAAAATCGCAGTAGCGGCATTTTGCCTTGCAGTAGGGAATGTGCAGATAGATGCCGAACGGTGTTGCTTCAGACATGGTGTACCTTATGCTTCCGGGATGCCGTCCTTGAAGAAGCACAGCATCTGATTTTCAAAAAAGTTGACGCGCTCATGCACGTATTTGGGGTAGAGCTTCCACTGCTTAGGACAGGTCAGGCGGTTGTAAATCGCAGCCTGACCCTTGGGCGGGGCGTACTCGTCCATCAGACAGGTACCCAGCAGCACCTCGGCACGGCAGAGCGGTGCGAAATTCGCTGCATCCAACTCGTCGTATCCGGGCAGACCAAGACCGGCAAAATCTCCCGGCAGCGGATTCAGCGCTGCGCAGCGGGACACTGCAGGGCAGAGCGACGCTGCCAGCAGCGCCAGTCCGCCGCCGAAGCCCTCGCCAAACGTGTACACGCGGCCTGTATCCACCCACGGCAGCGCGAGCGCGGCCTTTGCCACGGCCAGCGCGTCGAGATAGCGCTGGCGGAACGCCGCCTGTGCGGGCTGCATCTTCCAATCCTCCCGGAACGGCTCGGCCTCCGGCGCGACAACGCCGAAGCCCAGCGCCAGAAACCGCGTTATATGGTGCCAGCCGCGCACGCCGCGGTTCAGGTCGTGGTACATCAGCAGCAGCGGATGCACGCCGTCTGCGGCGGGGCGGATGACCCGGGCCGTGACGCTGCGCCCGTCAAAGGTGACGGTCAGCCGCTCGTACACGCCGCAGGGGTTGCCGAACGCGACGGGTGCACAGCTTACCGCGGGGTGCAGTGCCGCCGCAGTCTCCTGCCAGCGCTGCGCAAAATCAGCGGGGGCCTGTGCCTGCCCGGTGTAGCTGCGCAAAAATGCCTTTTGCTCGGTGATGGTCATAGCACAGCCTCCTTGCTGGTGAAAAAGTCCAGCAGCATATCGTCAAATTCCGGGATCTCCTCATGCCCGTACCCGGGAAAGAGATACCGCTTCTTGGCGCAGTGCAGATTGTTGTACACGGCGCACTGGGTCTGCGGCGGGCAGATAACGTCATCCAATCCCGTGCCGAACAGCACCGGGCAGCGGACCATCGGCGCAAAGTTTTTGCTGTCAATGTAGCCCAGCTGGCGGAACCACCGGTCCTGCTGGTGCTCGTCGGCGTCAAACCAGCGGGCGTAGTAGCGCAGCCCCTCATAGGCGATCTCGTCCGCGCCAAGGTCCCACACGAGCTTGAAATCGCTCAAAAACGGGTAGAGGATGGCCGCGCGGTCAATAAGTTCCGGGTTCAGCGCCGCACAGGCCAGACCCAGCCCGCCGCCCTGCGAACCGCCGTTGACAAAGACACGGCTCGTGTCGATGCCGTCCAGCTCCCGCACCAGGCGGCAGAGGATGCGGATGTTCTGGTGCAGCCGCACATAGTACATCCGCTCCGGCGGGCCGTCCAGCCCGGCAATGATATGCCCGGACACGGTGGTGCCCAAAAAGCCGCCGACATCCTCACTGTAGCCGGCCTGACCGGGGCAGTCCATGGCGATCAGCGCCATGCCCATGCCCGCGAACGACGCCTGCTCGGCAAAGCTGCGGGATGCGCCAGGGTAGCCGTGAAACTGCAGAACCAGCGGCATCGGCTCGCTCCGGCGCGGGCGTAAAAACTTTGCGTAAAGGCGTGCGCCCTCCATGCCGGTGAACCACAGGTCCAGAAACTCGCAGCTGTCCCAGCTCGGGACCTCCTGCGCCTGGGTGACGGTGTAGTGCAGCGGCACCGCGTCAGCCTCGGCCATCCGCGCCTGCCAGAAGCTCTCAAAATCGTCGGGGCGCGGGGTGGCACCGTAGTAACCGCCCAGGGCCTCGATTTCGGCTGCTGTCATAAAAATCACATCCCTTTATATAAATGTAAACGGAAAGCATTATTTGCTATTATAGCACAGAAAGCACTGCCTGACTATAGCTTTAAAAAGAAGCAAATTTCACAATTTCTTGATGATTTACGGTGAAAAACACGCTATAATACTGCCTAGAGAAAGGGGATTGCAACTATGAATCGCAATTATTCTGATATTTCGTATGCGGAAAGCCCCTTTGGTACGCTTTCCGAGTTTATGTCCAAGACCTTCGGCTGGATGTTTGCCGGTCTGCTGGTCACGTTCCTGGTCGGCATCGGCGCAGTGACGACGGGGCTGATCTACCCGCTCATCACCTCGGGCCTGTTCATCCTGACCTCCATCGCGGAGCTGGTGCTGGTGTTCGTGCTGTCGGCCCGGGTGCAGACGCTGCAGCCGTCCACGGCCACGGGCATCTTCTTCGCCTACGCGGTGCTCAACGGCCTGAATCTGAGCTCCATCTTCCTCGCGTATGACTTCGGCAGCCTGATTTTGGCGTTCCTCGTCGGTGCGGTCTACTTCGGCGTTATGGCGGTGTACGGCAACGTCACCAACCGTGACCTGACCGGCTGGGGACCCAAGCTCATGGGCGGTCTGGTTGCCCTGATCGTCTGCGGCCTGGTGGGCGGGCTGTTCAGCCTGTTTGGCTTTGGCTTCGGCATCATGGACCTTGTGCTCTGCGCCGTCGGCCTGCTGATCTTCATGGGCCTGACCGCCTATGACACCCAGATGCTGAAATACTACTACTCCTACTTCGGCGGCGACGCGGCCATGCTGCACAAGTCCTCCATCATCGGTGCGCTGAACCTCTACCTTGATTTCATCAACATCTTCCTGTATATCCTGCGTATGCTGGGCCGCAGAAGCAACGATTAAAAAATCCTAAAATAATTTCAAAAAACCGCTTGACATTTGAAAAACGGTTTGCTATAATAAATGGCGTCGTCAGGAGCGCACGAAACACAAACGCTTTGGAGCGACGCCAGCTATGGGGGATTAGCTCAGCTGGGAGAGCGCTTGCATGGCATGCAAGAGGTCACCGGTTCGATCCCGGTATTCTCCACCACAAAGACCTGTCAGAGAAATCTGACAGGTCTTTTTTTTAGTTTAATAGTTTAAATATGCGGATATGCGCAAAAATCAAAACCCGTCGATCAGCCGCTCGGCAATGGGGGAGATGAACAGCACAAAAAACAGTACGCCAAGCCCCGTGATAAGGCTGGCTGCGTCGCCGCCGATGTACCACCCCAGTGGGAAGGTGAGCAGCAGAAGCCCGGGCACGGCAAAGCAGTTCAGCAAAAACGCGGCAAACTCCCCGCGGCTGAACATCCACCAGACCTCAATGGGCTTATAGGGGCTGCGCTCCGGCGGCGGATGGTGCCAGCGGCGGCGGTCCACGCCGACAAGGCGCAGATGCTGCGTGTACAGCTGGACAAGGCCGCACACAAAGACCCCGATGAAATAAATGCTGATCCAAATGACCATCCCGGCACCCCCGTCGCTCCCGTTGGAAACACTTCACAGTATCGTCTCTGCCTGTATCATAGCACGTTAAAAACACACCTGCAACGATAAATTTTCAAAAACCCCTTGCAATTTGCGCCGGGGTATGGTACTATACTAAGGCAATACACACGCATTGCGCTGTTTTTTTGTGCCTTTTTTGCGGTAACACGTCAAAAGGGTTAGAAAACAGAAACCCCGCAGTGCGGAGGGTACAAACTAAATTTTTTGGAGGAAACAAACAATGGCAGTCGTATCTATGAAACAGCTTCTCGAGGCCGGTGTCCACTTCGGCCACCAGACCCGCCGCTGGAACCCCAAGATGGCTAAGTACATCTTCACCGAGCGCAATGGTATCTACATCATTGACCTGCAGAAGACCGTGAAGAAGCTCGATGAGGCTTACAACTTCGTCCGCGACACCGCTGCACAGGGCGGCGAGATCCTGTTCGTCGGCACCAAGAAGCAGGCTCAGGAGTCCATCCGTGACGAGGCTACCCGCTGCGGCATGCACTATGTCAACGCTCGCTGGCTGGGCGGCATGATGACCAACTTCCGCACCATCCGTAAGCGCATCGACCGTATGGAGCAGCTCAAGACCATGCAGGAGGACGGCACGTTCGACCTGCTGCCCAAGAAGGAAGTCGTCAAGCTCGAGCTCGAGATGGCCAAGCTGGACAAGTACCTGGGCGGCGTCAAGAACATGAAGGCTCTGCCGAAGGCTATGTTCATCGTTGACCCCCACAAGGAGCGCATCGCTGTCTCCGAGGCCCGCAAGCTGAACATCCCCATTGTTGCTATCGTTGATACCAACTGCGATCCCGATGAGATCGACTACGTCATCCCCGGCAACGACGACGCTATCCGCGCTGTCAAGCTGATCTCCGGTGCCATGGCCAGCGCTGTGCTGGAGGGCAAGCAGGGCGTTCAGGACGCTCCCGCCGCCGAGACCAAAGAGGATTGATTTATTCCCTACAATTCAGAAAGGACATTGAGCACTATGGCTATTTCTGCAAAAGACGTTATGGAGCTGCGTAAGCAGACCGACTGCGGCATGATGGAGTGCAAGAAGGCACTGACCCAGGCTGACGGCGACTTCGAGAAGGCTATCGAGATCCTGCGCGAGCAGGGCCTGGCTGCTGCCAACAAGAAGGCTGGCCGCATCGCCGCCGAGGGCATGGTCTATGCCGTTTCTTTCGACAACTGCGCTGTTGTCGTTGAGGTCAACGCCGAGACCGACTTCGTCGCCAAGAACGACAAGTTTGTTGACTTCACCAAGAACCTGGCCAAGGTCGTTGCTGACGAGAACCCCGCCGATGTTGAGGCCCTGATGGCCTGCAAGATGGGCGACGGCACGGTTGACGATGCCCTGAAGGCTCTGATCCTCGTCATCAAGGAGAACATCAAGGTTCGCCGCTTTGCCCGCTTTGAGGGCCACTGCGCTGCCTACGTCCATGGCGGCGGCACCCACGGCGTCATCGTCAAGTTCGAGACCTCTGACGACGTCGCTGCCAAGCCCGAGTTCGCTGCCTTCGGCAAGGACATTGCCATGCAGGTCGCTGCTGCTAACCCCAGCTACCTGAACGAGTCCGACGTGCCCGAGGACGTTCTGGCCAAGGAGAAGGAGATCGTTCTGGCTCAGATGGCCAACGATCCCAAGACTGCCAACAAGCCCGACGCTATCAAGGAGAAGATGGCCATCGGCAAGCTGGGCAAGTTCTACAAGGAAGCCTGCCTGGTCGACCAGGCCTTCATCAAGGACGGCGGCATGGACGTCAAGAAGTACGTTGCCGACACCGCGAAGGCTCTGGGCGGCGACATCAAGATCGCTTCCTTCACCCACTTCACCAAGGGCGAGGGCCTGGAGAAGCGCAACGAGGACTTTGCTGCTGAAGTTGCTGCTGCCATCAAGGGCTGATGTAACCACATAAGGTATTGACCGCCTGCGCACCGCGCAGGCGGTTTTTGGTTGGTGAGACGTATGAAAAATCTGAACAGACAGTCATGGCCCGCGCTGGCTGCGCAGAATGCCGCTTATCTGGCTTCTCTGGGCAAGTGATCTCTGCTTCTGGACATCTGAAATAAAAATTCCCGGGTCACTTTCACGGCCCGGGAATTTTTTGCGCCATACGTAAAATCAGAGAAAAGCTTACTGCTCACGGAACGTCAGCTGGTCGTCGGTCATTGTATCGACGATGGCCAGGCTGGCCAGCTTGTAGCCGGCAGCGCGCAGCTCGGCGCCGCCCGGCTGGAAGCCTTTCTCAATGCAGATGCCGATGCCGCCAACGGTCGCACCTGCCTGCGCGCAGACATCCAGCAGACCCTTCATGGCCTTGCCGTTGGCGAGGAAGTCGTCCAGAATCAGCACCTTGTCAGAGGGGGAGAGAAACTTCTTGGACAGCGTGATGTCATAATCACGGCCATAGGTGTAGGAATGGACGGTGGAGGTGTAGACCTCGCCGTCAATGTTCTTGCTCTTGGCCTTCTTGGCAAAGACGACAGGCACGTTGAAATGCCGCGCGGTCATGCAGGCAATGGCGATGCCGGATGCCTCGATGGTCAGAATCTTGTTGATGCCGTCGTCCTTGAAGATGCGGTAGAACTCCTCGCCGACCTTGTCCAGCAGGTCTACGTCCAGCTGGTGGTTCAGAAAGCAGTCGACCTTCAGGACATTGCCGGGACGAACCTGGCCTTCCTGCATAATACGTTCCTCCAAAAGTTTCATCTGCGATGATGCCCCTTTCACAAACTCAGTTTCACTCTATTATGACAAATTATGGCGGATTTTGCAAGCCCTTTATCCCAAAAAGTCTTACTAAAATGTCAACAGGTAAAGCTGATAATATTTTGTAACCAAAATTTGTGAAACTTCCCCATAAAGCGGTCAAAAAGCATAGAAAACGCTGTTGATTTGGTTTATTGCATTTTTGTAAACAAAAGCTTATAATTTAGTCAATGAAGCGGCACGGGGTTGTGCGAACCCGTTATGTGCCGTTGCTTTATTTCTAGGAGGGAACACTATTATGAAAAAACTCGTTAGCTCTGTGCTGGCGGCTTCCATGGTCCTGAGCCTGGCCGCCTGCGGCTCTTCCGCATCCACCGATACGGCATCCTCCTCTGAGGCTGCCTCCACCTCCACCGCTGCCACTGCCGAGGCAGCCGGTAAGGGCTCCGGCGCTTACACCGGCACCCCCATCAAGATCGGCGGCATCGGCCCCGTCACCGGCGGCGCTGCTGTGTATGGTCAGGCTGTCAAGAATGCTGAGGAGCTGGCCGTCAAGGAGATCAACGCCGCCAACGGCAGCGACGTCTTTGATTGGAAGTTCGAGGATGATGAGCATGACGCAGAGAAGAGCGTCAACGCCTACAACACCTTGAAGGACTGGGGCCTGCAGGTCCTGGCTGGTCCTGTTACCACCACCCCGTCCATTGCCGTTGCCGCCGAGACCGCCAATGACAACCTGTTTATGATGACGCCTTCCGCTTCTGCGCCCACTGTCATCGAGAGCGGCGACAATGTGTTCCAGATCTGCTTTACCGACCCCAACCAAGGCGTTGCTTCTGCTGACTACATCGCCGACAACAAGCTCGGCACCAAGGTCGGCATCATCTATGACGCCTCTGACGCCTACTCCTCCGGTATCTATGAGAAGTTCAAGGCTGAGGCTGCTGCCAAGAACCTCGAGATCGTTACCGCTGAGGCATTTACCGCTGATAACAAGTCCGACCTGTCCACCCAGGTTGCCAAGTGCCAGGAGGCCGGTGCTGATCTGGTTTTCCTGCCTATCTACTATCAGGAGGCCTCCCAGATCCTGATCGCTGCCAACAAGAGCGGCTATGAGCCTGTCTTCTTCGGCTGCGACGGCATGGACGGCATCCTCTCCATTGATGGCTTCGACACCTCTCTGGCCGAGGGCCTGATGCTGCTGACTCCGTTTGCTGCGGACGCCCAGGATGAAAAGACCCAGGCATTCGTCTCTGCTTATAAGGAAGCCTACGGCGACACCCCGAACCAGTTCGCGGCTGACGCTTATGACGTTGTTTACGCCATCTACGAGGCTGTTCTGGCCGGCGGCATCAACGGCGACATGGACGCCTCCGACATCTGCGATGCGCTGAAGACCCAGTTCACCACCATGAGCTTCGATGGTCTGACCGGCGACAGCATGACCTGGGACGCTTCCGGTGCTGTTTCCAAGGCTCCTAAGGCTGTTGTCATCAAGGACGGCGCTTACGCTGCTATGTAATTCCGGTACGGCGCACGTAAACTGAATTTTCCGTTGCCAATGGGGGCTGCCGGACATAGGGTTCGGCAGCCCTTTTTGGTTTGGTAGAAGCAGGCCTCGACAAAAACACTTGTTTTTTGTAGAAATACAGGATAACCCATTGTTTTGCCCGCAGATTTGTGCTACTATGGACTCATATTTTCCTGCTTACCTGCGGCATAACGATCAGCAGGGGAAAAGTTAGAGTGAGGTGTATTCCGCAATGCAATTTTTATCCTACCTGATCAACGGTATCAGTCTGGGCAGCGTTTACGCGCTGATCGCCCTGGGCTATACGATGGTCTACGGCATTGCCAAGATGTTGAACTTCGCCCACGGCGACGTTATCATGATTGGCAGCTATGTTGTGTTCTTTGCTTTTGGCTCTGCGGGTATGAACCCCGTGCTGGCCATTGTCCTTTCGATGGTCGTCTGCACCGTTCTGGGCGTTACGATCGAGCGCGTCGCCTACCGCCCGCTGCGTGAGGCCCCGTCTCTGGCCGTCCTGATTACGGCCATCGGCGTCAGCTACCTTTTGCAGCAGGTGGCCCAGTTGGCTTGGACGTCCAACCCCAAGAGCTTTATCTCTGTTGTCTCCGGGCTCAAGCCCATCAGTCTGTTCGGCGGGCAGCTGACCATCTCGGCAGAGACCGTCGTGACCATCATTGCCTGCATTGTCATCATGGTCGTGCTGATCTGGTTCGTCAATAACACCCCCGCGGGCCACGCCATGCTGGCTGTGTCGGAGGATCGCGGCGCCGCCCAGCTGATGGGCGTCAACGTCAACGCGACGATCTCGCTGACCTTTGCCATCGGCTCTGCGCTGGCCGCTGTGGCCGGTGCGCTGCTCTGCTCGTCCTATCCGACCCTGCAGCCCACCACCGGCGCCATGCCCGGCATCAAGGCGTTCGTGGCCGCGGTCTTTGGCGGCATCGGCTCTATCCCGGGTGCGTTCCTCGGCGGTATCCTGCTGGGCATCATCGAGAACCTGAGCAAGGCTTACATTTCGACCCAGCTGTCTGATGCTATCGTATTTCTTGTCTTGGTCGTGGTGCTCATTGTCAAGCCCACCGGCCTGCTGGGCAAGAAGGTCAACGTGAAGGTTTGAGGTGGCTGCTATGTTGAAAAATATGAAAAAGTCCACCAAAAGCAACGTCATTACGCTGGGCATTGTCGTCGGCTTCTATGTCCTGATTCAAATTCTGAGTGCCGCCGGTGCGCTGACAAACTCCTTCTCCGGCCAGCTCGTGCCCATCTGCGCCTATGTCATTATGGCGGTCTCGCTGAACCTGACCGTCGGTATGCTGGGTGAGCTGAGCCTCGGCCACGCCGGCTTCATGAGCGTCGGTGCGTTCTCCGGCACGCTCGTCTATGTCGTCATGTCCGAAAACGCCCCGCAGCCCCTTGCACTGCTGCTGGCCTTCGTGGTCGGCGGCGCGGTGGCAGGCCTGTTCGGTGTGCTCGTCGGCATCCCCGTTCTGCGTCTGTCCGGTGACTACCTGGCCATCGTCACGCTGGCTTTTGGTGAGATCGTCAAGAACGTTATGAACGCCTGTTATCTGGGCGTGGATTCCCACGGCCTGCACTTCTCACTGAAGGATTCCGCCTCCCTGAATCTGGAGGTGGACGGCAAGGTGCTGATCAACGGCGCTATGGGCATCACCGGCATCAAGAAGGCGTCCACCTTCACCATCGGCATCGTGTTGGTCATTATTACGCTGCTGGTCATTCTGAACCTCGTCAACTCCCGCGCGGGCCGCGCCATCAAGGCCATCCGCGATAACGAGATCGCCGCGCGTTCCGTCGGCATCCCCATCACGAAGTACAAGCTCATGGCGTTTGTGACCTCCGCCGTCTTTGCGGGCGTTGCAGGCGTGCTCTACGCGCTGAACTACTCCTCGCTGGTCGCGAAGAAGTTCGACTACAACACCTCGATTTTAATTCTGGTGTTCGTTGTTCTGGGCGGCATCGGCAACCTGCGCGGCTCGGTCATCGCCGCCGCCGTGCTGACCGTTCTGCCTGAGCTGCTGCGCAGCATGAACGACTACCGTATGCTGATCTACGCCATCGTGCTGATCGTGGTCATGATTTTCAACCAGAGCCCCGAAATGATTGCCCTGCGCAAGCGCCTGACCGCGCGCTTCCGCAAGGAGGATGCCGAGGGCAAGGGTACCAAAGACAAAGAGAAAAAGGGGGTGGCGTAAATGGCACTGCTGGAGGTCAGTAACCTGGGTATTGCGTTCGGCGGCCTGCAGGCCGTTGCGCAGCTCGATCTTTCCATTGAAAAGGGTCATCTGTACGGCCTGATCGGCCCCAACGGCGCGGGCAAGACGACGGTCTTTAACATGCTGACCGGCGTCTATAAGCCCACCGAGGGCAACATCATTCTGGACGGCAAGGACATTACCGGCCAGAACCCCGAGCTTATCAGCAAGTCCGGTATTGCACGTACCTTCCAGAATATCCGCCTGTTCAATGATATGACGGTGCTGGATAACGTCAAGGTCGGTCTGCACAACCAGATCAGGTACAATATGTGGACCGGCATCCTGCGTCTGCCTGCTTACAAAGAAAAAGAGCACGAGATGAACCGCGAGGCCATGAAGCTGCTCAAAATCTTTGACCTGGACAAGGAGGCCGACTACAAGGCCAGCCAGCTGCCCTACGGCAAGCAGCGCAAGCTGGAAATTGCCCGCGCACTGGCCACGAACCCGAAGCTGCTGCTGCTGGACGAGCCCGCCGCCGGTATGAACCCCAACGAGACCGAGGAACTGATGCACACCATCCACAGCGTGCGCGACCAGTTCGGCGTCGCCATCCTGCTCATCGAGCACGATATGAACTTTGTCATGGGCATCTGCGAGGAGATCACCGTGCTGGACTATGGCCGTGTAATTGCCCGCGGCGACGGCAAAGCCATCCGCAACAACCCGAAGGTCATTGCGGCATATCTGGGAGGTGACTGACGATGGGCGAGATGCTTTCTGTCAAAAATATCAATGTTTACTATGGCTCGATCCACGCCATCAAGGACATTTCGTTCCATGTCAATGAGGGCGAGATCGTCACCCTGATCGGTGCGAACGGCGCGGGCAAGACCACGACGATGCACGCGATCTCCGGTCTGCTGAAGCTGCAGAGCGGTGAGATCGACTACTGCGGCCAGACCATCAGCAAGATGGAGGCGCACAAGATCATCCGCCTGGGCCTGGCGCAGGTGCCGGAGGGCCGCCGCGTGTTCAGCGGCCTGACCGTGCAGCAGAACCTGCAGATGGGCGCGTACACACGCCGCGACGGCAAGGAGGCCATCCAGAATGACTTCGACATGGTCTTTGACCTGCTGCCGCGTCTGAAGGAGCGCCGCAACCAGCCCGCCGGTACGCTCTCCGGCGGCGAGCAGCAGATGCTGGCCATGGGCCGCGCACTGATGTGCAAGCCAAAAATGCTGCTGCTGGACGAGCCGTCCATGGGCCTGTCCCCACTGCTGGTCAAGGAAATCTTCAAGATCATCCGCCAGGTCAACCGCAACGGCGTGACCGTGCTGCTGGTGGAGCAGAACGCAAAGATGGCTTTGGAGATCGCCAACCGCGCTTATGTTCTGGAGACCGGCACGATCAAGATGGAGGGCGAGGCCACCGAACTCGCCAACAACATCGAGGTCCGCAAAGCCTATCTGGGCTGCGAATAAGTGCATACTAAAAAATCCTGTGTCCGCAAAAGGGCACAGGATTTTTTGCTATAAAGTCTCCCTTGTAGGGGCGAGCATTGCTCGCCCGCAGGGGAGCCGCACACGTAGGGGCGGATTCCATATCCGCCCGGGCACATTGCGGCAGGAACTCAGTATTCCTTCCGCTTATAAATCCCCACGCATACCTTGTAGCTCACAAAATACACCGCCAGCAGCCCTACAAACGCTGCAACCAGCCCCGTCAGCAGCACTTCGTCGGAGGCATTGAACAGCTGCATCAAATCGGGCGAGACGGAAGCGACCAGCCCAATACAACCGCCGAGCACACCGATGATCAGAAACAGCCAGCTGCGGGCCTTGACACTGTTGAACCGATAGGACAGCGGCAGCAAAAGCGCGACCAACAGCAGCGCCATGCTGCCGCAGGCCAGCAGGGCTGCCAGACACTCGAGGGGCGGTACTTTATACGAGGTGTGCCAGAACAGCAGAGGCGGCAGCACATTGTTCAGCGCCACGATCAGCACCGTACACACTGTGCCCAGCGCCAGCCCGCACAGCCCAAACAGGTATTTGCTGCCCACAAGCTGCGCGGGTGTTACGGGCAGCGTGCGGGCGTAGATGTCCCAATGGGAGTTCTCGTCAAACGAAATCGTGGAGGTGATCAGAATGGAAAATAAAACGAGCAATGCATAGGCCATCCCGGTCTGCCCGGTCAGAATGCTGATGCCGCCGTAGAGGAACGCGATAAAAAATACAGTCTGTTTGTAGGAACTTGTCAAGGTGGCCCATTCTTTATACAAAAGCCCTTTCATTGTGCATCCCTCCCGCTGTAAAACCGCATAATATCATCGAGCCTTGCCGCGTCGCAGACGGCCTCCGGCAAAAGCTCCTGCACGGTGCGCCGTTCCCTGACCAGACTTTCGCACCCATAGGCCCCGCGCCTGGTGAACACCACCAGCCCGGCGGGCAGGGAAGTCAGTACATCCTCACCGCAGTGCAGCACGCCGTATTCCTGCAAAAGGTCATCCTTGTTCTCCTGAAACAGCAGCTGCCCGTTGTGCAGGTACGCGATGGAATCCGCAATCTGTTCAAGGTCCGCCGTGATGTGGCTGCTCATGACAATGCTGTGCCGCTCATCCTGGATGAACTCCAAAAACAGGTCCAGCAGCTCGCCGCGCACCACCGGATCCAGTCCGGCCGTGGCCTCATCCAGCACCAGCAGCTCGGGGTCATGGGCCAGTGCGGCAGCCAGGCTCAGTTTTAACCGCATGCCGCGGCTGTACTCTTTGAGCTTCTTGCCTGCGTCCAGACCAAAGCGGCGCAGATAGGCGGAAAAGCTGTCCACATTCCACCGCGCACCGTACATTCCGGCCAGACTGCGCGCGACCTGCGCGGCGGTGAAGCTCCCGTAGAAAAAGGCATCCTCAAACACAACGCCAATCTTAGCGCGAGTGCCGGCATCGGCAGGGGAGCCGCCCAGCAGGTCAACCGTGCCGTCATCCGCCCGGTTGACGCCGCAGAGGATTTTCAAAAGCGTCGTCTTGCCTGCGCCGTTCTCGCCGATCAGCCCGACGATGCTGCCCGCGGGCACGGTCATATCAACCGGTCCAAGGGTAAAGTCTTTGTACTGCTTCTTGATGCCGCGTAAAGCGGCGGTGCTTGCTGCCATAGGTCAGCCCTCCCACAAAAGGCGCAGCGTCTCTGCAACCTCGTCATAGCCGATGCCGCCCAGCCGCGCGGCGTCCACCGCGCCCTGCAGGCAGTCCTCGACCTTTTTTAAATGCTCCTCGCGCAGCAGGGCGGGGTTCTGCTCGGCGACAAAGCTGCCCCGGCCCTGCTGGGTCAGGATAAAGCCGTCGCGCTCCAAATCCTCATAGGCGCGCTTGGTGGTGATAACGCTGATGCGCAGCTCCCTGGCCAAAAGCCGGATGCTGGGCAGTGCGTCGCCGGGGCGCAGCGCGCCAGACAGGATCTGCTGCTTGATCTGCCGCGTGATCTGCGCGTAGATCGGCTCCTGCCCGGAGTTGGAAAGATAAATCTGCATTGTCAGAAGCTCCTTGTAGTCGAACTGTACATATCCGATGTTTACAGTATATACACACTATACACGGTTGTCAAGGGGAATGGCACAAAAAAATCCCCGTGCTCATGGAGAGCACAGGGGAAAAGGCTTACATCAGCCCTGCCGGGGGGCGGTCGTCCTCGCTGCCGGGCTGGGTAAGGGCGTTCAGCAGCTTCGGGAAAATATCACTGCCGTGCGCAATAAAGTTGTTCTTGATCATCTCAGCGGTCAGCTTATCCGGCATGGCCAGCTCCATGCGGAACACATCGCTGCCCATGTCGGCAATCGAGCAGACCACGCTGAACTGGCCGTCCTTCTCCTGCACAACGGCGCGGTTCGACGCGGCGCGGTGCCGCCAGCTGCGGATCTGCATGACGGCGCGGATCGCGCTCTCCCGCACGGTGCGGGGCAGGTCGTAGGCCAGCGTGTCCGCCACGGTGGTGCCGCGGCGTGTAATGGTATACCGCCCGTCCTCGTCCACGGTGACAAGCTGCTGCTTTTCGACCTCGGCCAGGGCGTCGGCAAACTCAAAATAATTGACAAGCTGTTCCTGCAAAAGCGCACCCTGCATCGTTTCGCGCTTTACGGGGCCTGCCACTTTGACAAGGTAGCAGAGCAACATACGGATCTGCGTGTCGTCTGTAAGGCCGCCCGGGCGCACCCCGGCGGTGAATGCCTCTGCCATCGTAACCACTTCCTCGACAAAATTTCATCTATCTCATATTATACACGCCGCGGCGGGCCGTGGCAAGATGGCAAAATCCAAAAGTGACAAAAATCGGACGCTAAAATCAAAATACCGTTTCGATCTGCTTGCGGCTCTGCGGTGTGGAGTAGGTCCACCGCTTGAGCCGCCCGCGGGTCACGAAATAGTGCGGCTCAAACCGCAGGGGCTGGCCCAAATTCTTGTTGACCACGACCAGCTTGATCTTCATTTTATCGGGCAGGATGTTCTTGATGTACACGCTCACGGCCTGCCCGGGGCGCAGTGTGGAGTCCGCCTCCGCCAGCCCCGCAAGGTTCGGTGCGATCTCAATAAAGACGCCGTATTCCTCGACGCTGCGCACAATTCCGACGACGGTCTCCCCGGCGGCAAAGCAGGCTGCGTTCTCGCTCCAGGTGCCCAGCAACTCGCGCAGCGTCAGCACAATGCGCCCCTGCACGTCGCGGTTCTTGATGGCACACAAAAGCTGCTGGCCGACCTGCACCCGGTCCGCGGGCGAGGCAATGCGGCTGACCGACAGGCAGTCGATGGGCAGCAGCGCCGCAATGCCGCAGCCGATGTCGCAGAACGCGCCGAAATTCTCAATGTGGGTCACGGTGCAGGGGATGACGCTGCCGGCCTCCAGCGTGTCAAGGTACTGTGCCCGGCAGCGGCGCTGTGCCTCGGCGCGGGAGAGCAGGTAATATTCCTCGCCGTTCTCGTCAAACTCGGTGCCCATGATGACAAAGCAGGTCGGGCGGCCCACCCGGGTCAGCACGGCAATGTCCTTGACGGTCTCGCCGGGTGCGGCGTCCACACAGTCCGCAAACGGCATGATGCCGCGCAGCCCGCCCAGCTCAAACCGCAGGCGGTGCCCGGTGTCGTAGGCCAGGGCTGTGCTTTGCAGCACCTCGCCGCTGGCCATGCAGCGGCTCAGCTCCTCGCGGCTCAGGTGGTTCGCATTGCGGCAAAGGCCTTCGGCTCGATATTCCAACATTTTCGGTTCCTCATTTCTTATAAGATTTGTGGTGGGTTTGTGATTACTTACTAAACTTTTATGCGGGAGATTTGCAAAACAACACAGTCTGTACTATAATAAGAATGATAATTTTGAAAGAAAGGCGGTGTGCCGTATGGACGTACAGGTTGGGGACGTCATCCAGACCAAGAAGCCGCACCCCTGCGGTGCGAACCGTTTCGATGTACTGCGCGTAGGCATGGATTTCAAGATCAAATGCCAGGGCTGCGGGCATGAGATCATGCTGCCGCGTGCCAAGATCGAGCGCAACATCAAAAAAGTTCTGCGCACGGGGGAGCAGTAGCGGGGCTGCATAGGCGCGGCAGCATCCCCGGGCGGATGCTTGCATCGACCCGGGAAATGAACGGCGCCGTTATGTTGACGGGCGAACAAGGCTCGCCCCTACATCCCTTATGTAAAGGAGACCCCCATGCAGTCTTTTACCGAACTCTACGAGGTCGAGCGTCGCTATGAGGAGCTGGCCCACAGAATGTCCACGCCCGATGCGGCGGCCAACGCCGACGAGTACGCGCGGATGATGCGTGATTACAAAGAGCTTACCCCCCTGATCGAAGAATACCGCCGTTACACCGACCTGCAGCAGCAGGAAGCGGACGCAAAGGAAATGCTGGCCGCAGAGTCAGACCCGGCGTTTGCTGCTATGGTACAGCAGGAGCTGTGCGAAATTGGCCGGAATCTGGCACAGAGCGAAGAGAATCTGCGTCTGCTGCTCATCCCGAAGGACGCCGATGACGAAAAAAGCGTCATTCTGGAGATTCGCGCCGGTGCCGGCGGCGAGGAGGCCGCGCTGTTTGCCCACAGCCTGTGGCGCATGTACACAATGTACGCCGCCAGGCGCGGATGGCAGTGCGAGACGATCAGCGAAAACCCGACGGAGCTCGGCGGCGTGAAGGAAATCGTCTTTTCCGTCGAGGGTCCGGACGTCTACAGCCGCTTGAAATTCGAGAGCGGCGTCCACCGCGTCCAGCGCGTGCCCGAGACAGAGACGCAGGGCCGCATCCACACCTCCACCGTCACCGTGGCCGTCATGCCCGAGGCCGAGGAGGTCGAGCTGGAGATCAACCCAAAAGACCTGCGCGTTGACACATTCCGCTCGTCGGGCGCGGGCGGCCAGCACATCAACAAGACGTCGTCCGCCATCCGCGTGACCCATCTGCCCACCGGTATGGTCGTGGAATGCCAGGACCAGCGCAGCCAGCGGGAGAACAAGGACCGCGCCTTAAAGGTCCTGCGCAGCCGTCTTTTGCAGCAGAAGCAGGACGCCTACGACGAGGAATACAACGCCCGCCGCCAGAGCCAGGTCGGCAGCGGTGACCGCAGCGAAAAGATACGCACCTACAACTTCCCGCAGGACCGCGTGACCGATCACCGCATCGGCCTGACGCTGCGTAATTTGCAGGGTGTGCTGGACGGCGACCTGGACCGCGTGGTCGAGCCGCTGATTTTGGCAGACCGGGAAGAAAAACTGAAGCAAAGCAGTACAGAAGAAGGAAAATAAAGCTATGAAAACACAGGTTTTGCCCATCACGCCGGAGAGCGTGGCACTGGCCGCCCGGCTTTTGCAGCAGGGTGAGCTGGTCGCCCTGCCGACGGAGACGGTCTACGGCATTGCCGCCGACGCCCGCAACGGCGAGGCCGTCAAGAAAATTTTTGAAGCGAAGGGCCGCCCGCAGGATAACCCGCTCATTGTGCATATCTGCGGCATGGAGATGCTGAACGGCATCGTCTCCGAGGTGCCAGAGCGCGCCAAAAAGCTGGCTGCCGCCTTCTGGCCCGGCCCGCTGACGATGGTCATGCCCCGCGGCCCCGAGGTCAGCGACGTGACCTGCGCGGGCCTTGACACCGTCGGCGTGCGGATGCCGTCCCACCCGGTAGTGCAGCAGGTCATACGGACAAGCGGTGTCGCGTTTGCCGCGCCGTCGGCAAACCTTTCCGGCAAGCCCAGCCCGACGAATGCGCCTGACACGCTGGCCGATATGGATGGCCGTCTGCCGCTGATTCTCGACGGCGGCGAGTCCAATGTCGGTGTCGAGTCCACCGTCGTCGCCGTGACGGGGGAGCACCCGATGCTCCTGCGCCCCGGCTACATCACGAAGGAGCAGATGGAGGCCGTTTTGGGCGAGGAGGTCCTCGTCAGCCCGGCCATCCTTGAAAAGCTCAAGGACGGCGAGGTCGCGCGCTCGCCCGGCATGAAGTACAAGCACTACGCCCCCAAGGCGCAGGTCACGATCCTGCGCGGCGATTTTGCTAAATACAAAGAATTTATCAAGCAGCATACCGAACCCGGCGTCTGGGCGCTCTGCTTTGACGGTGAGGGCGCACAGCTGGGCGTGCCGTTCATCGAGTACGGAAAAAACCATGACGGCGTGACCCAGGCACACCACCTGTTCACAGCGCTGCGCGATTTGGACAAGCACGGTGCGCAGGTCGTCTACGCCCGCTGCCCCGAGCAGGACGGCGTCTCGATGGCGGTCTATAACCGACTCATCCGCGCCGCGGCGTTCCGGGTGGTCGAGCTATGAAGGTGGTCGGCATCACAGGCCGCAGCGGCTGCGGCAAGTCCAGTGCGACAAATTTCTTGCGGGAAAAGGGCTATCCTTGTATTGATGCAGATTTAGTTGCGCGGGAAGTGCTGCTGCCCGGTTCGCCCTGCATTGCACAGCTGCAACAGGTGTTCGGCGCGGATATTGCCGACGAAAACGGCACGGTGCGCCGCCGCCTGCTGGCAGACCGCGCGTTTGCCACGCCGGAGGGCACGGCGGCCCTGACAGACATCACCCAGCCGGAGATCCTGCGCCGCATCGACGCCGCATTGGACGAGGCCCGGCGGGGCGGGGCGGACCTTGCCTTTGTGGACGGTGCGGTCATTGTCGGCACGCCGTTTGAGGCGCGCTGCGACGCACTGATCCTGGTCACGGCCCCCTATGAGACGAGTGTGGCCCGCATCTGTGCCCGCGACGGCATCGCGCCCGAGATGGCCCGCCGCCGTCTGGATGCGCAGACCCCGCTGGAAACGCTGCGCGCCGCCGCCACGGCAGAGCTGGTCAACGACAGCACGCCTGATGCCCTGCGCGAAAAGCTGCGATCCGTTTTGAATGGATTGGAGAAGGAGGGAACATGCCAAAAGCCAAAAAGCAAAAAAGAAGCATTTTAGCACCGGTCCTGGCGCTGCTGCTGGTGCTGGCCCTGGCGGGAACGCTGCTGTTCAGCGCCTTCCGCGATAAGATCGAACGCTGGGAATACCCGCAGCGCTTCACAGAGTACGTCGAGTATTACGCCGGGAAATACGGCATAGACCCGATGATTTTATACGCCTTCATCCGCACCGAGAGCAATTTTGATCCGAACGCGGATTCCGACGCCGGGGCCAGGGGACTCATGCAGATCACCGAGGTCACGTTCGACTGGATCAAGATGAAAATCGCCCCGACGGAGAGCCTGACGTTCGACGACCTCTACGACCCCGAGACGAATATCCGGTTCGGCAGCTACTTTGTCAGCTACTGCCTGGACCGCTACAGCGGCCATCTGGCCACCGCCGCCGCGGCCTACCACAGCGGCGTGGGCACCGTGGACGGTCTGCTCGGGCAGGAGGCGTACTCAACGGACGGCGTTACGCTGGACCATTACCCTTACCCGCAGATGCGGCTCTACGTAAAAAAAATCACCGAGAGCTATCAGCACTACTCGGAGATTTATAAATAATTTTTAGAAAGGATTCTCGAAATGAAAACCACCGAGGAACTGAAAAATCTGCTCTATAAAAATGAAACGGTAGCCGACGCGGCCCCCGATGCCATTGCCGCCGCGCAGGACTTCTGCGAGGGCTACAAGACCTTCCTGGACAACGCCAAGACCGAGCGTGAGGCCACGGCCTACAGCGAAAAGCTGCTGACCGCCGCCGGCTATCAGAAGTTTGTGCCCGGCACGAGCTACGCCCCCGGCACCAAGGTCTACACCATCAACCGCGAAAAGTGCGTGCTGGCCGCGACCATCGGCACGAAGAACCTCGAGGAGGGCTTCCACCTGAACATTGCCCACATCGACTCCCCGCGCCTCGACCTGCGCCCCGTGCCCGTGTTTGAAAAGACCGACATCGGCTACCTGCGCACCCACTACTACGGCGGCGTGCGCAAGTACCAGTGGCCCACCATCCCGCTGGCCCTGCACGGTGTCATCTACCGCGCCGACGGCACCAGGGTCAACGTCTGCATCGGTGAGAAGGACGACGACCCCGTGTTCTGCATCACCGATCTGCTGCCGCATCTGGGTGCCAAGCAGAGCGCCAAGACGCTGGCCGAGGGCATTACCGCCGAGGACCTCAACGTCATCATTGCGTCCCTGCCCATCGAGGATAAGGATGCCGAGCAGCGCGTCAAACTCAACGTCCTGGGCATGCTGAACGAGGCCTACGGCATCACCGAGCGCGACTTCACCCGCGCCGAGATCGAGGTCGTGCCTGCCTACAAGGCCCGCGACATCGGTCTGGACCGCGCTATGATCGGTGCCTACGGCCACGATGACCGCGTGGACGCTTACCCTGCGCTGATGGCTGAGATCGGGACCAAGAGCCCCGCCTATACCTCCGTCTGCGTCCTGACCGACAAGGAGGAGACCGGCTCCGACGGCGTCACCGGCCTGAACAGCATGTACACCTTCCACTTCCTGCAGCAGCTCTGCGCAGGGCAGGGGGCGGACTACATCACGGCCTGCAAGGCCGCCAAGTGCCTGTCTGCTGACGTTACGGCGGCCTACGACCCGACGTTTGCAGACGCCTTTGAGCCCGACAACGGCACCTACGCAGGCCGCGGCGTGGCCATTTACAAGTACACCGGCTCCCGCGGCAAGTCCGGCACGAGCGATGCCTCCGCCGAGCTCGTCAGCTACCTGACCGGTCTGATGGACGCCAACAGCGTTGTGTGGCAGATCGGCGAGATGGGCAAGCTCGACCTGGGCGGCGGCGGCACGGTTGCGAAGTATGTCGCCAATCAGGACATCGACACCATCGACATCGGCGTACCCGTGCTCTCGATGCACTCTCCGTTTGAGATCGTCTCCAAGGCCGACGTTTACATGGCCTACCTGACCTTCAAGGCCTTCTGCGAGGACGCGGAGTAAACTACATTCCGCAGGACAGCAATAAAATTTTCGTCAGGGTATTGACTTATCCGGGAAAATCTGTATAATATTTATTGTTGTCTTGCGTGCTGGTGTGGCTCAGTTGGTAGAGCAGCTGATTCGTAATCAGCAGGTCGCCGGTTCAAGTCCGGCCACCAGCTCCAAGTAAAAAGCCCCGATACATCGTTGAAAACACGATGCGTCGGGGCTTTCTTTTTGCCTGTATTCAAGTTGATTTTGACGCGAATGGTCATAATTTGGGCATAAATCTTTTTGAAACTGCGTTTTCAGCCGATTTCTTGCCGTTGTTTGATTCTTTCAAAAACATTGCCCAGCGCATCCGCTGCTGCTGCATCGGACGAACGAATCATAGCCGCATAAATGTTTTCCGTTGTCGATACCTGTGCATGGCCCAGACGGCCCGCAACCGTCGTTGCAGGAACATGGGCCGCAATCAACAGCGCTGCATTGGAGTGGCGCAGACTATGGAAGCGGCAGGGTGGCAGACCATGCTCCCGCAAAAACACCGGGAACCACGAAGAAACCTTGTTGGGGTCAAACGGCTTGCCGTCGGGTTTGGTAAACAGCAAATCATTCTTGACGCGCTTGCCGTCCTCTATGGTGATTTCCCGCAACCAGTATGTACCGACTTTCAGACGCTCCCGTATCTGCCATTGCTTATAATCTTTCAATAACGCTACACAGTCGTCGCTTAGCTTTATGCAGCGGCGGCTCTTTTTTGTTTTCGGCAAATCAAACACGGGGCCTTTATGCGCAATGAACGATAAATTTCGATTGATAGCCATGACACCCGCGTCAAGGTCGATGTCTGCCCAACGCAAGCCGCAGATTTCGCCCCGCCGGGCTCCTGTGAACAAAGCAAGCTGCACGATCACAGAAAGCTGTGTTGGCGCATCTGGTAAGGCTTCCAGCAAAGAGGCAATCTGACCTTCATCCAAAAATTCAACATCGGTTTCGTCCAGCTTTGGCGGCGTGACTCGTTCGCATGGGTTGCTGTCCATCAGCTGCCAACGAACGGCGGTGCTGAACATGGACGACAGCATTAAATGATAATGCCGCTGGCTCCTGGCACTCAAAGTATCTGCGCTGGTACAGGTAAAGGCCTTTGTAAAAGCCCACCCGGCGGCAGCGGCTATCTTTTCGGCTGAACGCTTAGAGACATTACGCCCGCACATTGCTTCCGTAAGTGTGCGCTGTGATACATTAGCGGCATGTAGCAGGGCCAGCCGTGTACCTTTTGGGAAAGCCGTAATAAATGCAGACCGTGCCTTATATTTTCCATCTTCGCGGATTCCGGGCTGCGCCAGCCGGTTATAAAATTCCTGAATATGGCCGGGCCGAAGGTTTGCCAACTTAATATGCCCGATGGCAGCAGAGACACGCGGCAGCATCTTTTGATAGTCGGATACAGTGTGTGGCTTTAACTGCTTTTCACAGTAAGTTTTCATCCAGCGTTCAGCAAGGCCGTCAACCGTTAAATCATTGGCAACAAACAATCCCTCTTGAACGCGCCGCTCAAAGTCATCGGCAAACTCCTGTACGGCTTTTGCTTCTTTCCGTGCACTTAGTTTTGGCGGCGGTGTGTATGTGGCCGAGCGGTAGATATACCGCCCATCAGCGCCTACCCCGGCGGAGACCTTGACGCGGTAGGATGCGGAGCCGTCTTTATTTGCCCGTTTCGTTATGTTCGCCATTTTGTCCCTCCGCTGCGTGCGCCACTTGATATTGTAGCTCAAAAGCATATATATTTGGAACTTTCGCGGTTTCGTCTAGTATATATTTTATGGTTTCTGTTACGTCAAATTGAGCATATTTTACGCGCTTTTCAGCCTCATACACATTGCTTTTAGGAATCAAATCATTTAAAGCATCTGCGATAGTTTTTTCTGCTAGCGCTGCTTCTAAAAAATACCTTTTAATGCTTGTACAGAGGGACTTAAAATATCCACTCTCAATTAGTTGCGAAGTGATTTCGTTTTGAAAACATACAGCGAGACGGTTTTTTTGTGTTGTTGTGCTGTGTAGAGAATTGACCGCCTGTGCACTTAATCCCGTGTATGCGCAAATAGATGAAACCTCCGCATTGGCAGTTGCCGCATTACTGCGCCCCACAAGATAATCGATTGAAACGCTCATAACTGTACACAATTTCTTTGCAGCATCGAGAGATAATTCTCGACTTCCTTTTATAAGACTTGGGACAACATTTGGTGATGAAAAACCTGCCTTTTCGTTCAAATCCTTTGCCGTGAGGCTATGTTCATCCAGATAGTAACGAATTCGTTGACTATAAATAGGCAATTCATTAAAGTCCTCAACATCATTTATATAATCTTTAGAAACTCTCTTAGGCATTGTATTCTCCTAAAATATCATAGATGGTATCGAAACGCGATGTTATATCAAATGTATCTACTTTTCGTATTTTTGTGACAGAAAGCAAAATTGCAGCTATAATATCAACAACGATAACGATGAAAGCAAAGTTATCGTTTATGTTTTCATTATAAATCGTTGCTTGTGATATGTCAAGGAGGTGTTTTGATGACTGATGCAGCGAAGAAAGCCCGCGCGGAGTATATGCGCGCATGGCGCAGCAAGAACCGTGAAAAGTGCAAGCAGTACGCTGTAAACCAGTGGGAGCGCCGCGCAGAGCGCATGGCCCAGGAACAGCACGAAAGTGAGGCGAAAAGCAATGATGAATCTTGATTTCCCCCGGCTGGGGACCATCCAACAGGCCGCCGAAGCATCCGGCATCCCTGTTTACCGAGTCCGTCAGCTGTGCAAGATGGGGCAGGTGCGCAGTGTCCAGTGTGGGCGCAAAATCCTCGTCAATCTGTCCAGCCTTGCGGCTTGGATGGACGGCGCAGAACCGCCACAGCAACCCGGTATTCACCGGGTGGAGGTATGAGACAGAAAAAGCCGCCCAGCGTGTTGCAGCACGCCAGACGGCAAGAGCGGGAAACAATGCAGCGCAAAGCTATTTTCCCGCCTTCAGTCTATCAGATTTGGAGGTAAAAATCAATGACTGTTGTCGATTTCTTGAAACACGGGCGTGAGAACGCAATCCGCGCCGATGTATTAGCTGCTGCGATGGGGACAACTCCGCGCGGACTGCGCAGCCAGATCATGAAGGCGCGCGATGCCGGAGAGATTATCTTATACGCCCCTGGTGGCTATGGCGGTTACTTCCTGCCAAGCGATGATCCGGAGGCTGCACAACGGGAATTGTCCGCGTTCTATCACACCCAAGCCGCCCGCTGCAAGCATGGTCTCGCTGCGATTGCGCCGGTGGCTCGTAAGCTGGGTATTCCGCTGGGGCAGATGGGTTTTGATAATGAGGGGGTGCAGTGATGGCACGCCGTAGAATGTTTAGCCTTGATGTTGTGGACACGGATCGTTTTTTGGATATGCCGTCAAGCACCCAAGCGCTGTATTTTCACTTGGGTATGCGGGCTGATGATGACGGTTTCGTAGCATCTCCAAAGCGTACCACCGCGATGTGTGGATGCAGCGCCGACGACCTCAATCTGCTAGCGGCAAAGGGATTCGTAAGACCGTTTGAAAGTGGTGTACTGGTCATCGTGGACTGGAAGAAAAACAACCTACTTCGCCCAGACCGATACACCCCGACGCAGTTTCAAAAAGAAAAGGCACAGCTTGGTATACTGGCGGTAAACCAAAGTACATACCAGCGGGTTCCACAGGATAGTATAGGTAAGGATAGTATAGATAAGGCTAGTGTAAAGAGAGAACGTAAGGCGGACAAGCCGCCCCGCCCGCGTTTCACACCGCCGTCTGAGGACGAGGCTATTAATTACTTTGACGAACAAGGTTCGTCAGCGGCAGAAGCAAAATCATTCCTTGATTACTATGCGGCTAACGGCTGGAAAGTCGGCGGCAGAGCCACCATGAAAAATTGGCAGGCAGCGGCACGGAACTGGATACGCCGTGCCGGGCAATATAGTCACCCACAGACAAAGCAGGTGGCAGCAGAACCCGCAACCGATACGATTTCCCGCGCCGCAGAACGGCTTGCGAGTGGTAATTTCTCGAATTTGGAGGATGCTTTTTTATGACTGTACAGGAAATTCAGACAATGATTCGTCAAAATATGGTTCTTTACCGTAACGTTGCAAAACCACTGACAGATAAGGAAGCTGACCTACTTATCGCAACGTGGGCCGATGCGCTTTCGGATGTACCGTCAGCAGCGGGAAAGCTCGCATTTCGTAGGGCCTTGCGAGTATGCCATTTCCCGGTACTGATTGCTGATCTATATGATCAACTGCGTGCTATGCAGATGGAGAGCGAGCCAAAGGCCGCTGACCTCTGGCAGTTGGTTTGCGAAAGAGCGCACAAGGCCAATGAAAACAAAGGCCTGTACAGCTTCACCGGGCATCTTCCCGACGGCAGAACACAGGGGCAGGCGGCACGCGATGCAAACAAGAGGCTGTTCGATGAACTCCCGCCTGCCGTGCAAGAGTATTTCGGCAGCCTACAAGCCCTCGTCGACTTGGACGCGGAGACAGCATCGGGAAAGTCTATCCGCCGTCGCGATTTTGAGAAATTCTACGCCGATTGGCAGAAACAGCAGCCCCTTGACCCGCAAAAGCTCCCTTGTGCGGCAACAGGCCCTGTATTGAAGGTTACCAGCAAAAAGGCCCTGCCGGGCTGATGCTTGGGGTTGTGCTATCCAGACCTTACCGGGCAAATAAAAAGCCCCGCCGGGCAGCGGGGCAGACGCAGGACAGCATCTTCACTAAAGTATACCACAAAGCGGAGGTGCAATCAATGGACGATTTAACGCTGATTATGCAAGGCAAGGCCGGTGACACTGCCGCCATAAATGCGCTGTGGGAGCGTCACCAAAATTTCATCCGCCAGCAGATGGCTAAAATCTACGCCAAAAATAAGGGCCTTGCTGACCGTGTGGGCATTGACCGGGATGACTTGATTGTAGAGGGCTGGTTCAGCGTCCGCGATGCAGTGCGGCGGTATGACCCGGGCAAGCGCATGGCCTTTCTTACCGTGCTGGGTTGGTCTATCCGGGCCACCGCGACAAAGGTTTTGACCACCAGCCGGGGAAAACTTCTCCGTGACGAAAACGGCAAGCAGACCCGCGTACCAGCTGACCCGCTGAACTATGCGTTATCCAGTGACCTGCCCCTAGAGGATGACACCGACAACACCATTGCGGATGTGTACGCTGACCCCACCGTCAACCTTGAGCTGGACTTTGAGAACGAGCAGAACCGTCGGGCCGTTATGGCCGCCCTGTACAGCCTGAAACCGAACCACCGCAGCATTTTGGAACAGCGCTATCGTTACAATAGAACGCTACAGGAAATTGCCGATGATCGCGGCGTGTCCCGGCAGTGCGTGAACATTCAGGAAAAGGCAGCCCTCAAAAATTTTAAGAAAGCACTTAACATTGAAACCCTGAACAGATTGGAGTGATATTATGGCAATGAAAACCCGCGAGGATGCGTTATTTAGCGCCTACCTCAACAACTACAAAGCCGCACAGGCACAGGCCGTGAACAGCGGTGTACAAGCTACCCAAGCCGCCCGGCAGCGCGGCGCGGCCTTGCTGAACGCAACGGATAAGACCCTGCCTGTGCTGAAGAATCAGCTTGCGGATGTCGGTACAGCAGCTATTGCCGGCGCAAACAACAGCTTCAAGCTGGCCCAGCAGGCGGCAGTAATGGCGAACGACCAGTTCACGAAAAAACTGCAGGATGACGCCGACCTTGCAATTCAGAAACAGCATGAAGCTTGGTATCTGGCGAAAGAAGCTGAAAAGGCGGCCAAAGCGGCAAAATCTTCCAGCAGTTCCAAGAGCGGCAGCGTAACGACCGATTCTGACAGCTATGCCGCTATGGCAGCGGCGGCCGATAACCTGAAGGGTAAAACTACAACACAGGGCAGCACCGCCGCGAAAGACGTACAGACCAAGCCGTTCAAAGGCAAGGACACCCAGCGCAGCAACGCCGAGCGCAATGCCAGCGCGCGCGCCCGGTACGACGGCAGCGAGCAGGAAAAAGCCGATATCAAATACCGCGCCCAACAGAAGCGGGAGCAGACGGTGCAGATGCTCAAAGATAAACAGGCTGCCGCCAACGCAGGGGCCAATAAGGGCAAGCCCGGCGGGAACAGCTACGTAGAGCGCCAGAGCGCCGCACAGCCCGCCCAGAGCGTTGCGACCGGACGGGCCGGGAATCTTGTTGGCAGTACGAGTGCAGCGGCAGGGCAAGCCCCCAGCATCCGAGAAAGACGCCGCGCAAAGGCTGCCCGCAACGACTGGGCCAGCGTACAGAACGACACTGCCACCGCCTTGCAGCGGTTACAGAGCGATGCTGATTACCGCGCCGAGCTTGGCACGCCGGGCCGCAAGCTCACACAGGCCGAGATCAACGCCGTAAACCAGTACAGACAAAATGCCGGTGACTTGTATAAGCAGGTGCAGGATGGTACAATCTCGCTAGACGATTACAATACTCAAGCTCAGGCCCTTGCAAGAATGAACCAGAAAGCCAGTTTGAACGGAATGGGGCAGGATTTACAGGCCGCGACGGCAGGCTTTATGCGCAGCTTTCCTCTGCAAAAGCAGACCGAGCAGGCTTTTACTGACTGGGCCGATGACCAAACCGGCGGGAAATACTCACAGGCCATTGAAAGCGGCGCTCTCCCGGCAGTTGTGCCGGCGCTGGACAAGTATGCCGAGCAAGACCCCCTCGCCGCTATGGGCGGCGCTATGGCGGGCAAGATGGCACAGTACAACGCATTCAATCAGCTTGTGGATGGAACCGGCTATGCAGACGCCGCACAAAAGGCGGGCGGCAAGCTCTACGATGCAGCAAAGAAAATCCCGGCGCTGAACCGCATTGTGCAGCCCGGCTTTGGTGAAGCGGCAGGGCGCGTGCTCGCAGATACCGGCGCAGATTTTGTGCTGGACACCTACCCGTCCATGATGGATGATATGGACAAATTCTCCGCTGACAGACAGGCCGCCGCGCGGGGCGAGAATGTCGATGACCCCATGACCGTCGGAAGGATGGCCGCCAACACTGCCAAAAATCTGACCGAGAACATCGTCATAAACGCCTTGCCGGAAATCGGCAGCGCAGTCCTCAACGGCGTGAAGAACAGTTTCAGCGGCGCGATGCTGGATGAACCGCTGCAAGAGGCGGCAGCCGTCGCCGGTAAAAACAGCAGTCCGATTACACGCCCGGACTTGCCGCGTGCCGATACGCCCGCTGCCGTTGATTTGGAAAAGAACGCCGATGCGTTCCTGCGAGATGTGAACAGCGCAGACGCCGTGAAGAGCGTTCCTGACAGCACAGCTACCAACTTTACTTCCACGCCCCAGAACGCCGCACAGGGCCTTGCAGACTCCGCAGCGGATGCCCCCGGCGGGGCAGTGCGGGAGCGCGGTTTTGCAGAATCTCTGCGCACCAACTCCGACCTGCCAGATGCCGTCAAGCAGGATTTTGTCACCGCGCCCGAAGTCTATAACCAGCTGTCCAACGCCGAGACGAAAGCCCGCGCGGATGCTGTACTTGCAAAGGGGCAGGGGGAGGCCGTAACGGCATACCAGAATATGCTTTCCCAGCGTGACCCGGCGGCGGTTCCTCTGGGCTATGAATTGGCTAAGCAGTACATCGCTGACGGTGACAGTGATTCTGCTGTTGAATTGCTGCGCGGTATGTCCAAAGAGTTGACGGCCAGCGGCCAGTTCTCGCAGGCCGCTGCAATCTCTCTGATGCAGAACGATCCAATGACCGCCTTGCGGTATGCGCAGCGCAGCATCGACGACCTGAACGCCAGCGGCGCAAAGGAGCTGGGCCGCCAGTGGAAGAACTTTAGGCTCACCGATGCCGAAATCAAGGCATTTGAGAGCATCCATGCCGGGGATGGCGAAGCTATTTCTTCCGCGATGGAGAGTATCGGTAACCGCATTGCAAAGGAATACCCCGTCTCTGCGCTCTCTAAGCTGGCCGAAGCACGCCGCTTGGGATTCCTGCTGAATCCCCGCACCCAAGTTCGCAATGTCGCGGCGAATGTGATGCAGATGCCGGTCACCGGTATTTCGGATAAGGTCAGTGCCGCTTTGCAAAGTCTGTATGCAAAGACCGGTAAAAGCACAGACTTCGTGCAGACCAAAGCCCTGCATGTGGATAAAACCAGCAGGGATGTGGCGGAACAGGTGTGGAATCAGGTTAAGGATACCATCGACGGCAGCAGTTCCTATGAGCAGCCTATCTCCGATGCTGTGAAAAACGCAGAGGTGTTCAAGCTGGGCGAGGGCCAGCAGCATAACATCCTCGCCAATGTGCCCGGCATGAAAAAAGGTGCACAGGCGCTTGAAGCCATCAGCCAGAAATTCACCGGCAAGAATGTCTTTGATCAGATGAGCAGCGAGAAATCCGTGCTCGAGAATATCCGGCAGTTTACTTACGGTCTGCTGGAAATGGGCGATGCACCATTTGTAAAAAAGAACTTCACGGACAGTCTTGCAAATATCGCAGCAGCAAACAAAATTACTCGCGCAGACCAAATCACAGCGGACATGATCGCGCAGGCAACGCAGGACGCCATGAAAGCGACCTACAAGGATGACAACGCATGGACGCAGTTGTTCAGCTCCATCCACAAGCTGGGCGGCGTGGGCGAAGTCGTCATGCCGTTCGCTAAGACCCCCGCAAACATGGTCGCCCGCAGTCTTGATTACAGCCCTGTCGGCCTTGCCAAAGGTGTGAAGGATTTTTACACAAAAGGCGGCAACCCGGCAGAATACATTGACGAGATTGCAAAGGGCCTGACCGGTTCGGCAGGTATGGCTCTGGGCGCAGCGCTGTATAAGTCTGGTGTCCTTACCGGTGCCGAGAGCGAAAATGCAAATAAAGGGGCATTTGATAAGCAGAACGGTTTCCTGCCTTTCGCAATCCATGTTCCGGGAACGAATGTCTACTACCGCATTTCAGATTTTCAGCCAAGCATGATGAGCGTTATCACCGGCGTGGCATTTGCGCAAGCTATTTCCGGCGATGAAACGCCGGAACAGGCGGCAAAAGGGGCGGTTGTGGCGTTTACAAACACACTTGCGGACAACTCAAACCTCTCAAATATTGGTGACCTGTTCGGCAACTATGACGGTCTGGGCGGCGGCCTGTGGGATGCCGCTCTAGGTCTGCCGCAGAGTATGGTGCCATCGCTGTCAAACGCTGTCGCCAAAACTACTGACACCACCGTCCGCAACCCTTACGATGCCACCGACCCCATCCAAAGCCAGAAAAACCAGATCATGGGGAAGATCCCGGGACTGTCGAAGGAACTGCCCGCCGCCTATGATACATGGGGCGACGAGAAGCAGCGCGACAACGCCGCGTTTGAACAGTTTCTTGACCCTGCGGCTTTTACGAACCAGACTGCCAGCAGCCGTGACAAAGAAATTCAGCGCTTGTATGAGGCTACCGGTGACATCGGAGTATACCCGCCCAGCATCAAGAACGGCACCGATGTGGACGGCCTGAAGCTGGACAACCAGCAGACCAGCACCTACCAGCACACCGCCGGGCAGTTGAACCGCCAAATCGTGGATGAGGTCATGCGCACTGATGAATACCGGCAGGCCGACGATGCCACTCGCGTAAAGATGCTGAAATCGGCCTACGAAATCGGCAGAGAGGCGGGCAAAGAAGCCGCAAATCCTGACTATGTAAGTGAAAACAAGGACTACATCGCCTACAAAAACAACGGTATCAGAGATGCGCTTTTGACCTCCTCCGTTGGCGCGGTGCTGGATAAAGCCCGCGACGAAAAGCGCGAGGTTACCGGCAACGCAGACGCCAACCTCAACAAGGTCGAGCGCTGGAACGCTATCCCGTCACTGGATTCTTACGATGATATGGTCAGCGCCTACCTGCTGAACGGCTCCGATGATACCGCACAGAAGCTCTACGACAAAGCCGGTGCGGAGGCAACCGCCGCCTACTTGGATATTTACACCGCCACCGCCAAAAACGGCGAGGAAGACGACAGCGCCAACCAGCTGCAAACGCTGCAAACCGCGCTCCCGGTTCTCCGAAAGTACGATATGACAACTGACCAGCAGATGGATGTTGCATCCATGTTCCTGCGAAAGGAGAGCCCGGCTATCCGGGTGCAGGAACAGTACGGCTCGGATATGGCCCTCAAGTATCTGGATGCCTATACCCAAGCGGACGCTGACGGCAACGGAAAGGTTTCTGACACTGAGTTCAAAAACGCCCTGCTGCAATCGCCGGGCCTCTCGGATGAGGATATTGGCAAAATCTACTTGTCCAGCAAGACCACCGACGACAGCACCGATGAAAAAGCCCAGACCTTCAATGCCACCTACGGCCCGGCGGGCGTTACCGATTATCTGTACCTGCAATATCTGGAGCGTGCCTACCACACGGCAGAAGCTAACCGCAAGATCGCGGCTGGGGAGGGCGGCAACCCCGACGGCAGCTTCAATAAATCCGACCTGGTCAATGCCCTGAACTACATGGATTTGAGCCGCGAGGAACGCCGCGCATATTTCAGCATCGTTGCACCTACTTGGAAAAACCCATATTGACCCACAGAGGGGCGTACCCATAGCAGGTACACCCCTCTTTTTTGCTTGCGTTCAGCCAGAGATACCGCCAGCCCTTAACACAGCTCCATACAGACGCTTTTACAACGTCGGAATAAACTTTCACTACTCACTACCACACCACCGCCACAGTGCCTTATTCGCGGGCATAGAGAAAGCCGCCCTCTGCGTACCAGTACAGAGAGCGGCTTTCATCAGGAAGGTCTATCTTGCTCACCTTCAATGGCGTGTGAAAGGGAGCCTTTATTCAATGCCCAGACGCTTGGAGATGTTTTCCATCAGCCGGCGGTCTGCATCGGTGACGGTCTCCATGTTCGTGACCTCGCTGCGGTCAAGGGGCTTGTCGCCCGCACTGTCGCGGACAAAGGTTGCGGCTTTGGTATCACCGTCGATAGCACGCTTGATTTGGGATAGGGCGATGGCCTCGTACAGGGTGATGCTTTCGCCCTTCTCCGCTGCAAGCTTCTGCGCGGTCTCGGTGATGTAGTCATCCGTCAGGGCGGATGTATCGCACTTCATGGCAAGGATCGCATCCAAAATATCATTCAGAGCCTTTTTCCTGTGGCGCTTCTCTGCCTGTGCAAGCTGACCCTTGCGGCGCACTTCCATCTCCCACGCCTTTCCCTCTGGCGTTGTTGCTGTGCCGAATGATTTCAGGTTCCCCATACATCCACACCCCCAATCTGTGGATTACAGTATACCACATTTGCCGGAAAATGTCAAGCCTACGATATTTTTGAAACAGGTGTCTGCTCCGGGGACTGGCATATATATAGGGGCGCTGGCTCGTTAGGAGGCCGGGGGTTCCCCGCATAGGGGGGAATACCACCCCGCCACCCCGACCACCCTTTCCGGGAATCGGCCTGCAAAAAAAATAGGCCCCGCCGGGCCTTTGCCATAAAAAAGAGGGGAGCGTCGAAGCGTTCCCTCTCTAAGTTGTTGTTACCAATCAATATCTGGATAATCTGTTAGGGCATCTTCAAAATAAATTTCCCGTAATGCATCAATGGCATCCTCTCTGCCAATGGCGCGCAATTCGTCGACGGCGTCCGACAATAAGACATAGTTCTCACAAATATCGATTTGCCCATCTCTGAAACCAGCATTGTAATCCGCACCATTATCTTGAAGATCCTGCTTATAACAAGGACCACAGAGAAACCATTCGCTATTTGTATAAGAGCTAATGCCCATATTTACCGCATTTTGTTTTGGAATAACTTCATTGCACAGATCACAGCGGCACAGATCTTTATCTATCCCGGTAGCAAGTTCATTCCACTCCGCGCAATCTCCGCATAATGGTGATCCACTCCACATTACATAGGTGTCTTCAGATACATTGAGAGTTTTTCCGCACTCGGAACAGCTTACAGAAGATGAACACGCAGATAGAGATAATGCGGTGCAAACTAAACACGCGACAATAACTTTTACATTCATTGCGGCCCCCGTCAATATCTGTTGTAGATCTGTCCACGATTCCCGGCATCCACGACCCGCACAATCAACTGCCCGTTGTCCACCGTGTAGATAATGCGGTAGTCACCCACACGCAGCCGAAAGAAGCCCGGATGCCCTTTCATCTGTTTTCGGTCTCCCTCGTCGGGAAGTTTGGCGATTGCCTTTAAGACTCTGGTTTCATCCGGGCGCGGCAGCTTTTTAAGGAACTTTTGCGCGTCCTTCTCAATCTTGATTTGGTATTTCATAGCGCAATACCTTCCTGCGCCGCGAACTCTTCCAGACTGATGCTTTCGTGCTTGTCAGGCGAATCATCCTTTAGATAATCGTCAACCAGCTTTTCACAGAAACGATCATCCTCTAGTTCATCGTCAAACTCAACGCCGCGCAGGAACATCAAAATAGCCTGCATCTTGTAATCCGGCAAGGTATCAATAATCTGCTTTGCCTGCTCTCGCTCACTCATAATAGTGCCCCCTTGCTTATACAGTAGTATCTTTTGCGATTTGATTTTCTATCGCTCTTGTAATAAAGCCGTTTACACTCTCTCCGTGTTCATCCGCATGGGCTTTAATTTCTGCCCTTTTACCTTTGGGGAGACGTAATAGCACTTTGTCATAGTTTGCCGTTTCATATTTTGTGGTTGCCTTAATCTGTGCTTTGCTTACAGGCATGGCATACACCTCATTTCTATTTTACTACATTATAGCACAATGCAATCACGATAGCGATATAGAAATTGCATAACGATAGCGCTATATCTTTGTGCATTTTGCATATTGATATAACGATAGCGATATAGTATAATGGAATCGCCGAAAGGGAAAAGGTCAAGGCGGACGTCAAGCGAAAGCCCACCAGAAACGCCAGACAATACGCGGACAGGATTGCAAGAACCGCCACAGAGCGTGCAGACAGCACCGAACCCCCGCGAACCTTAACCCCTATAGCAAAAAAAGAAAGCGCCCCGCAAAAGCCGACCAAAGCAACCGCGAGACGCACCACCCAAAAGGGCAAGCCCATTATAGCATGGTTTGCCCCGCAAAGTAAAGGAGTATACCATGAGCAGCACCGAAATTTTATCCCTCGTCGAACAGTACAAAGAAGCCCAGCAGCTTATTGAAGCCGCACAGGCCGAGATGGACGACCTCAAGCGCCAGATCACAGAAGAGATGACCCGCCGGGATGTGGACACGATGGATGCAGGCACCCACAAGGTACGCTACCAGACCGTGACCAGCTCCCGGCTGGACAGCAAGGGCCTGAAAGCCGCCGCGCCGGAACTGGCCGCCCGCTTCACCAAGACCACCACGAGCCGCCGCTTCTCCATCGCCTGAAAGGATGGTTTGCAATGGAACTACTTGAAGAAATCAAGACCGCTGCCGATGACCTGACCGCTGATGAACTGGAAAAGGTTCTGCCATACATCCAGACCGTCAAGCACCGCCGCACAGAATAACAACCACAGCTGCGCTATCAGGCTATACGGGCGCTTTCAGGAGGTTCAAACGCTTATGAATGAAATTAACCGCGCCGCCTATATCACGGCCTTACAGGGCCTGCTAGTAGCCGCTACGGATGCCCAGCTGGACACCCTTTGGTGCATGGCAACAAAAATGATTCTTGAACAGGGGGAAACCGAGCAATGACAGATAAAGAGCTATGGGAACTGCGCCTTAGTCTTATCAAGGATGTCATGACACTGACGGACAAGCAAGTTCAGTACATCATCAACCAACTGAACGCCGCACAAGGCCCCGCCGGGGTGCACACGGAGGCTTTACCATGAAGAAAGCAATCTACCTTACCATTGCCGCACTCGCGCTCCTGCTGGCCTTTCTCGCGGGCTGTGCGGTCACTATCCACTACGCCGTTCCGGTAGGGCCAGCACAGAACACGAACGGCTATATCATCTCGTACCGCTACGGCGGTTACTGGCTTAATGAACTTTACGAAGGGAGAACAGAACAATGACTATCACAAGCGAAGAACGGGAATTGCTGGATATGCTGCGCAAGGCAACGCCGGAGAGAAAAAACCTTATGCTGATTACGCTGACTGCTGGGGCACATCTGGACGGGATTACAGAGTTTGAGCTTCCACAATGCAGCCGGGCAGAATACAAGCGCCACATCAAAGCCCTGCGCCAGATGCAGCACACAGACCCCACCCCCTACATCCGGCAGGTAGCCACCAAAGGCATCGACCTTATCCGCGAGGTTTGCCCAATCAAGTGACCCGGAAAGCACGAGCGCTCCGCAAGGGGCGCTTTTCCCATTTATGGGACTGCAAAAATGGTCATAATTTGGGCATAATTGCATTAAAAACTAGCAAAAACTATTAAACGCCACTTAACTTGCATTGTCATAATATCGTACATTATTGCACGATATTTAACGATACAACGCCAAGAAGCCACAATTCGTAATCAGCAGGTCGCCGGTTCAAGTCCGGCCACCAGCTCCAAGTGAAAAGCCCCGATACATCGTTGAAAACACGATGCGTCGGGGCTTTCTTTTTGCCTGTATTCATAACGAAAGACTCGCAGCGGCGGGATGCTTCAGCTTACTCAATTTCGTTTTTTTCGGGCGCTTCGAACGGTGCATCCTTCGGGCGGGTGCTGTTGTTGGCTACCGGGATGAACCGTTTGGCAAACTTGTTTTCGCCGCGGCTGCACACGTAGAAGTAGCCGATGATCGAGAACGTCAGCGCACCGATGAAGTTGACGAACAGATCCTCTATCGTATCCAGCAGACCAATGTCCAGATACCCGCCCAGCCCCAGTGCGGTCTGGGTGCCGTCCGCCTGCACGACGATGACGTCGGTGATATTTTTCAGCACCGTGGACGTATTGCCGCCCGTGGGGTCCAGCATGATGGAGCCGATCGTGTTGACGACGGTGTCCTTCTGCATATCGAGGAAGAACAGCTGGTCCATCGTACACTCAAAAAATTCCCAGATGACGCCGACGGTCATCGAGAAGCAGAACGCCACGATGGCCAGATACAGCGGCGACAGGTGGAACCGCGCCTCGCTGTGGCGGTTCAGAATGTCCAGCAGCGAGAACCCGATGGCCGCGCACAAAAAGCCGTTCAGCGTGTGCAGCACCGTGTCCCAGTAGGGGAAGGTGACGTAGTACGCGCCGATCTCACCCATGATTTCCGCTGCATAAATGAACAGCAGGATGATGATTTCCAGCGTGTTCGGCAGAGTGATGTCCAGCTTTTTTTCCAGGACGCTGGGCATCATGAACAGGATAAGCGTCAGCACGCAGAGAAAAACGTTTTCAAAGTTGCCGTTGAAAATCTGTGCCAGCATGACCAACACAACCGAGATGCGCAGCAGGATATACACCATCGTGACGGAGCGTCTTTCGCGCCAGACGGTTTTCCATTCTTCAAGTTTCGGGTGATCCATGACTTCTCCTTTTCAGTCGTCCAGTGTAAAATCCCGCGGGTCCAGCTCGGGCAGGACCTGGCGGCGGGGAATGCGCATCAGCGGGTCATAGCTGAATTTGCGGCAGCAGTAGTAGGGCGACACAACGCCCTTGCGCTTGCATAAAATCATTTTGGGGTCGGCGGCGGTGGAGCCGTGCAGGCAATAAGCACACGCCGGGGCAATATGTGCGCCGTAATAGGTCTTTTTAAACATTAGACTCACCCTCAAACCACAAAATATACTATCGGCAACGCCGCATAATTCCCGCCTAACGGCTTAAGCACCGATCCGGCGGCTGCGACACTTAGAATTATGCGGTATTGCCTATCATTTATTATAAAGACTTTGCCGGGCCTTGTAAAGAGCTGCGCAGAGAAAGACAAACCCCGCCGCCGCGGCGTCCGGCGGCAGACGGAAAACCGGCAGGACGCGGGCGGCCAGCGTACTGCATGCCGTAACGCTGCCGGGCAGCAGCTGCGCACACACCCTGACGAGCAGCTGCAAAAGTACAAGGTGCACCGCACGGCTGAAAACTAGCAGCCGCGGGCGGTACGCCGCCCCGGCAAACAGCCGCAGCTGCGCCCAGACCGAGACACCGAGCACGCTTAGGCAGGCGCAGCAGCCGTACAGCGCCGCCGCCCCGCCCAGCGCCGCAAAGTCCGCGCATCCGGCGCTGACCTCCAGCGCCGCGCTGACAGCCGTCGGCGGCAGCGGCAGCACTGCCAGCAGCACCGCGCCCACTATGCGGAAGAATACAACGCACCCGCAGACCGACAGCGACGACGTGACCGCGGAGGATATGGCTTGCGGCAACCCCTTGGTCCCCTCTGCGAGGAGGCTCTCGCCGCAGCGGGTGGGTGAGAAAACCTTGCTGCGCCCCGAAACCTCCCGGGTGCAGTCTGTAGGAGCGAACATGGTTCGCCCGTCAAGTTGGCGTGGCTGTGCTTTTCCGGAAAGGCCGCTCCCATCAGAAACGGCCAGCGAGCGAACAATGTTCGTCCCTACAATGTGGGATAGCAGCTGACAAACCGCTCCCGCCCCCAAATTCGCCCCGATCTGCGCCGCGTACAGCACCACGCCAAGCCGTACATTCCCCAGCAGGGCCCCGCCGACGCAGCCAATCACAAACCCGGGCCCGGAGCAGCAGCCCAGCACCTGCAAAAGTGCAGCGTCCCGCCGCGTAATGCGCCCCGCACCGTACAGCTGCCCGGCCAGCCGCGCACACACTGCATATCCGCCAACCCAGGACAGCAACAGCGCCCGCGCGGTCTCGGCGGATTCCAGCCCCAAGACCCGCTGCATGGGCCGCAGCAGGGCGGCGGGCGGCGGGGCAGCGGTCAGCAGCTCGCACACGACAAAAAACGGAAACAGCGCGGGTAAAACGCTTTGCAGGCAGAGCGCCGTGCCCCCGGCAAAGCCCCGGGTCGCGGCCTCCGGCACGGCCAGCACAAGCACCCCAAACGCCAGCGCTGCCGCTGCTGCAAGCCCCTGCCGATTTTTGCCGTTGTTCATATTGCGCACCTCACTGCGTATACTGGACTGACAAGTCTTGTGCGGGGAGGGAACAGCCATGAAACCGAAAAAGCCGCGTCCCCGCAAGCCGCGGGAGCGCCCTGACCTGCGCCGTCTGGCGGCTCCGCCGCCCGCGGACTTCTACCGTCTGCCGGAGCTGGAGCTGCGCGGCGGCAATCTGCTGACCGATGGCTGCCGCAGGGTGCTGGACTTCACGCCGCAGCGCATCTGTCTGGACATGGGGGACACCCTGGTAACATTGTATGGCGCGGACCTGCGGATAGAATCCTTCGCGGGCAAAAGATTGATCGCGGCGGGGCGGTTCGCGCGCATTGAGCTGCGCAGCAAGTGGGAGGTGCCGCAGGAATGAGGCTGCAATTCTGGGCGGCGGATACCCTCCGCTTTTCGGTCACAGGGCCGGAGCCGCACCGTTTTTTGAACCGTGCCGCCGCGGCGGGCGTGCGGCTGCGGCGCGTCCGCTGGCAGCGGGACGGCTATGCGGCTACGGTCAGCGGTGCAGACCGCCGCCGGTTGGAGAGAATCGCGCGGGACGGCGGCTGGACGCTTGCCGTGACCACCCGCCGCGGCCCGGGAAAGCACACGGAGCGCCTGCTGCAGACCCGCCCCGGGCTGGCCGCGGGGGCCGTGCTGTTTTTGCTGCTGGTGCGGGCGCTGGGCGGCCTTGTCTGGTGCATCGACTTTGGCGCGATGGACCCCGGTCTGCAGCCCGCCATGCGCTGCCTTTTGGCGGACTGCGGCATTCATGAGGGCGTGCTCCTGACAAAGCCGCTGCTGCAGACCGCGCAGGCACAGGCTTTGCGCCGCAGTGAGGTGTTCGGCTGGGTCAGCCTGAACTTTACGGGCGGCTGCCTTGCCATCGAGAGCACGCCCTCCCAGATCCAGACCGTGCGGGAGCCGCCGCCCCGGCAGGGCCTGTACGCCAGTGCGGACGGGGAAATACTCGCCGTTGAGATCGAGAGCGGCTTTGCAGCGGTGACGGTGGGGCAGACCGTCGCCCGGGGCCAGCTGCTGGCTGCTGCTGAGCGGCGGGACCGCAAGGGCAACGCTGTGCCGCAGGGCGCCGGCGGGCGCGTTATAGCGCGGGTACAAAAGCATTACACAGCCCGCCAGTCCCTGACGGCAGAGGCTTCCGTCTACACGGGCCGCAGCAGCGTGCAGACAACGCTGTACCTGCCGTGGCGCAGCTATACAGACGAGCCGGAGGACCCGCTGACCGGCATCACGCAGACCGACTGGCTGCCCGTGCAGCTGGGCCGCCTGGCACTGCCCGCCAGCCTTTGCCGCGTGACGACCTGGGAGCAGCTGCCGGACACGGTGCAGTATTCCGAGGCTGCCGCCGCCGCACTGGCCCTGCGCGCCTGCCGCGCCGCGCTGCTGGCCGAGTTCCCGGATGCGGTCATCGAGGCAGAGCAGCGCGAAATTTCCGCGCAGGAAGGCACAGAAACGGCGGCTGTGACCTATATTTTCACCGCCAACATCGCCGCACCGCCGTGATTCGACATATTTTGCTTAGTATGACGAAATGGCTGATAAAATTTTGTGCAATATTCATAGTTTCTTTTGCAAAAAACTGTGATATAATCTAAATGTATAGCTATTTGCTACACCATGGAACCGGGAGGATGAAAATTTGGCAGAACAATCTTTGGAACTGGACAGCATTGAACTGGCAGCAGCCATCTTTGGCAGCGGCGACCAGAACATCCACCTGCTGGAAAAGGAATTCCGCGTCACGGCGGTCTGCCGCGGCTCGGTGCTGCGCTTTACCGGTGAGCAGAAGGATGTGGACGCCGCCGCCCGCGCCGTGGACGGCATGGTCACCCTGATGGAAAACCACACCCCGCTTGAGGAGCAGACCGTGCGCTACTGCATCAGCCTGGCCCACGGGGGCGAGGAAAAGCGCCTGCGGGAGCTGACCGACGATTTCGTCGCAGTCACGGCCAAGGGTCGTCCCATCCACCCCAAGACGCTGGGCCAGAAGGAATATCTCGCCGCCATCCGCAAAAATGCCATCACGTTCGGCGTCGGGCCTGCAGGCACCGGCAAGACGTATCTGGCTGTGGCAATGGCGGTCAAGGCGTTTAAGTCCAAGGATGTCAGCCGCATCATCCTGACCCGACCCGCCGTCGAGGCGGGGGAGAAGCTCGGCTTTCTGCCGGGCGACCTGCAAAACAAGGTTGATCCGTATCTGCGCCCGCTCTACGACGGGCTGTTTGATCTGCTGGGGGCCGAGACGTTCCAGAAGCTGTTTGAAAAGCAGGTCATTGAGGTCGCACCGCTCGCCTATATGCGCGGGCGCACGCTGGATGATGCTTTCATCATCCTGGACGAGGCCCAGAACACCACGCCCGAGCAGATGAAGATGTTCCTGACGCGCATGGGCGTCGGCAGCAAGGTCGTGGTCACCGGCGACGTGACCCAGATCGACCTGCCGGATAAGGTGCGCAGCGGTCTCATCGATGCCCTGCATGTCCTGCGGGACGTCGAGGGCATCGCGCAGGTTCGCCTGACAGAGAAGGACGTCGTGCGCCACCGCCTGGTGCAGCAGATCGTAAAAGCGTATGAAAAGGCCGCCGAGGAGAAGGCTCCCGGCAGCCACAACCATAAACAAACAATGGAGGTCGATTAACGTGTCCAATAAGGTGTTGATTACGAACGATCAAAACGTGGTCAAGGTCCCTTCCGGGCTGCGCATCCTGATCCGCCGCAGCTGCAACGCGGTGCTGGATTTCGAGCATTTTGACGGTCCGGCAGAGATCAGCGTGACCTTCGTGGATAACAACCGCATCCACGAGCTGAACAAGGAGTACCGCGACAAGGATTCCGCCACCGACGTTCTGAGCTTCCCGCTCGGTGAAAACGGCGAGTATGACATTGACGAGGACAACGGCTGCAAGCTGCTGGGCGACATCGTCATCTCGATGGAGCGCGCCATGGAGCAGGCCGAGCTGTACGGCCATTCTTTGCAGCGTGAGGTCGCGTATCTGACGGTACATTCGATGCTGCACCTGCTGGGCTACGACCATGAGGCCGGCGGCCTGGAGGCCGTGCGCATGCGCGAGAAGGAGGAGGCTGTGCTCATCCAGCTCGGCCTGCCGCGCACGGTTTCCTATACCAGCGATGAAATTTGAGCAGCTGACCCGCTTTGCGCGGGGCTTTGTCTATGCCTACAACGGCATACGCGCCGCTGTGCAGGAGGAACGCAACTTCCGGTTTCATCTCTGCGCGGCGTTCTATGCCTTTGTGGCGGCGTTCTGGGCGGAGCTTGACCCCGTGGAGACCGCGCTTATCGCACTCTGCGTGGCGGCGGTGTTGGCGCTGGAGCTTGTCAACTCCGCGATTGAGCGCGCCGTGGACAAGCCCGACACCACCCACTGGTGGAGCGCAGGCGCGGCCAAGGATATGGCCGCGGGTGCAGTGCTCGTCATGGCGGTGGGAACGCTGATCGTGGCCCTCTGCGTGTTCTGGCCGCGGCTGGGCACGCTGTGGGCTAACTTTACGCTGCGCCCCACACGCCCGGCGTGGCTGGTGCTGACGCTGGTCCTCTTCTGCAAATTCATTTTCCGTTCTTCCAACTCAACAGAGAAAGGCAAACAACCGAATGGCAAAACCGATTCCTGAAATGCCGTCCAGCGTCTTTGTGGCGCTGGTGGGCCGCCCCAACGTGGGCAAATCCAGCCTGACGAACTACCTTGTGGGCGAAAAGGTTGCTATTGTGACCAAAAAGCCCCAGACGACCCGCAGCCGCATTACCGGCGTCATCACCAAGGGCCCCGTGCAATATGTGCTGATGGACACCCCCGGCATCCACGCTGCCCGCAACAAGCTGGACGCCCGCATGACCCAGACCGCCGCCGCCAGCCTGAAGGACGTCGATGTGACGATGATGCTGTTTGAACCGGCAGGGGAGTTCACCGACGCCGAGCTGACGATGGTCAAGGCGCTGCAAAAGGGCGGCCCGGCCATTGCCGTTATCAACAAGGTGGACCTGCTGGATAACTTTGCCGCGCTGGAAGCCCGCAAGAAGCAGCTGGAGGAGTTCGGCTGCTTTGACCACATCGTCACGATCTCGGCGAAGGACGGCACGGGCTGCGATGAACTGTTTGCCATGCTCAAGCCCTACGGCAACGAGGGTCCGCACTATTTCGATGATGACGCCTTCACCGATATGCCGGAGAAGGAGCTTGTCGCAGAGCTTGTGCGCGAGAAGGCACTGCTTTTCCTGCGTGAGGAGGTGCCCCACGGCATCGCCGTCGTTGTCGAGCGGTTTAAAGAGCGCCCCGACAAGGATCTCATCGACATTGACGTGGACATCTACTGTGAGCGCAAGAGCCATAAGGGCATGATCATCGGCAAGGGCGGCCAGATGCTGAAAAAAATTGCCTCCGCCGCCCGCATGGACATTGAGGAGCTGCTCGGCGTCAAGGTCAACCTCCAATGCTGGGTCAAGGTCCGCGAGGACTGGCGCGATAACGAACTGCAGCTGAACTCGCTGGGATTTGCGAAGCCGTAACGATGCTGCACGTCGTAGGGGCGGGGCATGCCCCGCCCGCAGCCTACCCGTTATAGAGCATTATCTGTAAGGCCGCGGGCCGGACATGTCCGGCCCCTACAGCATCCGCAAATTTATTTTATTCCCCATTCCGCCAACATCCCCGCGCCCCCTCTGCTACACTGTAGCCATGGGGGTGAACGGCATGGACAAAACGGCGGACGACTGGCGGCGCTTTGCGCAGACAGGCAGCATTTACGACTATCTGACGTACAAAAATCAACAAAACACAGCACGGGAGGACGTATATGCAGGTGGCAACAACGGGCCTTGTGCTGCGGCAGGTCAAGGTGGGCGAGGCAGACCGGATCCTGACGATCCTGACGCCTGACCTCGGCGTGGTGTCGGCGTCGGCCCGCGGCAGTCTGCGGATGAAGAGCGCCCTGTTCAGTGCAACAGGGCTGTTCTGCTACTCGGAATTCACGCTCACCAGCGGGCGCAGCCACTATTTTGTGGACACTGCGCAGGTCAAAAAGGTGTTCCACGGCATCTCTGCGTCCATTGAGGGCATGGCTCTGGCCAGCTACATGGCGGAGATCGCGGCGGAGCTTTCCCCCGCGCCGCCCGAGGCCGACGCCCAGCTGCGCCTGCTTCTCAACTGCCTGTATATGATCAGTGAGCGCCACTATCCCTGCGCGCAGCTCAAAGCTATCTATGAACTGCGCGCCCTGACGCTGGCGGGCTATATGCCGGACGTGCTGGCCTGCGCGGGCTGCGGTAAATACGACGGGGGAGAGTTTTATCTTGACCCTGTCGAGGGCCGTCTGCTCTGCGCCGACTGTGCCGAAAAAGCGCGCCATATCACGAATCTGGACAACGGCGCGCTGTACGCCCTGCGCCATATCTGCCTGGCCGAGGATAAAAAGCTGTTCGGGTTCAAAATCTCGCCCGAGAGCTTACAGGAGCTTTCCCGCACCAGCGAGCAGTACACGCTGGCGCATCTGGAGCATGGGCTGAAAAGCCTGGATTTTCTCAAATCTGTACTTGAATAAGGAGACCTAAACCCTGTTATGGATACCGCCTATAAAACAACACTGGAGCTGGACAAGGTCCTGAACCGCGCTGTACAGCTCTGCGCCTGCCAGGAAACGAAAGAAATGATGCAGGCGCTGGAGCCGGCCCCCACGATTGAGGATGAGCGCTACGACCTGACCCAGACCAACGCCATCAACGCGCTGCTCATCAAAAACGGCAGTCCCCGCTTCGGCAGCGTGCGCGAGGTGCGCCGCATCGTCGCCCACGCCCGCAAAGGGGGCATCCTCTCGATGGGTGAGCTTCTGGAAATTGCCGCGACCCTGCGCAATTTCTCGGGCCTGTCCCAGTGGTACGGCCTGAGCGAGCATGAGATGCTGCCCACCGACGACCTGTTTTTTGCGCTGGCCCCGCAGCCGGTGCTGGAAAAGCAGATTTCGGAGAGCATTATTTCTCCCGAGGAGATGGCCGACACTGCCAGTGTGACCCTCCACGATCTGCGCCGCAAAATCCGCCAGACCGAGGATTCCATCCGCACCAAGCTCGATAACATCATCCGCAACTCCACCACCAATAAATTTTTGCAGGATGCCGTCGTTTCCCTGCGCAATGGCCGCTACGTCGTGCCTGTCCGCGCCGAGTACCGCGGTGAGGTCGGCGGCGTCATCCATGACGTCTCGTCCACCGGCGCAACGGTCTTTGTAGAGCCTACCGCCGTCGTCGAAGCCAACGCCCGCATCATGCAGCTGCGTGCGCAGGAGCAGGAGGAGATCACCCGCATCCTGACCTCGTTCTCGACGCAGGTCGGCTCGCTGGAGCCGCAGTTCACCTACAGCTATGACGCGATGCTCAAAATCGACCTGCTGCTGGCAAAGGCCCGGCTGGCTGTGGAGCAGAACGCCTTTATGCCCGCCGTCAGCGACACGGTGCACTTCAAGCTGAACAAGGCCCGCCACCCGCTCATCGACAAGAAAAGGGTCGTGCCTGTGGACATCGAGCTGGGCAGCGAGTACGACACCCTCGTCATCACCGGCCCGAACACCGGCGGCAAGACCGTTTCGCTCAAAACCGCGGGCCTTCTCAACGCGATGGCCCAGTACGGCTTCCTGATCCCCGCGCACGAGAGCAGCATCGTCTGCCATTTTGACGAGTACCTTGTGGACATCGGCGATGAGCAGAGCATTGAGCAGAGCCTGTCCACCTTCTCCGGCCACATGAAGCGCATCAGCGGCATTCTCGACCTGGCGGGCCACGCCACGCTGACCCTGCTTGACGAGCTGGGCGCGGGCACCGACCCTGCCGAGGGCGCGGCGCTGGCCGTCAGCATTCTCGAGCAGCTGCGCCGTCAGGGAAGTCTGCTCATGGCGACGACCCACTACGCCGAGCTGAAGGTCTACGCGCTGGAAACGCCCGGCGTCGTCAACGCCAGCTGCGAGTTCAATGTCGAAACGCTGATGCCCACCTATAAATTGAGCGTCGGCGTGCCGGGCAAATCGAACGCCTTCCTCATCAGCGCCAAGCTCGGCATCCCGCAGGAAATTATCGACGCCGCACGCAATCACATGTCGAACGACGATAAGCGCCTCGACAGCGTGCTGTCCCAGCTGGATGACTTGAAGGTCCAGCTGAAGGACGCCCAGGCCGAGGCCGAGCAGGCCCGGTATGAGGCGGAGCATGCGCTGGAAAGTGCCGAGAAGAAACGCGACGACCTGATCAAAAAAGGTGAGGAAGAACTCGAAAATGCCCGCCGCCAGGCCCATGACCTGATGCAGCAGGTGCAGAACGAGGCCTACAGCCTGACCGACGAGCTGCGCCGCATCCAGAAGGACGAAAAGACCAGCGCTGCCCAGCGTGCTGTCCGCGCCCGGGAAATTGCCCGCAGGGACACCGAGACACTGCTGAAAAAGACCGACGCCAAGCCGCAGCCCGTAAAGGAGTTTGTGCCTTTGAAAGAGGTACAAATCGGGCAGGAGGTCGTTATCGCAGACCTCGGCCAGACGGCCACTGTCACCGCGCGGCCTGACCGCAGCGGCATGGTCGAGGTGCGCGCCGGCATCATGAAAACGAAGGTGCCGCTGACGAACCTGCGCGCGCCCGATAAGATGGAGAAGCGCAAGCCGGCCGAACCGCGCCGCTCGACCCGCGTGCAGCTCGACAAGAGCCGCAAGACCAGTATGGAGCTGAACCTGCTGGGCTACACCGTGGACGAGGCCCTGAACGAGGTGGACAAGTTCCTGGACAGCGGTATGCTGCGCGGGCAGTCCACGCTCTATATCATCCACGGCAACGGCACCGGCGCGCTGCGCACGGCCATCCAGAAGCATCTGCGCACCCACAAGGCCGTCAAGAGCTTCCGCCTGGGCCGCTACGGCGAGGGCGAGAGCGGTGTGACCGTTGTGGAATTAAAGTAAAAATCAAAACAATCCGCGTGTTTTGTCTATGGCAATCGCTCGCCGAGTTTGCTATGCTAACAGTATCATGATAATCGTTTCAATGATAAATTAACAAGAGAGCGAGTGAACGCTTTGGCTATGGATTACAACAGCATACGCAGCTTTACCATGACGCTGGCACACCGCGCAGTGGGGGACATCCGCCGCGGCGGCTTCCGCCAGCTGCGCAACTATGTGGATATGTGTGCCACACTGGCTAAAAAGCAACAGCAGAAGGACTTTTTTGCCTACGCGCAGAAGGCTCTGCAGCGCACGGACAGCTGCTACTACAGCCTTATCCACCGTCTGTTGGATTCCGTGGATGAGGATCGCATCTGCACCGTCGGCGTCAATATGGGCTTTGGCGGGTTGATTTACGGTGCCAGTGAGCTGAAAAAGCAGGCTGACCTCGAAGGTCAGCCCATTGCCTGGATCACGGCGGCCCGCTGCGGCGACGAGCGCCTGAGCGAGCTGGTGCCCAAGGCCGCCGGGCACGGCAGCTTTGTCTGGCTGCTGGATGCGACGGACACTGACCCCGCGCAGGTCGTGCTGCTGGCTAAGGCCAACCCGCAGAGCGCCTTCGGTCTGCTGGCTGACCCGTCCGCACTGACCGAGGACTGCGTCAAGACGCTTGCGGCATGCTGCAATCTGGTGGTCATGCCGCTGCTGCAGACGCCGGAGCTGACCCCCGAGGTCTGCCGCGCCGCCCGCCGCCTGAAAGCCCAAAAGATGTTCTACGCGCTGACGGTTCTCATCGATGACGAGACCGCGGGCGAGGTCATGCAGGACGACTGGCTCGAGAGCATGGCGCAGGAGACGCTTTGCTGCATGTGTGCCCGCAAGCCCGGCACATCGGACGAAACCGCCCGGAAGCTGCGCCGCAGCATCGTGAACGGACGCCTTGAGACCGGCAAGCCCGTGCTGCTGCTCGATTGGGACGGCGATGTGCGCTATCTGAACAACCGTATTTCGGAGTATATGACCTTCGGCAGTGTCCTGCCGGAGGGCAGCACCTTCCCTTTGCAGTTGGGCTGACTCCTTGGCCCCCGCTGCGCGGCATCCGTCAGGCCGCGTTCCTTGCACACTTTGCAGTTAGGCTGACTTCTTGGCCCCCTCTGCGAGGGGGCTCCCGCCGCAGCGGGTGGGGGAGAGAACCTTGCGCCGGCTCGAAATACTTCGGGTTATGGCAAAATTCGCTCCCCCCGGCCCTTCGGGCCGCCTCCCTCGCCGAGGGAGGCAGGTACTGCCGCATAAAATGACAAAAACCGACCCCGTACCGATGCTATGATCGGATACGGGGTCGGTTTATTTTGTGTTTATTGCGGATCGCCGCGCAGCAGCTTCTGCATGATCTCGCGGTTGAACACCGGGATCGACAGCTCCGACACGTTGGACAGGGCGTTGTTCTTCATGCCGCTGAGCACCCACGGGATCAGGATACCCATCATCGCACCGGCAAAGAACTGCCCGATCTTGCGGGTCTCCTCGGCGCTGGCATCGGGGTTCAGCTCCCGCGCGTTCTGCTCAAAGATGGAGCGCAGATAATCGAACATATATTGCTGCAGGCTGTTCTGGCCGTTGTAGGCAAGGGCATTGCAGTAGAACACCTTGTTTTCCAAAAAATAGGTCTCCAGCGCCGCCAGCAGGGCATTCCAGCTGGAATAGGCGCTGAGTTCCACCAGAAACCGGGTGATGCCGCTCTGGAAATACCAGTTTACCAGATCGTACTTATCCTCAAAATGGTAATAGAAGGTGTTGCGGCCCACATTGGCGTGATCGACAATGTCGTTGACAGAAATTTTCTCCAGCGGGGCCGTGGCCATCAGCTCCTGCAGACTCTGGGCCAGCAGCTGCTTGGTTTGATTGGAACGAGGCATAGCAATCCTCCTGCACGGTAGGTGGTAAAATTACATACCTGCATTATAACACAAATTCGACATAAAGTGCAAATGCTTTGTGGGAAGAACAAAAGAAGAAAAAAAGGCAAGACCACGCAGATGTTGTATGACAATTTGCGCGGAGTGTTTGGTTTTGCCCGCAGCAGCGGGGTTTCCGGGCTGTCAAGTTGAACATTCCCCGGCTTTTGTCTATGTACACTAAGCCGAAAATAAGCATAAAATAGTGCCATACCAAATGAGTGCCCCAAACGGAGAGAAAAAGGAGAGCAATCTATCATGCCGATGAATAAAGTGGTTCATGCCGCTCAGCGCGCTGCATTCAGCGCTGCCATTGATTCTGCCATCAAGGCCGTGCGCGGCAAAGGCCCTGAAAATATGGCCGAGCAGGCCGTCAAGCTCGTCAACCTGGCCCAGCCTCTGCTGGCCCACCGTTACCCCGATGCCGACTGGGACAAGGTTCGCGCCTTTGTGTCCGACCCCGGCAGCAAGTGGATGGAGTACGCCTACAAGGCTATCAACGAGATCGACCCCAACATCCTCAAGATGAACACCCTGAACCTTGTGTATGAGGGTATGTTCGCGGGCTATAACTACGTCATGGAGCTGCGCAGGAAGTATGACTGCAACATGCCGTGGATCCTGCTGTTCGACCCGACCTCCGCCTGCAACCTGCACTGCAAGGGTTGCTGGGCTGCCGAGTACGGCAACCGCCTGAACCTAAGCTTTGAGGATATGGATCGCATCGTCACGGAGGGCGAGGAGCTGGGCATCCACTGGTACATGTGCACCGGCGGTGAGCCGACCTGCCGCAAGGAGGATCTGTTCAAGCTGGCCGCCAAGCACCAGAACTCCGTGTTCCACCTGTTCACCAACGGTACGCTGATCGATCAGGCTTTCTGTGACCGCGTCAAGGAAGTCGGCAACATGGCCTTCTTCATCTCCATCGAGGGCATCGGCGATGCCACCGATGACCGCCGCGGCGAGGGCGTCTATGACCGCGTCATGCACGCCATGGACCTGATGAAGGAGAACGGTCTGCTGTTCGGCACCTCCATCTGCTACACCAGCGCCAACTACAAGGCCGTCACGAGTGATGAGTTCATGGATATGCTCATCAGCCACGGTGTACGCTTCAACTGGTACTTCCACTATATGCCCATCGGTGACGGTGCAAACGTTGACCTGATGCTGAACGCCGAGCAGCGCGAGTATATGATCCACCGCGTGCGAGAGATCCGCGGCTACACCGGCGGCAAGCCGATTTTCTGCATCGACTTCCAGAACGACGGCGAGTACATCGACGGCTGCATTGCCGGCGGCCGCCAGTATGCCCACATCAACCCGGCGGGCGACGTTGAGCCCTGCGTCTTTATCCACTACTCCAACGCGAACATCCACGACAAGAGCCTGCTGGAGTGCCTGCAGCAGCCGCTGTTCAAGGAGTACCACAAGGGCCAGCCCTTCAACCACAACCACCTGCGCCCCTGCCCGATGCTCGAGAACCCCGAACTGCTGGGTGAGATGGTCAAGCGTTCCGGTGCCCACAGCACCGATATGCAGCAGCCGGAATCTACGGACGATGTTTTCCGCCGCTGCCGCCCCTACGCTGACCAGTGGACTCCGTCCGCTGACCGCATCTGGGCCGAGGAGCACCCCGATTGCGCTTCCTGCGCCAGCTGCTCCGCCTGCGCATCCAAGTAAAATCGCATAAATAACATTTCACGCCCCGCTGTGGTTTGCAGCGGGGCGTTTTTGTTTGGTTTGGCTTCCCCCGTGGGGAAGGCATTCATCTTGTCAGCTTTTCGCACATCCCACCGTCCGCGGATTTTCTCCCCAACCGGCGCATATAGTGGTAGCATGGCGGCAAAAAGGGGAGGTGGGCGTATCAAAACGGTGGTGTATCTCGATGTGCTGCTGCTGACGAATTTCCTGACGGCGTACCTTCTGCTGCTGGCGGCGGGGGCGCTGAGCGGCCAGCGTGCGCCGTTTGCCCGGATGCTGGCGGGCAGCGCACTGGCGGCGCTCTCGGCACTGATTTTGTTCGCGCCCGAGCAGCCGTACCCCGTGCAGGTCGCGTACAAGGCCGCCACGGCGCTGGGCATCACGGCGGCAGCGTTCGGCTGGCGGAGCAGGCGGCGGCTGGTGACGGCGGCCTGCTGGTACGCGGCGCTGAACATTGCGCTGGCGGGGGCGGTCCTTCTCGTCATCCTGCGCACCGGCACCCGCGTGGCGGATACGGCAAATTTGACGGTCTACCTGCGTGTTTCGCCGTTGATGCTGTTGGCACTGTCCGGAGCCTGCTGCGCGGCGGTAGAACTGGGCCTGCGGATTTTTACCCGGCGGGAGGCACCCACCAAAACCGCAGGGCTGGAGGTGGAGCTCTGCGGCCAGCCCGTCCGGCTGCGCGCGGCGCTCGACACCGGCTGTCATCTGCGCGACCCCGTCACCTGCCTGCCGGTGCTCGTCGTCAGCTACCCGGATGCGAAGGCCCGTCTGCCGGACGCGGTCAACACCTTTTTGGACCAGTGGTTTGCCGGGGCCACCCGGGCCGACCCGCCGCCCGGCACGCGGCTGCGGCTGGTGCCCTGCGGCACGGCGGCAGAAAAGAGCCTGCTGCCCGGCTTTGCGGTGCAGGGCATTGGGCTGATCACCGAAAACGGCGTGCTGGGGCTGGGACGCAGCGCCGTGGTGTTTGCGCCGCGCAGCTTTGGCAGCACCGCCTACGAGGCACTGTACGGAAACGATTTTATGTAAGGGGGTAAATTGCTATGCTCAAGGAGCTGTACCTTTTGTGGCTGCGGCTGGCCGCGCCGCAGGACCTGCACTACATCAACGGGGCCGACACCCTGCCGCCGCCCCTGCCGCCGGAGCAGGAGCGCGCCGCCCTGGATGCGCTGACCCGGGGGCAGCCGCAGGCACGGGACCTGCTCATCACACATAATCTGCGGCTGGTCGTGTACATTGCTAAGAAGTTTGAGACGCCCACAGCGGGCATCGAGGACATGATTTCCATCGGCACTATCGGGCTTATCAAGGCGGTCAACACATTCGAGCCGACGAAAAACATCAAGCTGGCAACCTACGCCAGCCGATGTATTGAAAACGAGATTTTAATGTACCTGCGCAAAAGCTCGAACCGGCGGCAGGACGCCAGCATAGACGAGCCGCTGAACACCGACACCGACGGCAACGAGCTGCTGCTGATGGACGTGCTGACGAGCGACGACCCGCAGGTCGGCGAGGAACTGGAGCGCAGCGCCGAGCGCGCCGCCCTGCGCGGTGCGGTGGGGCGGCTGTCGCCCCGGGAGCGCCGCATCATGGAGCTGCGCTTCGGCCTCAACCACGAGACGGAGCACACCCAGAAGGAGGTCGCCGACACGCTGGGCATCTCCCAGAGCTATATTTCCCGGCTCGAAAAGCGCATCATCCGCCGCCTGCGCCGGGAGCTGGAGGCAGTGGGATAAAAAATCTGCAGCCCCGTAGGGGCCGGGTATGCCCGGCCCGCGGCCTGCCCGTCAGCAGGAGCCCCCGGAAAGCCGCGGGCCGCACATGTGCGGCCTCTACAGGGCAATGCCTTTTACACCACCGCCTCCGCCCGGGTATTCGTCACAAACTCCACCGCCAGCCCGGCGATCATGTTCATCTCGGGCTGCAAAGAGTACAGCAGGTACTCGTACCCCTCCCGCGTCCACGATATACCGGTGATGCGCCCGGCGTTCTGGCGCTGGGTCACGGTGACACCGTCAATGTCGTACTGCTGTACATCCTCAAATGCCAAGTCAAAAAAGCCGACGGGGTAAAGCATCTGCCCGGTCCTGGCCGTGCGCAGGCTCATGCGGCGGCCCGGCACAATGTCGTAGTCGATCTCCGAGACCTGCCCCTCAATGAGCCAGTAGCGGTAGGGCATGATGATTTCATTGCTGGGCGCGGACGAGACGCGGAACCCGCCGGTCTGCCCATAGTTGGGCTGTAGATACTCGGTGCGGGTCTCGCGTCCGCCGTGCGCTTCCTCCCGCCGCAGGACCAGCACAAGCACCAGCGCCACCGACACCACGGCCAGCAGCACCAGCGCAAGGACAAACCACAGGGAATCTACCATAAAAATCCCTCCTTTTCCGTATGCTATGCCGCGGCGGTGCGCCGTGTGCAAAATTTACCGGTTTGCCGCCGTGCATACCCGCCCATACTCCCGGTAAATAAAAACTGGGGGTCAGCAGGATGTATGCAGGAAAAGTAGAGCTCTGCGGTGTGGATACGGCGCGTCTGCCCGTGTTGAGCGAGGCCGAAAAAAGCCGCCTCATCAAGGCGGCCCGGGCGGGGGACAGGCAGGCCCGGCAGGAGATGGTGCAGGGCAATCTGCGGCTGGTGTTAAGCGTTGTACAGCGGTTTGCGGGCCGCGGCGAGAACATGGACGACCTGTTTCAGGTCGGGTGCATCGGGCTCATCAAGGCCATCGACAACTTTGACCCGGCGCAGAACGTGCGGTTCTCGACCTACGGCGTGCCGATGATCGTCGGCGAGGTCAAGCGCTACCTGCGGGACAACAACGCCGTGCGGGTCAGCCGCTCCATCCGCGACCTGGCCTACCATTCGATGCAGGCGCGGGAGGAGCTGCAAAAGCAGAACGGGCGCGAGCCAAAGCTCTCCGAAATCGCCGCCCGGGTCGGCCAGAGCCCGGAGAACGTCGCTATGGCGCTGGAATCCGCTGTGACGCCAACGAGCCTGTATGAGCCGGTCTACTCCGACGGCGAGGACAGCTTTGCCCTTCTGGACCAGCTGCGCGACGCCACAGGCGAGGAAAGCTGGATCAGCGACATGATGTTCCGCGACACGGTCAGGGCACTCACACCGCGGGAGCGCCGCATCATTGCCCTGCGCTATCTGAACGGCAAGACCCAGACGCAGGTGGCAAAGGAGATCGGCATCAGCCAGGCCCAGGTCAGCCGCCTGGAAAAGGCCGCGCTCAACCATATCAAGGAGCAGATCTGCGCGAACTGAGCTTTAATTATCAAAAATGCTTTGTAGGGGCGAACATTGTTCGCCCGCTGAAGCCTTGCGGCAGTACGGATCTTCCGGGTCGATGGCGAGCATCGACCCCTACAACGTAGGGGCGGATTCCATATCCGCCCGGGAGTTTGGCCGCTGCCGCACATGACCTGCGGGCGAACAATGCTCGCCCCTGCATTCTCTGCACACAAAAACGGCAGCCCATCCGGACTGCCGTTTTACATTCTGCTATTCCACCTCGATCCCGCAGGCTCCCAGTGCGCGGGTGAAGGACTTCGGGTTTTTGTACAAAATGCCGGTGATCCCCAGATTGTACGCAGCCTGGGCGTTGGCCTTGTTGTCGTCAACAAAAATCGACTCATCGTAGGCCAGGTGGCAGGTCTGCATCAGCGTTGTAAAAATCTCCGGCTCTGGCTTGCACAGGTGTACATCGCACGAGGCAATGCCGCCGTCAAACAGCGAGAACCACTCCCGCTGGCGCAGCTCGTCCATAACGTCCGTCGGGATGTTCGTCAGGTAGTACAGGCGGTACCCGGCGGCCTTCAGCTTGCGCATGATCTGCACGGTGGTCTTATTGGTTTCCAGCATCGTGAACCACTCGTCAAGGCAGGTCTGCACCTCAAACACGCGGTTGGCGTGGGCGGCCTTCTCCAGCATGATCTTATTGGCTTCCTCGCGGGTGATGATGCCGCGGTCCAGATCCTGCCACTCCTGGCTGCCAAAGACGATGTCGTAGGTCTCCTCCTCGGCGCGGCGGTTCATGAAGTGGTCCATCAGAAAATCCCTGGGATTAAAATTGACGACAACGCCGCCGAAATCAAAAATAATATTCTTATACATAAAAACCTCCCTGCGGGGCAGTGTGTGTTGCCTTTATTATACACGCCCCGGGGCAATAGGGCAAGGCAACAATTTCACTTTCCCGGCATAGAATAGACCGGAAATACCGGAAAAGGAGGCACGCCATGACCCTGCGCGATCTGTCAGCCAAGGACGTCATCCAGCTGAAAACCGGGGAGAACCTGGGCCGCATCGACGATGTGGTCTTTGACGAGCACGACGGCCGGCTGCAATCGGTCATTCTGCGCGGGCGGGCGCACTGCTTCGGTCTGCTGGGCTGCGACGATGACCTGATCCTCCCGTGGGAGAGCATCCGCACCATCGGCACCGACGTCATCATGGTCGATGCCGGGCCGCTGCCCGGCGCGCGCCGCCGCTGATGTCTGCAAATTGTATATTTTGTGTAAAATTCCGCAAAAATCGGCTGTATTTTTTGGGATACTATGCTATAATTAAAATTCAACAGGCGGAAAGTGAGGAATCGGCCATGCAGACCACGCGCAGATTGGCAGTGCTGACCGTGCTGGCCGCGGTGCTCATCGCAGCGGGGGCGCTGTTCCTCATTGCTCCGGTCTGGCAGCCGCAGCGCCCTGCCGCTGCGTATGTCCCGGCGGCGGTACACACTGCCGCGCCGGAGGCACCGACCCTCATCGACATCAACACGGCCACGGCGGAGGAACTGACCGCCCTGCCGGGCCTTGGCCCCCGGAAGGCCGCTGCGCTCGTAGCCTACCGCGAGGCGCACGGCCTGTTTGCCACGCTGGCGGACGCCGCTGCGGTCAAGGGCATATCCCTGCGCATGACAGAAAGCTGGGCGGGCCTGGCCGCTGCCAATCATTAGGAGGAGATACACTTGGAAAAAAAGCCGGAAAGCATCTTCATCAACCGTGAACTCAGCTGGCTTGACTTCGACAGCCGCGTACTGGCCCTTGCCAAGGAAAAGACCGTGCCGCTGGGCGAACGCATCAAGTTTGCTGCTATCTTCGGCAGCAATATGGACGAGTTCTTCATGGTCCGCGTCGGCTCGCTCTACGACCAGACGCTGCTCAAAAACAATAAGACCGACAACGTCACCCACATGACGGCAGCGGAGCAGATCGCTGCCATCACGCCGCGCGTGGCGGAATTGCAGGCAAAATGCGATAAATACTTCCAGCACCTTGTCTCGGCGCTGGCGCAGGAGGGCTACAAAAAGGTAGACTTCGCCAAGCTCGCCAAGCCGCAGGAGCATTTCTGGAAAACCTACTTCCAGCGCGAGCTGCTGCCGCTGCTCAGCCCGCAGATCGTCGATTCCCGCCACCCGTTCCCGTTTTTGAATAACAAAGATATTTACTATATCGCTCAGCTGCACACGAAAAACGAGGGCATCAGCTACGGCATCGTGCCGGTCAGCAGCCAGTTTGAGCGGGTGCTCTTTGTCAAGGACGGCGAGACGACCTGCTTTGCCTTTGTGGAGGAGCTGATCGCCCACTATGCCGCGACGATTTTCAGCGCCAGCACGGTGCAGAAGCAGTGCCTGTTCCGCGTGACCCGCAACGCCGACATTACCGTCGACGAGGGCATGATGGATCACGACGTCGACTTCCGCGATGTCATGAGCGAGCTGCTGAAAAAGCGCCGTAAGCTGGCGGCTGTGCGCCTGCAATTCTGGCCGGACGCCCCGCAGGAAATCGTCAAATTCCTGCGGGACAAGCTCGTCGTGCCCGCGGATCGCTGCTATACCCAGACGTCGCCGCTCGACTCCGGCTCGCTGTTCAAGCTGGCCGGGCGCATCTCCGGCGACGGCGGCCACACGGCGCTGTTCTATCCCGCGGCAAAGCCCATGCAGGCCCCGGCTGGGTACGACCTGTACACCGAGGTCCGCAAGCATGACGTGCTGCTGGCCTACCCGTACCAGAGCATCCGCCCGTTTATCAAGATGCTGCTGCGCGCGGGCGCTGACCCCGACGTTGTGTCGATCAAAATGACGCTCTACCGCATGGCCAGCGACTCCCAGATCGTGAACGCCCTGATCGCCGCTGCCGAGAACGGCAAGGAGGTCGTCGCGATGGTCGAGCTGCGCGCCCGCTTTGACGAGCAGAACAACATCGACTGGTCCAAGCAGCTCGAGGACGCGGGCTGCACTGTGTTCTACGGCTTCGACGATTACAAGGTCCATTCCAAGCTGACCCTTATCACCAGCCGCGTCAACGGCCAATATAAGTACTTGACGCAGATCGGCACCGGCAACTATAATGAAAAGACAAGCGAGCTGTACACCGACCTGTCCTTCATCACGACCCGGCAGGAGATCGGCGAGGAGGCCAGCGCCGTCTTTAACAACATGGCTCTGCAGCGCCTGACGAGCGAGGCAGACACGATGCTGGTCGCACCGCTGCGCTTCAAGACCGTGCTGCTCGAGGAAATGGACCGCCAGATCGCGCTGGCCATGCAGGGCAAGCCCGCGTCCATCATCCTGAAAAACAACTCCATCAACGACCCGCAGATCATCGACAAGATCAGCGAGGCCAGCTGTGCAGGTGTCCGTGTGGACATGATCGTGCGCGGCATCTGCTGCGTGCGTGCCGGTGTGCCGGGCCGCACTGAGAACGTGCATATCCGCAGCTTGGTGGGCCGCTATCTGGAGCACTCCCGCATCTACTGCTTCGGCAGCGGCGAGACCATGCGCATTTACATTGCGTCCGGCGACTTCCTGACCCGCAACACCGAGCGCCGCGTTGAGGTCGGCGTCCGCGTGGATGACCCGGCCATTGCCAAAAAGCTGCGCGGCATCCTTGACTTGCAGCTGCGCGACACCGTCAATGCCCGCGAGATGCAGCCGGACGGCACCTATGTGAAGGTGCACCCCGCCGAGGGTCAGCCCCCGGTGGACAGTCAGATGGCGATGTTTGGCTATTTCCAGAACGGCTTCGCGCAGGAGACGGACAAGCCCGAGAAACCAAAAGCAGAATCCAAGCCCAAGGCGGCAGCCGTAAAGGCCGCTGTAAAACCCGTACCCCGGCAGCGTGCGGCACTGCGCCCCAAACGTGCAGGTCTGCTGCAAAGCCTGTTCGGACGCGGGAAAAAATAAGGAGAACCCAAATCATGAAAAGCTGTGTAGTGACCGCAAATTATGCCTGTGACCCCAACAAGGTGTGGCTGTATCTGACCAAGCCGACCCTCAACGGCTGGCGCAGGGACGTCAGCAGCTATGAGGAGAGCGACGACGGCCTGAAGGCTGCCGAAAAGAACACCGACGGCAGCGAGACTCAGATCGTCTTTACCCGCAAGGAAAAGCCCCGGTGCCTGAGCTGCAACTTCCAGAAGGGCAAGATCAGCGGCACCTTTACGGCGCTGCTGCTGGGCGGCGGTGACTCCACCAGTGTGGAATGCACGCTGGATGTCAACGGTCTGGGCCTTTTCGCCAAGCCCGAAAAGCTCTTGAACGAGCGTCTGGAGATGCTCCGCCAGACGTTGGGGGCGTAAGGCCCTTGGTTTACAGCCCTGTAGGGGCCGCACATGTGCGGCCCGCAGCCTTCCCATGAAGGCCCGTCTGCCTTACACGCGCGGGCCGGGCGTGCCCGGCCCCTGCAAATGCAGCGCAAATATTGTCCGCTCCTGTTATCTGCGGGGGCGGATATTTTTTTCCCCACCCGCATACCGTGTATAAAAAACACGGGAGGTGTACGCCATGTGGGAAAATGCCGCGCCGCTGCCGGAAAATGAGCCGCCGAGGCCGCCTGCCCGCTGCGCCGGTTCCGAGGAGGATTTGGTCCTATGGGCGCAGATCCTTCTCTGTCTTGCTGCCATCGGCCTTGTGCTGGCCGCCGGGGCGCTGGATTGGCCGGTTTACCCGGAGCTGCGCCGCGCGTTCACAGCGGCCATGCAGCCCGAGCAATCGCTGCTGCTGGGCGAGGAGCGCAACCTTCTGAAATTTACCGAGCAGACCGCCGGGGAGCTGGCCGACTCCGCCCGCAGCATGTGGGAGGACTTCACCCTGCCCGCCACGCCGGAGAGCGCCCGCACAGCTCACGGCCAGCCGTCGCCGCCTGCCTACGCCAGGACGGACAGCTACACGCCCGGCTTTCCACTGCAATTCCCGCTGCCCGGGCAGAGCCGTAAAACCTCCGGCTACGGCTGGCGCACCGATCCGATGGGCGGCCTTGGCGACGACTTTCACATCGGCAACGACCTGGCTGCGGCACAGGGCACGCCGGTGCTGGCCGCCGCGGACGGTGTGGTGCGGATGGCGGGCAGCCATAAGAGTTACGGCAACTACCTGCGCATTCTCCACGCCGACGGCGACGAGACGCTGTACGCGCACATGCAGTATCTGTTCGTAAAGGCGGGGGAGTGCGTCACCGCGGGGCAGATCCTCGGCACCGTGGGCGAGACCGGCAACGCCACCGGCCCGCACCTGCACTTTGAGATCCTGCACCGCGGTCTGCGCTATGACCCCGCCGAGGCCCTGCAGAATGCGTCGTAGCCGCGCAAAGATCCGCTGGAAGCAGCCGCTGCTTACCCTTGCGGCCTTAACGCTGCTGCTGGCGTTTGACAGCAGCGGCATCCTGCGGGTAGGGCTGGGCTGCGCCGTGCTGCATGAGTGCGGCCACGCGCTGGCTTACCGCCTTTTGTGGCAGCGCTGGCCGGAAATCGAGGTCTCGCCCTTCGGCCTTTGTCTGCGGCTGCGCGGCCTGCCGATGACGAACCTGCAGGAGTTTCTGCTGGCTGCAGCGGGCCCGGCGGTCAACCTGCTGGCCTGTGCGGCAGTGCTGGCCTTCATGCGCACCACGGCCTATACCTATGGCGGCTACTGGTTCGCCTGCTGCAATCTGCTGGTGGGCGCCAGCAATCTGCTGCCCCTGCCCGGCCTGGACGGTGCGCATATTGCCGCGTGTCTGTTGCATTTTGGCCGGAAATAGGGTACAATAAACGAACACACTAAAAAGCTAAGGATGGTTCACCAACATGGCGGAATTTTCCCCGAAATTTAAAGAAGCATTAAGCCTTGTGCAGAAGCCGGGCCGGTACACCGGCGGCGAGCCGGGCTGTGTCTATAAGGATAAGTCCAGGGTCGATGTGCGCATGGCGTTCTGCTTCCCCGATACCTACGAGATCGGTATGTCGTTCCTCGGCGAAAAGATCCTCTACGACATCCTCAACCGCCACGAAAACTGGTGGTGTGAGCGCGCGTTCATGCCCTGGACCGATATGAAGGAGCAGATGGAGCGGCTGGACATTCCGCTCTACTGCCTTGAGAGCAAGGATCCGCTGACCGATTTTGACATCGTCGGCTTCTCGCTGGAATATGAGCTGGCCTACACGAACGTGCTGGCCATGCTGCGCCTGTCGGGCATTCCGCTGCGCGCCGCGGACCGCGACGAGCGCTGGCCGCTGATTATTTCCGGCGGCCCCTGCGTCTGCAACGCCGAGCCGATGGCGGATTTCTTCGACGTCATGCAGCTGGGCGAGGGTGAGCAGATGCTCCAGGACATCTGCGCCGCAGTCGAGCGGGGCAAAAAGCAGGGCTGGAACAAAGAACAGCTGCTTTTGGAACTCGCCAAAATTCCCGGCGTCTACGTGCCGTCCTTCTACGATGTGACCTACAGGGAGGATGGCTGCATTGAGGCCGTCACCCCGAACCGTCCCGGCGTTCCCGCCCGCGTGACAAAGGCCATCGTCAGGGATATGGACAGCTTCACCCCGCCGGAAAACTTTGTTGTGCCGCTCGTCGGTGCGGTGCAGGACCGCGCCTGCGTCGAGGTGCTGCGCGGCTGCGTGCGCGGCTGCCGCTTCTGTCAGGCAGGCCAGCTCTACCGCCCCTTCCGTGAGCGCAGCCCTAAGCTCATCAGCGACAGCGCCCGCGCACTCTGCCGCAACACCGGCTACGATGAATTGAGCCTGTCGAGCCTGTCTACCTCCGATCATTCGCGGCTGGAAGAAATTCTCGACGAGCTGAACTCCTGGGCCGAGGCTGACCACGTCAGCTTGTCGCTGCCGTCCCTGCGTGTGGACAACTTCTCGGAATCGCTGGTCGAAAAGACGACGAAGGTCCGCAAGAGCGGTCTGACCTTTGCCGCCGAGGCCGGCACCCAGCGCCTGCGCGACGTCATCAATAAGAACGTCACGTGGGAGCAGATCGAGCGCGGCTGCCGCATCGCCTTCTCGGAGGGGTACACCTCGGTCAAGCTCTACTTCATGATGGGTCTGCCGACGGAAACGCTCGACGACATCAAGGGCATTGCCGACACGGCGCAGCAGGTCGTGGACCTGTTCTATAAGATCCCCAATCGACCAAAGGGCAAGGGCGTGCAGGTCACGATCAGCGTCGCCTGCTTTGTGCCCAAGCCCGACACGCCGTTCCAGTTCTGCGCCCAGGACCGCCGCGAGTCCCTGCGCGAGAAGCAGAAATATCTGCTCAGCTGCGTGCATTCCCGCAAGATCAAGGTCAACTACCACGACAGCACCACAAGCGTGCTCGAGGGTGTGTTCGCCAAGGGTGACCGCCGTCTGGGCCGCGTCATCGAGACGGCGTTCGAGAACGGTGCCTTTTTTGATACGTGGGAGGAATACTTCAACTATGACCGCTGGCTCGATGCGTTCAAGACCTGCGGCCTTGACCCGGACTTTTACAACTACCGCACCATCGGCCTGGACGAGGTCACGCCCTGGGACCATCTGGATGTCGGCGTGACAAAGGCCCATCTGGTGCGCGAGTACAACAAGGCGCTCGAGGCAAAAACGACCCAGCCCTGCAACCGCCAGTGCAGCGCCTGCGGTGCCAACAAGCTGATCGGAGGACCGTGCTTTGACTACAGTAAGAATCTTCTTTGAGAAGTGCGGCGAGTCCGCCTATATCTCGCTGCTTGACCTGCAGCGGGTCTTTCACCGGATGCTGAAAATGAGCAGCCTGCCCGTGTACTACACGCAGGGCTTCAACCCGCACATCTACCTGTCCTTCACCTGCCCGCTGTCCCTGGGGCAGGAGAGCCTCTGCGAAAGCTGTGAGGTCAAGACCGAGCAGGAGACGATTGACCCGCAGGCATGGATCGACGCCTTGCAGCCCCTGATGCCGCGCGGCATCGTCATCACGAAGGTCGCCCCGGCTGTGGAGAAGGTCGGCGAGATCGAGACGGCAGCCTATGAAATCACGATGCCCGCCGGCTCAGCCATCGCCCTTGACGCCTATAACAATGCCGAGCACGCCGAGGTCACGAAAAAGACGAAGCGCGGCTGCAAAACGCTGGAGCTGAAGCACTACCTTGACCGCATTGAGTACACGATTGAAGGCGGTACGCTGCGCTTTACGGCGCTGCTGCCCTGCGGAAGCGGCGAGGCACTGAACCTGAACCCGTCCCTGCTGACCGACTTCCTCCGCACGCAGGGGGCCGCTCCCGTCTGGCAGTGCCGCGTGGTGCGGACGCACCTTTATAATAAAGCGGGCAAAGACTTCGAGTAAGCTCCCTGGCCCCCTCGCAGAGGGAGGTTTTTGACACGCTGGCCTTCCCCCTCGGGGGAAGGTGCCCGAGGCCCCGCCCGAGGGCGGATGAGGGGCGGCCTTCCGGGCACAGCCCGTTTACGGGTAACTGCCGGGGACTTGCCCCTCATCCGACCCTGCAGGGCCACCTTCCCCGCAGGGGAAGGCAAAAGCTGAAAAAATCTTCGTTTTTCTGTCAAAACCCCCTTGCCAAACGCGCTGCACAATGCTATAATACTAAAGCGTTAGTGCCGCCGAGCCATCGGCGGGATAATGACACATCATTATACAGGCGGTCCTCTGACGAACAATCGTGTATGAACGTCGCAATAAAATGGAGGAATTCAAACCATGGACGCAATGAAGCATTTTACCGAGGGTATGATCAAAGAGAACAAGCCCCAGTTCGAAGTCGGCGACACCGTTCGCGTCTCCGTCCGCATCAAGGAAGGCGACAAGGAGCGTATCCAGGCTTTTGAGGGCACCGTTATTGCCAAGAAGCATGGCGGCATCGCGGAGACCTTCACCGTCCGCCGCACCTCTTACGGTGTTGGCGTTGAGCGTGTGTTCCCGGTCAACAGCCCGTTCGTCGAGAAGGTTGACGTCGTTCGCCGCGGCAAGGTCCGTCGTGCGAAGCTGTTCTACCTGCGCGAGCGCACCGGCAAGGCTGCCAAGGTCAAGGCACGTATCTGAGCATACTAGAAAAGGGGAGGACGGTTGGCGTTCTCCCTTTTTTCGTATTTTTTTAAACGGGTGGTGGAAAACATGGCAGCATCCTTCAAGGACCGCTACCGCCGCAATAAGGAAACGCTGGAATGGTACGACGCCCTCGCTATGGCCGTGGCGGTCATTGCGCTGGTGTTCACCTTCGGCGTGCGCATCGTCAAGGTGGACGGCCATTCAATGGACCCGACCCTCTCCAACGGCGAACGCATCCTTATCAACCTTTTACAAAAGCCCGACTATGACGACATCGTTGTCGTGGACGGCTACACGGAATACGGCAGACCCCTCGTCAAACGGGTCATCGGCAAGGGCGGGGACACCATCGATATTGACTTTACCGCTGGTATCGTCTACCGCAACGGCGAGGCCCTCGACGAGCCCTACACCGCCGAGCCTACGTATTTATATGAAAGCGTGGACTTTCCCATCACGGTGCCGGACGGCTGCCTGTTCCTGATGGGGGACAACCGCAACAATTCCACCGACAGCCGCGATACCCGCGTGGGCTGCGTGGACGAACGTGACATTATGGGCGCAGCCGTGCTGCGCGTACTGCCCTTTGGCAAGATAGGAGCGGCCCAATGAGCCAGAGTGACATTATCAACAGCCGCCAGATCCAGTGGTTCCCCGGGCACATGACCAAGACCCTGCGCCTGATGGAAAAGGAAATCCGCAACGTCGACTGCGTTTTGCAGATTCTCGACGCGCGCATCCCGCTTTCCAGCCTGAACCCCGAGATCGAGCGCATCACCGCGGGCAAACCGCATCTGTACGTATTGAATAAGTCTGATTTGGCAGACCCCGAGATCACCAAGCAATGGCTGGCCTACTTCAAAAGTGCGGGTGCGGGCTGCATTGCGATGGACTCCAAGCAGCGCGGACGCGCCACGGCTACGAAGGGCCTGATCGAAAAGGAGCTTTCCGCGCTGATGGAGCGCCGCCGCAGCCGCGGCATGGTCGGCGCAGCCATCCGCGTTATGATCGTGGGCATCCCGAACGTCGGCAAGTCCACCTTCATCAACTCGTTCGCGGGTACGACCCGCGCCAAGGCTGCCAACAAGCCCGGCGTGACCCGCGGCAAGCAGTGGATCTCGGTTGACAGCTTTGACCTCATGGACATGCCCGGCGTGCTGTGGAAAAAGTTCGATTCGCTGGAAACGGCGTCGAACCTTGCGTTTATAGGCTCCATCCGCGACGATATTCTCGACATTGAGGAGCTGGCCTGCGGTCTGCTCTCCAGCGTGCGCGGCATTTATCCGCAGCAGCTGCTGGCCCGCTACAAGCTGGACGCCGAGGCACTGACGCTGCCGCCGTATGACCTCCTGCAGGCCATCGGCGCCAAGCGCGGTATGCTGATTTCCGGCGGTGAGGTCGATACCGAACGCGCCGCCAAGATGCTGGTCGGTGAGTTCCGTGCCAGCAAGTGGGGGCGGCTCTCCCTTGAGCGCCCGCCCCGGCGCGCCATTCAGGAAGATAGGGAAGAGGTGACGGACGATGCCCCGCAAGACGACGACTGGGACGACGAACAGTAACGAGGCACTCTACGCCTTTGACACTGTCAGACGCGCCGAACACGGTACAGTCTGCGGCGTGGACGAGGCGGGCCGCGGCCCGCTGTGCGGCCCGGTCTGCTGCGCGGCGGTCATCCTGAACCCCGATGACCCCATCGAAGGTGTCAACGACTCCAAAAAGCTGACTGAGAAGCGACGCGACGTGCTGTATGAGGAAATCACAAAGCGCGCACTGGCGTATAAAATCATCTTCATCTTGCCGCAGGAAATTGACGAGCGCAACATTCTGTGGGCCACGATGGACGGCATGGCGCAGGCTGTGGCGGGGCTGGAAATAACGCCCGACTATGTGCTGATCGACGGCAACCGCTGCCCGCCGGGGCTGATACAGCCCGCCGAGGCCGTCGTCAAGGGCGATGCCAACAGTGCGTCGATTGCGGCGGCGTCGATTCTGGCAAAGGTCAGCCGTGACCGTTATATGCTCGAGCTGGACAAGCAGTACCCGCAGTACCAGCTTGCCAGGCACAAGGGCTATCCGACCAAGCTGCACTACGAGCTGATCGCGCAGTACGGCATCCAGCCGTTTTACCGCCGCAGCTTTCTGAAAAAGCAGGGCTACTGGCATGACTGACATCGGCCACACGGGCGAGGCCGTCGCCGCCAAGTACTACCAGCAGCGCGGCTGGCTGCTGCTGAACCACAACTACCGCACGCGGCTGGGGGAGCTGGACCTTATTTTGTATAAGGAAAACACCCTCGTCTTTGCCGAGGTCAAGACCCGCACCGGCGCGATGCTGGACCGCCCCGCCGCCGCGGTGGACGCCCGGAAGCAGAACCGCCTGATTTTGGCGGCCCAGCAATACCTGCAGCACAGCCCCTACCGCGATGCCGCCATCCGCTTTGATGTGGTGGAGGTCACGCCCGCCGCCCGCGGTTGGCAGGTGCATTGCATCCCGGGCGCGTTTGAGTGTTGAGCCTCTCTTGGCCCTCTCTGCGAGGGGGCTCCCGCCGCAGCGGGTGGGGGAGAGAACCTTGCGGCAGCCGCACACTTTCCGGGGCAATGACGGACATCGATCCCTGCAACCCGTAGGGACAGATTCCGTATCCGCCCGCAATCCGCCGCTCACAGCAACGGTATAGCGCCAAAAAAGGCTTATACATATAGAGGAAAGAGAATAAGAGAAAGGGTGTAAACGTATGCAGTATTTGAGCACCAGAGATTCCGCACTCCGCGTTTCCGCACAGGAGGCTATCGTCCGCGGTCTGGCACCGCAGAGCGGTCTGTTCGTGCCGGAGACCTTCCCCCAGGCCGATTTGGACGCATGGAAAAATCTCTCCTATCCCGAGTTGGCCGAAAAGGTCCTGGCCGGTTTTCTGACCGATTACAGCGCTGATTTCCTGCACACCGCAACGGCATCTACCTACGGCGCTGCCTTTGGCGGCAAGGCGGGCGAGACCGTCAAGGTCCGCGACGGCCTGTATTCTCTCGAGCTGTGGCACGGCCCGACCTGCGCCTTCAAGGACTACGCCCTGCAGCTCATGCCGAAGCTGCTCGTCGAGGCCAAGAAGATGCTGGGCCGCACCGAGACGACCCGCATTCTGGTGGCAACCTCCGGCGACACCGGCAAGGCCGCGCTGGCGGGCTACGCCGACCTCGATGGCATTGAAATTGAGGTATTTTACCCGAACGACGGTACAAGCGAGATCCAGCATCTGCAGATGGCGACCCAGAAGGGCGAAAACGTGCAGGTCTACGCCGTACAGGGCAACTTTGACGATGCCCAGACCGGCGTCAAGAAGGTCTTTGCCGACGCCGACGTCGCCGCCGAGCTGGAAAAGCGCGGCATCCGTCTGTCCAGCGCCAACTCCATCAACTGGGGCCGCCTCGTGCCGCAGATCGTCTACTACTTCTACGCCTATTTCCGTCTGGCCGAGCAGGGCGCAGTCGAGTGGGGCAAGCCTGTAGATTTCTGCGTGCCCACCGGCAACTTCGGTGACATTCTGGCGGGCTACTACGCCAAGCAGATGGGGCTGCCCGTGGGCAGGCTGGTCTGCGCGTCCAACAAGAACAACGTCCTGACCGACTTCCTGCGCACCGGCACCTATGACGCCCGCCGCACCTTCTACAAGACGACCTCGCCGTCGATGGACATCCTGATCTCCTCGAACCTCGAGCGTCTGCTCTACCACGTCAGCGGCAGCAGCGAAAAGGTCGCGGGCTGGATGCAGGAGCTTTCCGCCACCGGCAAGTACACCGTTGACGCCGAGACGCTGGCAAAAATCCAGCAGAGCTTCGCCGCAGGCTACGCCGACGATGCCGACGGTGCTGCTGAAATCAAGGCCCGCTTTGACGGCGACCACTACCTCTGCGACACCCACACCGCCGTGGCCTTCCGCGTGGCCGAGACCCGGCGCACCGACGCGCCGATGGTCGTGCTCTCCACGGCCAGCCCGTTCAAGTTCCCGCGCGACGTCCTGACGGCTCTGGGCGTGGAGGCCCCCGCCAGCGACTTTGCCGCCATGGCCGCGCTGACCGCCGGGACCGGCGCCGAGGCTCCCGCCTCGCTGCGCGAGCTGGATAAGCTCGAGGTGCGGTTCAAGACCGTGCTGCAGCCCGCCGACATCCGCACCGCGGCTCTTCGTTAAAAGCAACAACTAGAAAGTGAGGGCCCTATGGCCATCTTTGCAATCGGGGATATGCACCTCTCGCTGGGAACGGACAAGCCCATGGACGTTTTCCCGGGGTGGGAGGGGTATCTGCCCCGACTGGAAGCCAGCTGGCGCAAGCTGATCGGCCCGGACGACACCGTTGTTCTGGCAGGTGACACCAGCTGGGCCATGAACCTGAACGACACAAAAGCGGATTTTGCCTTTATCCAAAACCTGCCGGGCCAAAAGTGGCTCTTAAAGGGCAACCATGACTACTGGTGGACGACGACCCGCAAGATGGAGAACTTCCTGACTGCCAACGGCTTTGACACGCTGCATATTTTGCACAACAACGCCTGCACTGTGGGCAATGTGGCGCTGTGCGGCACCCGCGGCTGGCCGTTTGACGACGTTGCCGCCCAGGGCGAAAAGCTCATGGCGCGGGAGGCGGGCCGTCTGCGCATGTCCTTGCAGGCGGCGGGGGATGCGGCAGAAAAAATCGCTTTTCTCCACTACCCGCCCATCTACCCCGGCGCACAGGCGCAGGAGCTGGTGGATGTGCTGAATGAGTTCGGCGTGACCGAGTGCTACTACGGCCACCTGCACGGCAAGTCCATCCGCTACGCAACGCAGGGCGAGCGCGACGGCATCATCTATCGGCTGATCTCCGCCGACGGTCTGTCGTTCTGCCCGTATAAAATCAGGTGATGCCGATGAAGCAGAAAACAAAAAGCATTGTCACGGCGCTGCTGCTGGGGGTCTTATGCGCGGTAACGCTGTCCGCCGTCATTACGGTGCCGGACTGGGAGACCGCCCGCGCGGATCTGCTGATCGGGATGCAGTACGAGACAACGGGCCTCGACCTTGACGCCGTGCCCGGCTGGCTTGCGGCGCTGGTCATGCTGCACCAGAATTTTCCGCTGGACGGCTGGGCCTGGGGGCCTGCCGCCGCGGGGCTGGCCGTGCTGCTCTGCTGGGTGCGCGGTCAGCGTGAGGCGAAACCCAAGCGCACGGAGCTGGTGCTGAGCATTATCTTTGGCATTGCTGAGGTATTGGGTCTGAGCATCTGCAAGCTGGGCAGCTGGGCGTTTGTCTTTAAAAATCCGTATCAGCTCTGCGTCGGCGCGTTCTGCATGGCCGGGTACGCGGTGCTGTTCTACCACGCGGTCTGGGGGCTGTACGCCCTGCTGGGCCGCAGCCGGACGGGTGGGGAGGACTTCCCGCAGACCCGCTTCGCAGCGTGGTTCGCCAAGGCACCGGGCCGCGCGTCGTCGCTGCTCATCGGCGCGGCGTGGCTGCCGTGGGTCGCCGTGTTCTGGCCCGGCTCCGTGGACTGGGACTCCTGGGGGCAGATCTCGCAGGTGCTTGGGGTGCAGGAGATGACCGCCCACCATACGGTGCTCTCCACCTGGTTGCACGGCTGGCTGTTCCGGCTGGGCCGTGCGCTGGGCAGCGACAATCTCGGCGTGTTTCTCTACATAGTATTGCAGTTTCTCGTCTGTGCGTGGGTGTTCGGGCAGGTAACGGCCTTTGCCGCCAAGCTCGGCTGCTCCCGCGGTGTGCAGTATGCGGTCACAGCGTTCTTTGCGCTCGACCCCATCTGGGGCGCGTTCATACAGACGCAGGTCAAGGATACGCTCTACACGGGACTGTTCGTCCTGTTCGTGCTGAAAACCGCCGACCTGCTGCTCTTTCCGCAGGAATGGCAGGGGAGCCGTCCGCGCCTGACCGCTTACGCGGTGCTCGGCGTGCTCTGCTGCCTGCTGCGCAAAAACGGCATCTATGCCGTTGTGCCGATGCTGCTGGCGTCGGCCTTCACCGTGAGTGAAAAGCGCCTGCGCCGCCCCGTGCTGGCGGTGCTGCTGGCCGTCTGTATCGGTTCGTTCGGGTTTGACACGTTCACCGAAAAAGTCCTCGACATCCCTGCAGGCAGCGTGGGGGAGGTGCTCTCGGTCCCGATGCAGCAGACCGCCCGCTATATCCGCGACTACGGCAATGAAGTCACCGACGACGAGCGCACCGCCATCGAGAAGGTCCTCGACTACGACGCCATTGCCCAAAGCTACATGCCGGAGCTGTCCGACGGCGTCAAGCAGTACTACAAAAATCCCGGCAAGGGTGACCTGGCCCGCTATATGCTGGTCTGGGCCAAAATGCTGCTCAAGCACCCGGTCTGCTATTTTGAGGCAACGCACGCAAACTCCCACGGGTATTACACCATCACGAAATGCCGCGCCATCAACGATTACTACACGTTCAATAATGACATTTGCATGGAAATGTCTGAAATGAACGTCCACTATCTTGATAAATCCGGCTATCTGCGGTATGCTTTTGTACAGGCGCTCTCAGCATTTGAAAAGCTGCCGCTCGTGGGGCTTACAACGTCCATCGGGTTCATGGCGTGGCTGACTGCCGTGCTTGGTCTCTGGCTGGCGCGCTGCAAAGCAAAGCCTGTGCTACCGGTTTTTATCGGCCTTGGCATCTTCTGGCTGACCTGCATTGCGTCCCCGGTCAATGACTGTATGCGCTATTTCCTGCCTGTGGCGGGGTGTCTGCCGCTGGTTTTCTGTCTGGCGGCGGTATTTTCCCGTGAAAAATCAGAAATTACCGTCTGATTTGTTAAAAAATTCAAAAAAGACTGGTATTTTCCGCACAGGCATGGTATAATAACTTGTATTTTTATGTACATCTATTTTTGGAGGAATTTATAAATGAAACTGATTTCCTGTGAAAAGCTCGAAAAGAGCATGGTCGAACTGCAGTTCTCCATTGACGCGGAGACCTTCAAATCTGCTGTCAATAACGCTTTCAAGCGCGAGGGCAAGAAGTACGCCATCCCCGGCTTCCGCAAGGGCAAGGCTCCCAAGGCCATGATCGAGAAGATGTATGGCAAGGACCTGTTCCAGTATGATGCCATCAACGACCTGTTCCCCGAGAACTACGAGGCCGCCGTCAAGGAGGCCGGCATCGAGGTCGTTGGCCGTCCTGACCCCGAGGTCGTCTCTATGTCCGAGGACGAGGGCGCTACCCTGAAGGTCAAGGTCGCCGTCAAGCCCGAGGTCGAGCTGGGCGAGTACACCGGTTTAACCGTCAACAAAGATGTCAAGACTGTTGACGAGGCTGATGTTGACGCCGAGATCAAGCGCATGCAGGACCGTAATGGCCGTCTGCTGACCCGTGAGGGTGCTGCCGAGAACGGCGACACCGTTGACATCGACTTCGAGGGCTTCGTTGATGGCGTCGCTTTCGAGGGCGGCAAGGCTGAGCACTACTCTCTGGTGCTGGGCTCCGGCTCCTTCATCCCCGGCTTCGAGGAGCAGGTCGTCGGCCACAAGGCCGGCGAGGAGTTCGACGTCAACGTCAAGTTCCCCGAGGAGTACCAGGCTGAGGAGCTGGCCGGCAAGGACGCCACCTTCAAGATCAAGCTGCATGAGGTCCAGTACAAGGAGCTGCCCGAGCTGGACGACGACTTTGCCAAGGACGTCAGCGAGTACGACACTCTCGACGAGCTGAAGGACTCCATCCGCAAGGGCATCGAGACCAACCACGAGAAGCAGGCTGACCAGAAGGTCGAGAACGACCTGATCGACCAGGTCGTGGGCGGCATGAAGGCCGAGATCCCCGACGCCATGATCGAGAGCCGCATCGAGGAGCTGGTCCAGGACTTCCAGTACCGCATCTCCCAGCAGGGCCTCAAGCTCGAGCAGTACCTGCAGTATATGGGCATGACCATGGAGCAGTTCAAGGAGCAGTTCCGTGAGCAGGCCGACAAGCAGGTCAAGATGCGCCTGGCCATGGAGGCTATCGTCGCCAAGGAGTCCATCGAGGCTACCGAGGAGGAGTTCGAGGCCGAGATCAAGCGCATTGCCGATGCTTACCAGATGGAGGCCGACAAGGTCAAGAGCCTGGTCGATGCTGCCGCCGTCAAGAAGGATCTGGCTGTCAACAAGGCAATCGACTTCGTGAAGTCCAAGGCCAACATCGTCGCCGGTGCTGCCGAGGAGAAGAAGCCCGCCAAAAAGACCACCCGCAAGACCACCAAGAAGGCTGCCGCCAAGCAGGACGAGGAGCCGAAGGAAGAGGAGACCAAGGGCGAGTAATCACCCTGCGGGCATCCGTAAACATTGAGTAAAAGGGCCGGTACGGTTGCGCAGCTATGCCGCCGTATCGGTTCCTTTGTCATCACCCATACTTTATCTAAGGCAATACCGCATAATTCTAAGTACCGATACGGCGAGCGAGGTGCGGCAGCTGCTAAGCCAAAAGCGCAGATAATACTTTGTGTATTATCGAGCATTTTGGCAACGCAGATGCCGTGCCGCAGCCGCCGGAGCGGTGCTTAAGCCGTAAGGCGGGAATTATGCGGTGTTGCCCTAAAGCACCAAGGAGGGAAACCAGAATGAGCCTTGTACCTTATGTTGTCGAACAGACTGCGCGCGGTGAGCGCAGCTATGACATCTTCTCCCGCCTGCTCAATGACCGCATCATTGTGCTGAGCGAGGACGTCAACTCCGCCTCTGCCAGCGTCATCGTAGCGCAGCTGCTGTACCTCGAGGGCCAGGACCCGGAAAAGGACATCTACTTCTATATCAACAGCCCCGGCGGCTCGATCTCTGACGGTATGGCCATCCACGACACGATGAACTACATCAAGTGCGATGTCTCCACCATCTGCGTCGGCATGGCGGCCTCGATGGGCTCTTTCCTGCTGGCCAGCGGCACCAAGGGCAAGCGCTTTGCCCTGCCGAACTCCGAGATCCTGATCCACCAGCCGCTTATCGGCGGGCAGGGTATCTCCGGCCAAGCTACCGACATCAAGATCCACGCCGACCACATCGTGCGCATCCGCGAGAAGATGAACACGCTGCTCAGCCAGTACACCGGCCAGCCGCTGGACGTCATCACCCGCGACACCGAGCGCGACAACTATATGACCGCGCAGCAGGCGAAGGAGTACGGCCTGATCGACGACATCCTCTATAAACACTGATTCGGGGGAACAACATGGCAAATCAAACGTCCGGCAAGGACGGAAAAGGACGCGAGCTCGTCTGCAGCTTCTGCGGGCGGACGCAAAATGAGGTAGAGCAGCTGATCATTGGCCCCGGCGTCAATATCTGCAAGGACTGCCTGGATATGTGCAACAATGCCCTGTACAAGGACGGCGAGCGCCCGGCCCCGCCGCGCGCCGGTATGCCGCGGAACCGCCGCCGCACAGCCGCGCAGCCCGGTGCGGACTATGACTATGACCCGCTCGAGAGCATCAATATCCTGACCCCCGCCGAGATCAAGGCGGGGCTGGATCAGTATGTTATCGGGCAGGATGCCGCCAAAAAGGTGCTGGCTGTCTCTGTCTACAACCACTACAAGCGCATTCTCTCCCGCGAGAGCAGCGACGTGGAGCTGCAGAAGTCCAACGTGCTGATGCTCGGCCCGTCCGGCACCGGCAAGACGCTGCTGGCCCAGACGCTGGCAAGGATGCTCAATGTGCCGTTCGCCATCGCGGACGCCACGACGATCACCGAGGCAGGCTACGTCGGCGAGGATGTCGAGAACATCCTGCTCAAGCTCATTCAGGCGGCGGATTTTGACGTCGCCCGCGCCGAGATCGGCATTATCTACGTCGATGAGATCGACAAGATCACCCGCAAGAGCGAGAACCCCTCCATCACCCGTGACGTCGGCGGTGAGGGTGTCCAGCAGGCGCTGCTGAAGATCGTGGAGGGCACGGTCAGCAACGTGCCGCCCAACGGCGGACGCAAGCACCCGCAGCAGGAGTTCATCCAGATCAACACGAAGAATATCCTGTTCATCTGCGGCGGCGCGTTCGATGGGCTGGAAAAGCTCATTCAGAAGCGCACCGACAACGCCTCCCTCGGCTTTGGCAGCCAGCTGCGCACAACGCTGGACAAGGATGAGACGCGCCAGAAGCTGCTGAAGAAGGTCGAGCCTGACGACCTCGTCAAGTTCGGTCTCATCCCCGAGCTGATCGGCCGTCTGCCCGTTGTGACGGTGCTTGACCCGCTGGACGAGGAAGCTCTTGTCCGAGTTCTGACCGAGCCGAAGAACAGCATTGTGCGCCAGTACAAGGAGCTGTTCCACCTCGACAATGCCGAGCTCGTCTTTACCGAGGACGCGCTGCACGCCATCGCCAAGAAAACGGTGGAGCGCAAGAGCGGTGCCCGCGGTCTGCGCAGCGTCGTCGAAGAACTGCTGATTCCGATCATGTACGACATCCCGTCGGACGCCACCATCACAAAGGTGACCATCGATGCGGATACGGTGGCAGGGGGCGAGCCACACATCGAGCACGGCATGATGCGCCCGCGCTACAAAAATATGGCGTCCCAGCAATAATTTGCAAACACGCCGGTGCAGGAATGCGCCGGTGTGTTTTTGTTCACAAAAATTTTATATAGAAAACACTTGATTTTTTGCAGTAAAGTGAGTATTATATATTTAGCACTCAGAGAGATTGAGTGCTAAACTAAAAATCAAAAGAGAAATCTTTTATAGGGAGGAACTTCCACTATGAAAATCAAACCTCTTGCAGACCGCGTTGTCATTAAGCTGGTCGAAGAAGAAGAAACCACCAAGGGCGGCCTGATCCTGTCCGGCTCCGCCAAGGAGAAGCCCCAGGTTGCCGAGGTCATCGCAGTCGGCCCCGGCGGCAATGTGGATGGTAAGGACGTTGAGATGATCGTCAAGGTCGGCGACAAGGTCCTGACGAGCAAGTACTCCGGCACCGAGGTCAAGGTTGACGGCGAGGAATGCACCATCGTCCGCCAGAGCGACATCCTCGCAATCGTCGAGTAAATTTGATTTCACCGATTTCTTTCAGATAAAAGGAGAGATTCATTATGGCTAAACAGATCAAGCAGGGCGAGGACGCCCGCAAGGCGCTTTGCGCAGGTATCGACCAGCTGGCCAACACTGTTAAGGTCACCCTGGGCCCCAAGGGCCGCAATGTTGTGCTGAGCAAGAAGTTCGGCAGCCCGCTCATCACCAATGACGGTGTCACCATCGCCAAGGAGATCGAGCTGAAGGACGAGTTCGAGAACATGGGCGCCCAGCTCGTTCGCGAGGTCGCTACCAAGACGAACGACGCCGCCGGTGACGGTACGACCACTGCTACCGTTCTGGCACAGGCCTTCGTCAATGAGGGCATGAAGAACGTCACCGCCGGTGCAAACCCGATGGACATCAAGCGCGGCATGCAGAAGGCCGTCGCCGCTGCTGTCGACGCTGTCAAGCAGCACAGCCAGAAGGTCAACGGCAGCAAGGACATTGCCCGTGTCGGCACTGTCTCTGCAGGCGATGCCGAGATCGGTCAGCTGATCGCTGACGCAATGGAGAAGGTCACCGCTGACGGTGTTATCACCATCGAGGAGAACAAGACCACTGCCGAGACCTACACCGAGGTCGTCGAGGGCATGCAGTTTGACCGCGGCTATGTGACCCCCTACATGGTCACCGATACCGAGAAGATGGAGACCGTCTACGACGACTGCTCTGTCCTGATTACCGACAAGAAGATCAGCGTATTCCAGGATGTGGTTCCTCTGCTCGAGCAGGTCATCCAGTCCGGCCGCAAGCTGCTGATCATTGCAGAGGATGTCGAGGGCGACGCTCTGTCCAACCTCATCATCAACCGTCTGCGCGGCGGCCTGAACGTTGTCGCTGTCAAGGCACCCGGCTTTGGTGATCGCCGCAAGGAGATGCTGCAGGATATCGCCACCCTGACCGGCGGCACGGTTATCAGCAGCGACCTGGGCTATGAGCTGAAGGACGCCACCATGCAGCTGCTCGGCCAGGCCCGCCAGGTCAAGGTCACCAAGGAGAACACCACCATCGTCGGCGGTGCCGGTGACAAGCAGGCTATCGCAGACCGTGTTGCCCAGATCCGCAGCCAGATCGCCGCTGCGACCTCTGACTTTGACCGCGAGAAGCTGCAGGAGCGCCTGGCCAAGATGGCCGGCGGCGTTGCCGTCATCAAGGTCGGTGCCGCTACCGAGGTCGAGATGAAGGACAAGAAGCTGCGCATCGAGGATGCCCTGAACGCGACCAAGGCCGCTGTTGAGGAAGGCATCGTCGCCGGCGGCGGCACGGCCACCATCAACGCCATCCCCGCTGTCGACAAGCTGGTCGGCGAGCTGGAGGGCGACGAGCGCACCGGTGCGAAGATCGTCCGCAAAGCGCTGGAGGCTCCTCTGCGCCAGATCGCTGCCAACGCTGGCCTCGAGGGCAGCGTCGTTATCGACAACATCCTGAAGGCCAACAAGCCCAACTACGGCTTTGATGCCCAGAAGGAGGAGTACGTCGAGGATATGATCGAGGCCGGTATCGTCGACCCGACCAAGGTCACCCGTTCCGCTCTGGAGAACGCCGCCAGCGTCGCCGCGATGGTCCTGACCACCGAGAGCCTTGTCGCTGACCTGCCGGAACCCCCGGCTCCGGCTGCTCCGGCCCCTGACATGGGCGGCATGTACTAATTGGGTACACCCCACAAGCAACCATAAGGTCGAAGTCTCCGCAAAAAGAGGCTTCGGCCTTTTTGTATAAACCGGCAAAGTGTGCTATAATAAACAGAAATAACGCAGCGGGGGAGCCGCCATGAAAAAATACGCAAAATATCCGGCACTGGCCGTTACGCTGGCGATTATGGCAGTGATCTTTGTCTTGTCCTCGCAGCCGGCGGAGCTGTCCACCAAGGTCAGCCGCGCCGTTACCGAGACCGTGCAGGCCGGCAGGATAAAAGCCATCACGCCGCTGTGGTTCAGCACCACAAACCTGAACGCCAATGTCCGCAAGTGGGCGCACATCTATATCTACTGTGCCCTCGGCGTCAGCATGGCCGTGACCGTGCAGCTGTGGCTGCACCGCGTTACGCTGCGGCAAAGGGCACTGCTGGCATCGGCGCTGTGTATGCTGTATGCGGCCGGTGATGAGTTCCACCAGTATTTTGTGCCGGGCCGTGCCGCGCAGTTGAGCGACGTTGTGATTGACGCCATGGGCTTTCTGCCCTGCGTGGCGGCGGTGTATCTGGTGCTTTGGGCTGTCAGGAGGCTGCGCAATTAACAGGACTCAACCCAAAATGATATGGGTAATAGAGGTATTTTAGGTTGACCTGCCGCCCATACTTCCACCGGGGGGATGTGCCTTGTCTCTGCGTCGGTTGTATGGGCTTTGCGCTGTGCTGGTGCTGCTGGCGGGCGTCGTGCTCTGCCGCACCTACTGGGTGGGGCAGCAGACGGCCTATGCCGCCAGTGCGGGCGGGCAGAGCGTCCAGACGCTGACCCTGCCGCGCGCCCGGGGCGATTTCTATGACCGCACGGGCCGCAGGCTGACCGGCCTTTCCCCGCAGTATTACGCACTCTGCCTGCCCGGAGACGCCGGGTACACGGCGCTGTTTCCGTATGTCCCGTATGCGGAGCAGAGCCTTTTGTATGAGCGCCGCAACCTTGCAAGCCCCTTTTTGATACAGGTGGACCGCGACCTGACCGCGCAGGGCATCACGACCTGCACCGTGCCGCAGCATTTCGGCGGCAGCACCGCCGCGCACCTGCTGGGCTATCTGGACAGCGAGGGCCGCGGCGTGTCCGGCCTGGAAAAAGCCTACGACGACCTGTTGACCGTCTCCGGAGACGCGCGCATTGTGACCTGCTTTATGACCGCGCAGGGACGCCTGCTGACGGACACAAGCCCGCTTGTGGCGGTGGAAACACCCGGTACGGGGCAGGGCGTGCGGCTGACGCTGGACGCCGACCTGCAGCGCGCCTGTGAGGGGCTGGCCACGCTGTATCTGCCGCGCGGCTGCATCGTTGTGATGGACACGGCCACCGGCGAGGTGCTTGCCTCGGTCAGTATGCCGTCGTTTGACCCGCAGAATATCGCCGCCAGCATTGCCGCCAACGACACCTCGCTGCTCAACCGGCCTCTCCGCGCATTCAGTGCCGGGTCGGTGTTCAAGGTCGTGCTGGCTGCAACCGCCTACGAGAGCGGCCTTGACTGGTACACCCACGACTGCACGGGTGAGGTCGAGGTTGCCGGGCAGACCTACCGCTGTGCACTGGACCGCGCCCACGGTGTGGTCAACCTGCGCGGCGCGCTGGAACAAAGCTGCAACACCTATTTCATCGAACTGGGCCGCCTGCTGGGGGCACAGCGCATCCGCAAAATGGCAGAGACACTCGGCTTCGGCACGGCCACGCAGCTTGCGCCCGGCCTGCAAGGCGCATCGGGCACACTGCCCGATGCCGCCGCGCTTGAAAACCCAGGCGAGCTGGCGACGTTCAGCTTTGGCCAGGGGGCGCTGACCGTGACGCCGCTGCAAATTACAGCCATGATGAACACCGTCGCAAACGGCGGCGTGTACAGGACACCGGCCTTTGTACAGGGAATTGTTGACGCCGACGGCACGCTGACCGGGCAGACCCGGGCGGCTGACACCCGCACGGTCTTTGATGCGGCCACGGCACGGGTGCTGCGCAGTATGCTGGCCTCCGTCGTGTCGGAGGGTATCGGCAGCGAGGCACAGCCCAAAACCGGCACGGCAGGCGGCAAGACCGGCACAGCGCAGACCGGCCAGTACGACGAGAACGGCGAGGAGCTGCTCAACTACTGGTTCAGCGGCTTTTACCCGGCGGACGACCCGCGGTATACCATTACCGTTTTGCAGGACGGCATTTTAAAGCCCGAAACCTCCAGCGCCGCGATATTTGCAAAGGTTACCGAAATTCTGGCTGTGTGGGAGAACTCCTAAGCCTTCCCCCGGCCCCGCAGGGCCGGATGAGGGCAGACCTTGCCGCCGCAGCACTTTACCGGACAGCAACGGCATATCCGCCCCTCATCAGTCAGTGGTCGGGGCCACTGACAGCTTCCCCCGAGGGGGAAGCCAATCTCTCCGTCAACCAATTTCCTCCAAGGTATTGCACTTTTGCGGCAAAAAAGCTACAATAATTAGTATCTGTAGACTGCAAGTAACCGATGCTGAAAGGGACAAACCGATGCAGCATATTTTTATCATAAACCCAACGGCGGGCAAGGTGGACGCCAGCGTGGCGCTCATCCCGCAGATCCACGCCGCTGCCAGCCGCGCAGGGCTTCATCCTACCATTGAGGTGACCCGCCGCGCCGGGCAGGCCCGCGACCTGGCCGCCCAATACGCCGCCGGCGGGGAAGAGGTATACCTCTACGCCTGCGGCGGCGACGGCACGCTGAACGAAATATTGCAGGGTACCATCGGCCGCCCGAACGCCGCCATTGGCTGCGTGCCCTGCGGCAGCGGCAATGACTATGTGCGCAACTTCGGCACGCAGGCGCAGTTCCTGGACCTTGACGCACAGCTGGCCGCACAACCGTTCGCAGCGGACGTCATCCGCACGCCCCAGGGCTGCGGCATCGACATCTATGCCGCGGGCATCGACGCTCAGGTCGCCAACGGCATCCCTAAATGGCGGCGCGTGCCCTTCTGCGGCGGCACAACGGCCTACACGTTGTCGATTCTCGAGGCCGTGTGCAGCACCTTCAGGCACCGTCTGCGCATCACCGCCGATGACCGCCAATTGGAGGACACCTTCATGATGCTGGCGGTCTGCAACGGCCAGCAGTACGGCGGCGGCTACTGCGCCGCGCCCCACGCCAGCATGACCGACGGTCTGCTGGATGTGGTGCTGCTGCGGCCCGTGCCGCGTTTAAAGCTGCCGGGGCTGCTGGGCAGCTACAAAAAAGGGGAGCACCTTTCGGAGGGTGACACCGTCACCGAAAAATTCGCCCCGTACATGACGTTTTTCCGTACAGGCAGCATTGACATAGAGGTGCTGGACGGCAACCCGCTCATCACAACGCTGGACGGCGAGTGCTCGCCCCAGCTGCGGATGCACGCGGAGATCGCGCACAGTGCGGTGCGCATCCTGCTGCCGCCGGAGCTTGCCGCAAACGCAAACAAGACGCCTGTTCTGCAGGCTATGGGAGAGTAAGAATGTCTGAAAAAGTAAAGATCAAGATCGCCCGCAATGTGGTGCATCTGCCGGCCATCGCCCTGCGCGGGCTGGTGGTTTTCCCCAACAATGTAGTCCATTTTGAGGTGGGCCGCACCAAGTCCATTGCCGCCATCGAGGCCGCCATGCACGCCAACAGCAGCGTCTTTCTCGTCGCCCAGCGCGAGATGGATGAGGAAGAACCGGCCCTTCGCGACCTGTATGCCTACGGTGTCATTGCCGAAATCAAGCAGGTGCTGCGCGTCTCCGACGACCTCGTGAAGGTCCTCGTCGAGGGCAAGACCCGTGCCCGTCTGCTGGAGCTGGACGCCGGCGAAAAGTATCTGCAGGCCACGGTACGCCCCGTGGCTGTGCGCGGTATTCCTGCCGACAAGCGCAACCAGGTCGAGGCTCTCGTCCGCAGCCTGAAGGACTGCTTTGAAGAGTACCTGTCCTACAGCCCGCAAATTTCCAAGGATGTCGTCTATAACATCGTTTCCTCCGATTCGCCGCTGTATTTGAGCGAGTACATGCCCGCCAACCTCTTGTTCAAGTATGAGGATAAGCAGGTTATCCTGAACGAATCGACCCTGCTGGGCCGCCTCGAAAAGCTGCTGACCCTGCTGCGGCAGGAATGCCAGATCATGGACATCGAGCGCGACCTGGACGACAAGGTCAACGCCCGCATGGACAAGGGCCAGCGCGAATACTACCTGCGTGAGCAGATGAATGTCATCAGCGAGGAGCTCGGCGACGCCGAGGACACCCGCGCCGAGGCCGATACATACCGCGGGAAAGTCAAGGCACTGAACCTTGATGAAGAATCCACCGAAAAGCTGCTGAAAGAGTGTGACCGTCTGGCCCGTATGCAGGGCAGCAGCGCCGAGAGCGGCGTTATCCGCAGCTATCTGGATGCCTGCCTGGCCCTGCCGTGGCATACCGCCACCGAGGATGACCTTGACCAGGCCCACGCCCGCAAGGTGCTGGACCGTGAGCACTACGGCCTGCAGAAGGTCAAGGAACGCATTCTCGAGCTGCTGGCTGTGCGCAAGCTGAACCAGGACGTCAAGGGGCAGATCATCTGCCTTGTCGGCCCTCCGGGCGTCGGCAAAACGAGCATTGCGCACTCCATTGCCGAGTGCATGGACCGCAAATTTGCCCGCATGAGCCTGGGCGGCGTCCACGATGAAGCCGAGATCCGCGGCCACCGCCGCACCTACATCGGCGCGATGCCGGGCCGCATCATCAGCGCCATCACGACGGCCAAGTCCACGAACCCGGTCATCCTGCTCGACGAGATCGACAAGCTGGCGGGCGACTACAAGGGAGACCCGTCCAGCGCACTGCTCGAGGTGCTGGACCCCGAGCAGAACCGCACCTTTAAGGATAACTACCTCGATATTCCGTTTGATTTGAGCGAGGTGCTCTTTATCACGACGGCGAACGATGCCTCCACGATCCCCGGCCCGCTCTATGACCGCATGGATGTCATCGAGCTGCCCAGCTACACCCGCACCGAAAAATTCAACATCGCCAAGCGCCATCTGCTGCCCAAGCAGCTGAAGAACAACGGCCTGGAGGGGCGCGTGACCCTGACGGGCAGCGCACTGTATGCCATCATCGACGGCTACACCCGCGAGGCCGGCGTGCGCAATCTGGAACGCACCATCACGTCGGTGCTGCGCAAATGTGCGCAGAAGATCGCGGCAGGGGAGGCCGAGAAGATCAGCGTTTCCGCAGCGATGGTCAAGGAGCTGCTCGGCCCCGAGAAGGTCAAGCCGACGTTTATCTCCCGCAAGGACGCCGTGGGCATTGCCAACGGTCTGGCGTGGACGAGTGTCGGCGGCGAGATGCTGCCTGTTGAGGTCGCCGTCATCCCGAACGGCACCGGCAAAATCGAGATCACCGGCAGCCTCGGTGATGTCATGAAGGAGAGCGCCCAGCTTGCCGTGACCTACGCCAAGGTCCACGCCGAGGAATACGGCATCACGCCCGACAAGTTCAAGAACATCGACCTGCACATCCATGCCCCCGAGGGCGCTGTGCCGAAGGACGGCCCCTCCGCGGGTGTCACACTGACGACGGCGCTGATTTCGGCGCTGTCCGGTATCCCGGTCAACCACGGCCTGGCCATGACCGGAGAGATCACGCTGCACGGCAACGTGCTGCCCATCGGCGGTCTGAAGGAAAAGAGTATGGCGGCCTTCCGCGAGGGCATCTCGACGGTGCTCATCCCCAGGGACAACGCCAGCGACCTGTATGAGGTGGACGCCGAGGTCAAGGAGAAGGTACGCTTCATCCCCGTGGGCACGCTGTCCGAGGTGCTGAAGCACGCCCTTGTGCGCCCGGGTCGAACCCCCGCCCGCGCTGTCCGTGGTGTGCCGCAGGCAACCTCTCTCATCGCCAACGACAAGCCCGCCGAGGGACATAAGGAGCCCGCCGCGGTGATGTAATTCGCCTTGAACGCCGCTCTGTAGGGACGGAGGCCCGCACCCGCCCGCGGGTCGATGACGGGCATCGACCCCTACAGCAACCCCCGTAGGGGCGGATTGCATATCCGCCCGCACTACGCCGTGCCGCGCATGTAGGGGGCGGCGTCCTCGACGCCCCGCAATACACAGCACACCCAAAACATAAAGGAACACCCATGAACTACAACAACAGCGAATTCCTCGCGTCCTACGGTCTGTCCCGCCAGCTGCCGGACAGTGACCGCCCTGAAATCGTATTTTCGGGCCGCTCCAACGTCGGCAAGTCGAGCCTCATCAATAAGCTCTGCAACCGCAAGAAGCTGGCCCGCGTCAGCGCCACGCCGGGCAAAACGGCAACCATCAACTTCTACCGCGTTGATACGGCCTACTTTGTTGACCTGCCCGGCTACGGCTACGCCAAGGTCTCCAACGCCGAGCGCGAGCGGTGGGACGATTTGATCAACAGCTATTTTGAGGCGGATCGTGCGGTCTGCCTGCTTGTCCAGCTGCTGGACAGCCGCCACGCGCCCAGCGCTGACGATGTGCAGATGCTTGAGTACCTGCACTACCACCGCATTCCGTTTGTGGCCGCGCTGACCAAGGGCGACAAGCTGAAAAAGAGCGAGATGGCCGCCCGCAAAGAAGAATTTGAAAAGATCTGCGCTCCCTACGGCTGCCAGGGCGTTGTGCTGACCAGCGCCGAGAACGGGCTGGGCATGGACGAGCTGCGCGCGCTGCTTGAGGCCAGCATGCCCCCCGAGACAGAGGACTGACCGATGGCCTACAACGAGTTTGCCTATTTCTACGACGAGTTCAACGGCGAGGCTGACTATGACGCGCTCTACGGCTATATTACCGACGAGCTGAAGGCCCACGGCATCACAGACGGCATCTTGGCCGACCTGGGCTGCGGCACCGGCGATCTGACCCTGATGCTGACCCAGGCAGGGTATGATGTCATCGGCATTGACCGCTCCGAGGAGATGCTCAGTGTCCTGCGCGAAAAGGCCGACGAGCTGGGCCTGACGGGCCGCTTGCTGCTGCTGAAGCAGGACCTGCTGGACCTGGACCTGTACGGCACGATCCGCGCCGCGGTGTCTACGTTTGACACCTACAGCCACATTGGCCCGCAGGAAAATTTTGAGAAGGCCATCCGTAAGGCTGCCTACTTTATGGAGCGGGGCGGCGTGTTCATTTTTGACTTGAACACGCCCTATAAGCACCGGCACATTCTGGCAGGCCAGACCTTTGACATCGAGGCCGAGGACGCCGACTGCCACTGGTCGAACCGCTACGACGAGACGGCGCAGCGGGTGGATATTACCATCAACATTGACTACCACGAGACGGGGGAGCACTTCCACGAGGCGTTCAGCGAGTACAGCTACGCGCTGGACACCGTGTGCGCCCTGTTGGAAAAGTACGGCTTCGCCGTGGCCAAAGTCGCCGACGGCGAGAGCTTTGGCCCGGTGCGCGGCGACAGCCCGCGCTGGATCATCACGGCTGTCAAGCAATACACACAAGAGGAAAAAGCTAATGGAACAGAATCATAACATGCTGCGCGGTATCTCCGAAAACGGCGGTATCGTGTTTTACGGTGTTGACTCTACGGAAATCGTCCGCGAGATGGAACGCCTGCACAAGACCAGTGCCGTCACCACCGCTGCCCTGGGCCGCCTGCTGACGGCAGCCTCGATGATGGGCATTATGCTCAAAAGCACCCAGGACTCGGTGACGCTGCAGATCAAGGGCGGCGGCCCCGCAGGCCGCCTGCTGGCCGTTTCCGACGGCACCGGCAACGTCAAGGGCTACGTCGAGCACCCCGTTGTGGAACTCCCCCCGCGGGCTGACGGCCATCTGAACGTCGGCGCAGCCGTCGGCAAGGACGGCACGCTGGATGTCATCCGTGACTTGGGTATGCGCGAGCCGTACATCGGCCAGGTGCCGCTGACCTCCGGTGAGATTGCCGAGGACATCACGACCTATTTTGCTATCAGTGAGCAGGTGCCCACTGTCTGCGCGCTGGGCGTGCTCGTCGATAAGGACCTGAGCGTCCGCTGCGCGGGCGGCTTCGTCGTGCAGCTGCTGCCCGGCGCAACCGAGGAGGAGATCGAGCACCTCGAGAAGAACATCAAGGCCATGCCCAGCGTGACGACAATGCTCGAGGAGGGCAAGAGTGTCCGCGATATGCTGGAGCTGGCTCTGGCCGGCTTTGCACCCGATATTCTCGACAGCTACCATGTGACCTACAAGTGTGACTGCGGCCTTGAGCGCGTTGAAAAGATGATCCGCTCCCTTGGCAAAAAGGAGGTCGAGCGCATGCGCGACGAGGCCCCCGTTGCCGAGGTGAACTGCCAGTTCTGCAACAAGAATTATAAGGTGGATCTGAATGAACTGCTCAAAAACTGGCCTTCCACCGCCGAAAATGAGTCGGGCGAAAACGCATAAAAATTTATGCAAAAAAATGTAAAAAACGCTTGACTTTTCCGCTCATATAGTTTATAATAACAAACGTCGCCCGGAGAGAGCGATTGAGCAAAACTCTCCAACATGCGGCCGTAGCTCATCTGGTAGAGCGCCACCTTGCCAAGGTGGAGGTAGCGAG
>ERZ836441.37-NODE-37-length-148215-cov-7.019438_pt1 | contig 148215 bp, 122 predicted proteins | sample MGYA00519686_ERZ836441 | MGnify/ENA primary metagenome ERZ836441 (study PRJEB31850, sample SAMEA3708800) | human gut metagenome | biome: human gut; feature: human-associated habitat; material: faeces | place: China | collected 2014 ...
GAAGTGTGGTAACACATGGAGCTGACTGTTACTAATAGGTCGAGGGCATAACCAAAGCAGTGATAGGTTTGGATGATGATGTTGGTTTTGACTGTATGTAGTTTTGAAGGTACATGGAATATAGACAGGAATGAGAAGCAGTGCGAAAGCGCTGTTTTTTTCTTGCAAAAAATCAATTTCTTGACAAAGAAAAGATTTTGATATATGTATATATCAAATGAGAATTGTGTGTCTCACGGCAAAATGCCGGTGGCATTCCTGACAAAAGTATATAGAAAAGATGGGACAATAAATGACAAAGGGAAGAATCATAATAGCTGATATAGAAAAAATATCATGCAATGAAGAACGGATTATCTCACAGATAGCACAAAGATATGTTGAAAAGTATCAGAAGCATAAGAGAGAGACGGATAAAAAACAGGAGATGATAGCGGGATATCTTTTAAAAGAGTATTTAGGTGTAGAAAATGATGCTCAGCTTGTAATGAGTAAAAATGGGAAGCCAATGCTTGTGGATGCAAGAAAACATTTTAACCTGTCACATAGCGGTAAATATGTAGTTCTAGCGATTGCTGATCAGGAAGTGGGCATTGATATTGAACGTGTGCGTCCGTATCACGAAGCTACAGCGAAGAAGATATTTTCGAATGAAATACAAAATGCAATGTCTGAACTTTGCGGGGAGGAAAAAGACCGGATATTTACTCAATTATGGACAGAACTAGAAGCGAAGCTGAAAGTAAAAGGCATTGGATTTAGTAAAGAATGGGAAAATGAAAAAGTAAAGGAATATTTTATTGAGACAAGATGTATAGATGAATATTATGTAAGCTTAGCAACAGAAGAAAAAATTTCTGTAGAAATAGAATGGTTTACAGGGAATGGAAAGGAAGTAAAAAAGTATGATTAAGCCTATTATGAGAGACATATTTTTCTTAAATCAAAAATCAGAACCGGCGACAGAAGCGGATAAACAGATAGCAATCGATCTGTTAGATACATTGAAAGCAAATGAAGCAGGATGTGTAGGTATGGCAGCAAATATGATTGGAGCAAAAAAGAGAATCATTGCAGTGAATATGGGGATGTTTAATATTGCTATGTTTAATCCGAAAATCGTGAAGCGCACAGGCGCTTATGAGACGGAAGAGGGGTGTCTGTCATTAGACGGAGTGCGAAGCTGCAGACGTTATCAGGAAATAGAAGTTGAATATCAGGATATGAATTTCAAGAAGAAAAAAGAGAAATATAGCGGATGGACGGCCCAGATCATTCAGCATGAAATAGATCATTGCGATGGGATTTTGATATAAATTTTATTTGTGCATTGAGGAGGTGCGTCGCATGGATTTCAAGTATTGCAAATTAGAAATCTTTATTCCGGAAACACATATTTCGCAGCTACAGAAAGCGTTACAGTCAGTAGATGCAGGACATATAGGCAATTATGATTCATGTATGTCATGTTCACAGCTTACCAGTTACTGGAGACCGTTAGGCGGGACATCTCCTTATATTGGAAATGTAGGTGAAATCAGTTGTGAACCTGAAGTAAAAGTTGAGGTAACTGTATTTACAGAGAAAGTGGATGAAACTATTCAGGCAATCAAAGAGGTACATCCATACGAGGAACCGGTAATCAATGCATTGCCGATTTATCGGACAAGTTTTTAAGGGAAAATGAAGTCTTACGATCAGACAGAAAGGAGGTTTGATCGTAAGGCTTCTTTTGTTGAAAAACTACAGGAAACAGATGGTTTATCTTTTTCTTGTTGCGGTATCCAGGAAACAAGTATTTCTCATCAATCTGAGTTGCCCGTTCACAACAAAATGTACAAATATGCATCGCAAAATATGTTGAAAATTCTACTTGAAAGAAGAACATATGTTCTATATAATAGAGACATCAACGAAAGGAGGGGAATCTGCCATGAAAGAACGCACCTATATTGCAATTGACCTGAAATCTTTTTACGCTTCTGTGGAATGTGTGGAACGGGATCTGGATCCGTTGGAGGTGAATCTTGTCGTGGCAGATGTGACCCGTACAGAGAAGACTATCTGCCTGGCGGTATCTCCGGCGCTGAAGTCTTATGGGATTCCGGGAAGAGCCCGCTTGTTTGAAGTTGTACAGAAAGTAGCGGAAGTGAATGAGGCGAGACGGTATCGAAGTCCGGGTGGAAGATTTCAGGGAAGTTCGTCTGACCAGCGTGAATTAAGGAAACACCCGGAGCTGGCATTGGATTACGTGACAGCGCCACCAAGGATGGCTCTTTATATGGAGTACAGCCGCAGGATTTATGCAATCTATCTGAAATATATTGCGCCGGAAGACATACATGTTTATTCCATAGATGAAGTGTTTCTTGATGTAACTTCCTATCTGAAAACTTATGGACTCACATCGGAAGAACTGGCGAGGAAGATGATTCGGGAGGTACTTCATGAGACTGGAATCACAGCGACTGCCGGGATTGGGACGAATCTGTATCTTGCAAAGATTGCAATGGATATTATGGCGAAACATGTTGAACCTGATGAAGATGGAGTGAGAATTGCGAAGCTGAATGAACGAAGCTATCGAGAACAACTTTGGAATCATAGACCATTGACAGATTTCTGGCGCGTGGGAAGAGGATATGCGAAGAAGCTGGAGGAGAATGGTCTGTATACAATGGGGGATATTGCGAGATGTTCGATGGGGAGCGCACAGGAGTTTTACAATGAAGAACTATTGTATCGTTTATTTGGCGTGAATGCAGAACTCCTGATTGACCATGCCTGGGGCTGGGAGCCGTGTACGATGGAGGCAATTAAGAATTACAAGCCTTCATCGAACAGTGTCGGTTCCGGTCAGGTATTGCAGTGTCCGTATTCTTATGAAAAGGCAGGTCTCATTGTTCGGGAGATGACAGAATTACTGGTATTGGATCTGGTTGATAAAGGTCTTGCGACTAATCAGATTGTACTGACAGTAGGATACGATATTGAAAATCTGAAACAATCAGAATTTCAGAAGAATTACCGAGGTGAGATAAAGACAGACCGTTATGGGAGAAAGATTCCGAAGCATGCACATGGAACAATGAATTTGGAAGAGCATACGTCTTCCACGCGAAAAATTGTGGATGCAACGGTAGAACTGTATCAAAGGATTGTGGATCCCAAACTGCTTGTACGCAGGATATCACTGGCGGCGAATCATGTGATACAGGAATGTGAGATTGCAGAGATGGACTCGTATGAACAGATGGATCTTTTTACAGATTATCAAGCGAAAGAAGAACAAAAGCAGCGGGAAAAAGAAGAACGGGAGCGTGAAAGAAGTATGCAGCAGGCAGTCCTTGAACTCAAGAAGAAATTTGGAAAGAATGCAGTGCTGAAGGGAATGAATCTGCAGGAAGGAGCGACAACTATTGAGAGAAACAGACAAATCGGCGGACACAAAGCATAAATATGATGATATTTTAGATTGTCCGCATCACGTATCTTCTGTTCATCCATCAATGCCGTTGATAGACAGAGCGGCACAGTTCGCTCCGTTTTCAGCATTGACCGGATATGAAGAGGTCGTGAAGGAAGAAGCAAGACTTACAGAACAGAGAGTAGAACTGGATGAGGAGGAACTGGAACGGTTAGATCAAAGTTTACAATATCTTAAGAAACGATTACAGGACGAGAGGGAAACAAATCCAGATGTGAAGATTACGTATTTCTGTGCAGACCAGAAGAAGGAAGGTGGTCAATATCAAACTGTTCAGGGGAAGGTGAGAAGAATCAGACAATATGAAAAAGCGGTCGAGTTGGAAGATAGGACCGCAATTCCAATCAAAGATATCGTGCAAATTTTAGTGTTGTAAATAAATAAGAAATTTATTCAAGCTTATATAAATAATATGCTCCAAGCTGGTATGTTCATTTGAGTTTTATTATACAACAGATTCTGATTTCATGCATAGAATAGTTAAGAGAAAGTATCGGCAATCATGGAATAATGCCTATGAGATTCTGTGAATTAAAAGAAAAAGAGGTAGTGAACATCTGTAATGGAAAATGTCTTGGAGGTGTAGTAGATCTGCAGATAAATGAATGCTCCGGTGCGATAGAAGCATTGATTGTTCCTGGGCCGGGAAAGTTCTGTGGATTCTTTGGAACGGATAGCGAATATGTGATACCATTTGCATGTATAAAGAAGATTGGACCGGATATTATTCTTGTGGAAATTAAAGAAGAAAAGTTTTTGCAAAAATATTAGACATTGTGTATAATGAAGGCAATAAGATACGTGGAAAGGCGGAGTGGATTATATGAAGTGTCCATATTGTGGCAATCCAGATACAAGAGTGATTGATTCCAGACCAGCAGAGGATAATAGTTCTATCAGAAGAAGACGTTCTTGCGATGAATGTGGCAAGCGTTTTACAACTTATGAAAAGGTAGAGACGATCCCACTGATTGTAATTAAGAAAGATAATAACCGTGAACAGTATGAAAGAGCGAAGATAGAGAATGGAGTTCTGAATGCATGCTACAAGCGTCCGGTTCCGGCTGAAGAGATTCAAAAGACAATTGATGCGATTGAACTGTCAATTTTTAATCGTGAAGAGAAAGAAATCCCAAGCAGTGAGATTGGTGAAATTGTTATGGAGAATCTGAAGGCATTGGATCCGGTTGCATATGTCAGATTTGCATCTGTCTACAGAGAGTTCAAAGATGCGAATACATTCATGGATGAATTGAAGAAATTTCTAAAATAATAAAAATCGGTTATACTCTGTTCGTGAGTATAACCGATTTCAATCTTTCGGAGAATGTTAGTATATTACACGGGGGCGAGAATGAGGACTTATAAATTAACAATTGCTTATGACGGAACTGCATATCAGGGATGGCAGAGACAGGCAAACACAGAGAATACTTTGCAGGGAATTCTGGAGCGAACAATTTCGTCAGTGGCAGGATATCCAGTGGAGATTGATGGTTCAGGACGAACAGATGCAGGTGTTCATGCGAATGGACAGACTGCAACAGTAGTTCTTTCTGGTCAGGTGGAGGATGGATTTTTTACAGAAAAGATAAATTCAAGATTACCCGGAGATATTCGGATTTTAGATGCAGAGCTTGTGAGGAATGGATTTCATGCGAGAAAAAGTGCAGTTGGAAAAAGATACATTTATCAGCTGGATTTGGCGGAGAAACCAGATGTATTCACAAGACGATATACATATCATTTTCCGCAGAGATTGGATTTAGATGCGATGAGAAAGGCAGCACAATTGTTGATTGGCACGTATGAGTTTGCCGGATATACGGATAAAAAGGATGAAAAGTCCACAAAAAGAACAATTTATGCTATAATGATTTGCGGACAAGGAAGCAAAGTCAGTATTCAATATGAAGGAACAGGATTTCTTTACCATATGGTAAGGATTTTGACAGGAACTTTGCTGGAAGTTGGAACCGGAGCACGAAGCATAGAGAGTGTGAAGGAACCTTTGAAATCAAAAGATAGAAGTCAGGCTGGATTTTTAGCACCTGCAAGAGGGTTATTCCTTGATGAGGTGTATTATTGATTCGGTTATGGAAAGTTGCTGATTATTCACAGAAAAGTTGGCTAATGGACGGTGAACAGCAACACTCTTGAAAGGGAGGATGCAGCAGATTGAAATTAATATCATGGAATGTAAATGGTATTCGTGCCTGTGTACAGAAAGGATTTCTTGATTTCTTTCATGAGGCAGATGCGGATATCTTCTGTATTCAAGAGACGAAGATGCAGGAAGGACAGCTAAATCTGGAATTAGAAGGCTATCATCAGTATTGGAATTATGCTGTGAAGAAGGGGTATTCCGGAACAGCCGTGTTTACAAAGAAAGAACCATTGTCGGTGAGTTACGGAATCGGTATCGAGGAGCATGATCAGGAAGGACGTGTGATCACCTGTGAATTTGAAGAGTTTTATTTCGTTACAGTGTATACACCGAATTCTCAGAATGGGCTGGCAAGGTTAGATTACAGAATGAAGTGGGAGGATGACTTCCGTACTTATCTGAAGAAGTTAGAAGAGACAAAACCGGTGATCGTGACCGGAGATATGAATGTAGCGCACAAAGAGATTGATCTTAAGAATCCGAAGACCAACCGTAAGAATGCCGGTTTCACGGATGAGGAAAGACAGAAGTTTACTGAACTTCTGGATGCCGGATTTATTGATACATTCCGGTACTTTTATCCGGAGCAGACAGGAATCTATTCCTGGTGGTCTTATCGTTTCAGTGCCAGGGCGAAGAATGCAGGCTGGCGTATAGACTACTTCTGTGTCTCGGAAAGTTTAAAGGACAGACTGGACGATGCGAAGATACTTACAGATATTATGGGATCGGATCATTGCCCGGTTGAATTGGATTTGAAATAAATGATAGAAAAAGGAGAAGAGAAAAATGACAAAGATTGACATTATTTCAGGATTTCTTGGAGCAGGAAAGACAACTTTAATTAAGAAGCTTCTTTCTGACGCATACAAGGGAGAGCAGGTTGTATTGATTGAGAATGAATTTGGAGAGATCGGTATTGACGGTGGATTTTTGAAGGAAGCAGGAATTGAGATTCGTGAGATGAATTCAGGATGTATCTGTTGTTCACTGGTTGGAGATTTTGGAAAATCTCTTCATGAGGTCGTAGATACTTATCATCCGGATCGTATTCTGATCGAGCCATCAGGAGTTGGAAAGCTTTCTGATGTAATCAAGGCTGTACAGGATGTTCAGGGTGAAATCGATGCAGAGCTCAATAGCTTTACAACAGTTGTAGATGTAACAAAGTGCAAGATTTACCGTAAGAACTTTGGCGAATTTTTCAGCAACCAGATTGAATATGCAGGTGCAGTTATTTTAAGCCGTACAGATAAAGCAAAACCGGAGAAGATTCAGGAAAGTGTTGCACTGTTAAGAGAACTGAATGAAAAAGCTCCAATCATCACAACACCGATCGAGCAGCTTCCGGGCGAGAAGATTCTTGAAACAATGGAATCAAGCAAATCTCTTGAAGATGAGTTACTCGCAGAAGTAGCCAAGGAAGCACATGATCATGAACATCATCACCACCACGATCACGAAGAGTGCGATCACGAGCATCATCACCACGACCATGAAGAACATGATCATGAGCATCACCATCACGACCATGAAGAGTGCGACCATGAGCATCATCATCACCACGATCATGAAGAGTGTGAGCACGAGCATCATCACCATGATCATGAAGAGCATGAGCACCATCATCATGATGGAGAGTGCAGCTGCGGCTGTGGACACCATCATCACCACGATCATGAGGGTCATCATCATGCAGATGAGGTATTCACAAGCTGGGGTAAAGAGACAATTCATACTTATACAAAGGATGAGGTCAGTGCAATTCTGAAGACTCTTGAAGAGGATGGCTCTTACGGAAATGTACTCCGTGCAAAAGGAATGGTAGCAGGAGCAGATGGAGAGTGGATCTACTTTGATATGGTTCCGGAGGAGCATGAAGTAAGAACAGGAGCACCGGAATACACAGGAAGAATCTGTGTGATCGGAGCAGAGCTTAACGAAGACAAGCTTGCAGAATTATTTAAGCTGAAATAAAAGGATAAGCAAAGCAGTACCCCATAGGGGGCTGCGTAGCATTATGTAATAACAGATGTCTTCTGCGAAAAGGAGACGGAATGGAGATAGATATGATGAAAGAGCCAGATGTTATGGTTTATCTGATGACAGGTTTTCTGGACAGTGGTAAAACTCAGTTCCTGAATTTTACACTATCTCAGGATTACTTTCAGATTGATGGAAAGACACTTCTGATTCTCTGCGAAGAGGGGGAAGAACAGTATGATCCAATGGAAATGCTGAAGTATGGTGTCGTTATTGAGACTGTAGAAGATAAAGAAGATCTGACAGAAGAATGGCTGGAAGAGATGAATAAGAAGCATGAGCCGGAACGTGTTGTTATTGAATATAATGGTATGTGGCAGGTGAGTGAATTTGAGAAGATGAAGCTTCCGGCAGGCTGGGCTATCGAGCAGAAGATTACAACAGTAGATGCGAGTACATTCCAGATGTATCTGACAAACTTAAAACCACTGTTTGTCGAGATGGTAAAGGGAGCTGAACTTGTGCTGTTTAATCGTTGTGAAGATAAGAAACCGTTGGCAGGATACCGCAGAAGTGTTAAGGTTGTAAGTCCTCAGGCAGAAGTAATCTTTGAGGATGAGAACGGTGAGGTAGACAATATCTTTGAAGACGAAGTACCGTATGATCTCAAAGCACCTGTGATTGAGATTCCAAGAGAAGATTATGGTATCTGGTATATTGATATGCAGGAGCATCCGGAGCGCTATAAAGGAAAAGTTGTAGAATTTGTTGCAAAGGTTATGAAACCGAAAGCATTTCCGTCTAAGGTATTCTATCCGGGACGTATGGCAATGACTTGCTGTGCAGATGATACATCTTTCCTTGGATATGTTTGCAGAAGCGCTTATGCGCCGAAGCTGAATGCAGGAGACTGGGTAAAAATTCGTGCAAAAGTGCGTTATGCGAATCTGTCTGTATATGGCGGAGAAGGACCGGTGCTTGAGGCAGAGAATATTGAGCCTGCAGAACCAATTGAAGAGTTAGTATATTTTAATTAAGACAAGCAATAAGACAAAGTAATAGGACAAGAAATAGGAGGAGAACTTCATGGCAAAGAAATATGATGTAATCGCATTAGGAGAGCTTCTGATTGATTTTACAATGAATGGACAAAGCGAACAGGGAAACAATATGTTTGAGGCTTGCCCGGGAGGTGCACCGTGTAATGTGCTGGCGCTTCTGAACAAGATGGGAAAGAAGACAGCATTTATAGGGAAGGTTGGAAAAGATCAGTTTGGAACGTTATTAAGAGATACGATTACGGAAGCCGGAATCGATGCCTCCAATCTGATGGTGGACGAAAATGTGAATACAACACTTGCGTTTGTACATACATTCCCAGATGGAGACAGAGAGTTCTCATTTTACCGTAATCCGGGAGCAGATATGATGCTTACAGCAGATGAAGTGAATCCAGAAGTGGTAAAAGATACAAAAGTCTTTCATTTCGGAACACTTTCTATGACACATGACGGTGTGCGTGAAGCAACAAAGAAAGCGGTAGAAACAGCAAAAGCAAATGGTTGCCTTGTATCCTTTGATCCAAATCTGAGACCGCCGCTGTGGAGTTCTCTTGATCTTGCAAAAGAGCAGATGGAGTATGGATTTGGAAAATGTGATATCCTGAAGATCTCTGATAATGAAATTCAGTTTGTATCCGGTAAGGAAGACTATGATGAGGGAATCGCATATCTGCAGGAGACATACAATATTCCGTTGATTCTTCTGACTATGGGAAAAGACGGAAGCAGAGCTTATTACAAAGGCATGCGCGTAGAGAGACCAGGATTTTCAGTGAAAGCAATTGAGACAACCGGTGCAGGAGATACTTTCTGTGGAAGTTCTTTGAATTATCTAGTTGATCATGATTTTGAGAATCTGACAGAGGAACAGTTAGGAGAGATGCTGACATTTGCGAATGCGGCAGCAGCACTTGTAACAACAAAGAAGGGCGCGATCAAAGCTATGCCTGTCAAAGAAGAAGTGCTTGAACTGATTCAGAAATAATTGACAAGAAAACAGTCAATCATTATAATGTAACACAGAAACAAGGGCGTTTCCAACTTAGGTGGAGAACGCCCTTTTATCGTATGAGTTTATGATAAAGGAGGTTGAAAATAATGCATAACTATACAAGAGATGATATTTTTCACATAGTAGAGGAAGAAGATGTCGCTTTCATCAGATTGCAGTTTACAGATATTTTTGGAACGATGAAAAATATGGCGGTGACAGTAGGACAGCTTGAAAAGGCATTGGACAATCGTTGTATGTTTGATGTTTCTTCTTTGGAAGGGGTTACAGATGAAGAGGAATCAGATATGTACTTGTATCCGGATTTGAGTACATTTGAAATCTTTCCATGGAGACCACAGCAGGGAAAAGTTGCAAGACTGATCTGTGATGTGTATAAAAAAGATGGAACACCGTATGAAGGCGATCCGCGTTATGTACTCAGAAAGGCTGTTGCGGAGGCGAAAGAGATGGGATATACGATGAATGTCGGTCCGGAATGCGAGTTCTTTCTTTTCCATACAGATGATGACGGTAGACCGACAACAGTAACTCACGAGCAGGGTGGATATTTTGATGTAGGGCCGTTGGATCTTGGAGAAAATGCGAGAAGAGATATGATCTTAACATTAGAAGATATGGGGTTTGAGATTATTTCTTCACATCATGAGATTGCGCCGGCGCAACATGAAATCGACTTTCATTACGATGAGGCGATGATTACGGCAGATAATCTGATGACATTTAAGATGGTTGTCAAGACAATTGCAAAACGACATGGTCTGCATGCAACATTTATGCCAAAGCCGAAGAGTGAGACTTACGGGTCAGGAATGCACATTAATTTGTCTTTATGTAAAAACGATGGGACAAATGCATTTTATAACGCGGAGGATGAAAATGGACTCAGCCAGGAAGGATATTATTTTATTGGTGGCTTGATGAAACATATGAAGGCAATCACCTGTATTACAAATCCGACGATCAATTCTTATAAACGTTTTGTGCCGGGGTATGAAGCACCTGTTTATATGGGATGGTCAGCTAAGACAAGAGGACCTTTGATCCGTGTGTCTATGGAGAAAGAAGACAATTCAAGACTGGAACTTCGTAGTCCGGATGCTACGGCGAATCCATATCTGGCGCTTGCAGTACTTCTGAAAGCCGGATTGGACGGAATTAAGAATCAGATTATGCCTCCGAAGAATATTGATGAAAATATTCAGAAGATGACACAGGAAAGAAGAGATGAACTTCAAGTGGAAGAACTGCCTAGAACGCTTGGAGCTGCTACAGCAGAGCTTGAGAAAGATGAACTGTTGATCAGCGTATTAGGGAAAGAGCTTGCCGAGAAGATCATCAAAGCAAATAAGAAAGAATATAAAGAATATTGTATGCAGGTAACAGACTGGGAGATTAATCATTATCTTTACAGGCTGTAGTTCAGGTATCCTGGCATTGGGCATTTAGAGACCGCATATGTTGGTATAGAACATTTTATAGAAAACAGATTGATAGAAGAGTAGTTAGCGGAAGAGGTGAGCAGATATGAGCAACATTATTGTCGTTTTCCCAAAGAGGGAAAATGCAGTAAATATCCGTAATAGTTTGGTTCGTGCGGGTATTGAAGTATCTGCGGTGAGTTTGACAGGAGCTAAGGCTTTGCAGTATGCTGATAACTGGAACGATGGAATTGTCGTGTGTGGTTATCGGTTTCAAGATATGCAGTATACAGATTTACGAGAATCTCTTCCGGATGCGTTTGATATGCTTTTGGTGGCTTCAGCGGATAAGTGGATGGATGATGGACTGCCGGATGGGGTTGTAGGACTTCCGATCCCAATCAAAGTTTATGATTTGGTAAATACCGTTGAGATGATTCAGCAGACACAGAGCAGGAAGAGAAGAAAGCGCAGAGAAACGATACGAAAGAGAGACGATTCTCAGAGAAAGATAATCGATCAGGCGAAAGCACTTCTGATAGAGCGAAATAACATGTCAGAAGAGGAAGCGCATCGATATTTACAGAAGAGCAGTATGGAAAGTGGGACTAATATGCTCGAAACAGCACAGATGGTGCTGACAATTATGAATGAATAAGAGGCAGTTGTTAACAGTAACGAATAAGAAGTGCTGTAAACAATAATAAAGGAGAGGACTGTCAGTGATGACAGCGGAACGGAGAAGAGAATGAAATTTACAAAAATGCAGGGAATTGGAAATGATTATGTGTATGTAAACTGTTTTGAGGAGAAGGTGGAAGATCCATCAGCGTTGGCAATCCAGGTGAGTGACAGACATTTTGGAATAGGATCTGATGGATTGATCCTGATCTGTCCGTCAGAAGTGGCAGACTGTGAGATGGCCATGTATAATGCGGATGGCTCCAGAGGAGAAATGTGTGGAAATGGAGTTCGCTGTGTTGGAAAATATATGTATGATTATGGTCTGACTGATAAAACAGAGATTACAGTTGAGACTTTAGCAGGAATCAAAACACTTCAGCTTTTCATAGAAAATGGAAAGGTTGCGAAGGTTCGAGTTGATATGGGAAGCCCAATCTTGACACCGGCAGAAATTCCGGTTGTGGCAGAGGGAGATAAAGCTGTAGATGAACCGATTCTTGTGGATGGAAAAGAATATCATATGACTTGTGTATCTATGGGAAATCCGCATGCAGTCGTTTATGTAGATGATGTGGACAATCTTCCGATTGAAGAAATCGGACCGAAATTCGAAAGCCATGAGAGATTTCCAAGACGTGTGAACACAGAGTTTGTAAAAGTGCTGGATAGACATACTGTACAGATGCGTGTTTGGGAGAGAGGATCTGCTGAGACGCTTGCCTGCGGAACAGGAGCATGCGCTGTAGCTGTTTCCTGTATTCTGAATGGATTGACAGAAGATGAAGTAACTGTAAAGCTTCTTGGCGGAGATTTGGAGATTCAGTGGGATCAGGAGAAGAACACGGTTTATATGACAGGACCGGCAACTGTTGTATTTGATGGAGAGCTGAAATAAAGATTTGATTAGAATGCGTTGACTAAACTTTCATTTTAAGATTTTTGGTCAACGCATCTGTAACAACAAAGAGACTATAATCCTAATATACAACAAAAAAGAGATTACAAATTGTAATCTCTTAAAACATCGGAGTGACAAGATTCGAACTTGCGACCTCTACGTCCCGAACGTAGCGCTCTACCAAACTGAGCCACACTCCGATAAAATAGGGAACTTGCCGAAGCAAATTCCCAGCTACGGAAAAGGGACTTGAACCCCTACTAACAGAGTCAGAGTCTGCTGTGCTGCCAATTACACCATTCCGCATTACTTGAGTTTTGTTTGTTGCTTGTTTCAAACAACATGGTTATTATATCAAAGCTACAGAAAAATGCAACCCCTTTTTTTATATTTTTACGTTAGACTTTTTAAAGAAATTGTCTTAAATGTCAGAAAATTAAGAAAATTTGTTTCGCCAAACGAAAAAGGGCATCGACAGTAGCGAAAAAAGCATCAATGGCAGAAAAAAGGGCATCGACAGTTACTAAAATCTATAAGATTACTCTACAAGAAAAGCTCTGCAATAAATACAACTGCGCAGCAAAGAACTGCGACCGGCAGCAGTCCGGCACCACACCATGCGGCTACAACTCCAACAACGAGAGCGAGAACTCCGGAGATTGGAGACTGTGTGGCATGAAGGATCGCCGGGAATGTCATCACTGCTAGTGTGACATAAGGTACATAGTATAGAAAGGACTGAAGAAACTGGTTCTTCAAAGGTTTTCGGATCAAGGTCATCGGCAGTACGCGGATGAAATAAGAGATACCACCCATGATAAGAATATAAATATAAATATTGTGTGTCATAATTTTTATTCCTTCTGAGTAACTGAACAGTTACGTTTCTATTATTGCTTAGTTGAAGCTGAAGTTTCGTCTTCTGTCGGTATCGGGAAGAAGAATGCTGCTCCGGCTGAAAGTGCGACGGTCAGTATGATTGTTCTGGTACCATCCGACAGAGTGGAGATCCAAGGCAGGCAAGTTGCTGCGAAGCTTGAGATAAATGCAAGAGTAACCAGTCCTGCAACGACTTTATTCTGCTTCGAAGGAGGAATGATGATAGCGATAAACATTCCAAAGAGGGCAACACTAAATGCACTGACCATACGTGGTGACATGATATTTCCGGCAATGACACCGAGCATAGTTCCAAAAGCCCAGCCTGGAAGCGGAGTTACCATCGCACCATAGGTATAATAAGGATTTAAAGTACCGGGTCTGCTGATCGCAATTCCAAAAAGTTCGTCTGTGATATCATAACTCATCAGCAGACGGTGTCCTAACGAAAGGTCGGGACTTAAACGCTGACTCATGGCACAGCTCATCAGGAGATAACGTGCATTCGTGATCAATGTGACAATTGCGACCTCAATATAAGGAGAGTTTGCAGCAATTACAGTCAGTCCGGCATACTCTCCGGCAGATGCATTATTTAACAGACTCATAAGGAATCCCTGAAATGCATTCAGGCCGATATTTCTTGCAGCGATACCGATTGAAAAGGAGACCGCAAGATATCCAAGTCCAATCGGAATTCCATCGCGAAAACCACGACGAAATGCTTGTCTATTAGATTCTTTCATAATAATAAACCACCCTAGTTACAAATTTTGTCTCTGAGGGATATTGTATCATTTCTGCGGAGGAAATCAAAGTCGGAAATGAGGTCAAATCCTCCAATTTATAACATTTCTTGACGCATTTATGTAAGTGTGATAGAATGACCCCGTTGTAACATATAATTTAATACAGATGCGTGAGGTGTCAGTCAGATGGATGATGGCATCCTGATTATGAATGCTCAGGGGAACGACATGGGAAATCTGGACTGGTGAAAAGGGAAACAGGTGAGAATCCTGTACGAACTCGTCACCGTATTTCGTGAGCTTTTGTTTTGAGTCCACTGGGAGACCGGGAAGGTGAAGCAGAAGCGTTTGAACGATCAGCCGGGAGACCTGCCTTTCGCAGTACAGGAATGAAGAGTTCATGCCACGAGGAATTGGCCGTACGAAAGAAAATGATTTAGACTGCAGTAATTATTTACAGATAGGTTGTAAATAATCACCGGTTTTTCTTTGCGTACCCTCGTTTGATTCGAGGGTGTTTTCATTTCTGAGAACAAGAAATCAGGAGGATGACAATGAAAAAGAAAGTATTAATGGTTTTACTGGCAGCAACACTTAGTGTGTCCATGATTGCAGGATGTGGATCAAAGGGCGACAACAACACTGACACAACAAAGACAGAGTCAAAACAGGACAGTGATCAGGAAGCAGCAGATAAAGTTGCGAAGCTGATTGATGACATTTATGTTCAGGAAAGAACAGACAAGACAGATGAGCAGTGTACAGCAGCGAAAGAAGCATGGGATGCACTGACAGATGCACAGAAAGAACTCGTTGAGGGAGAGAATGCGGATCCGGATTATTTCGGAAGAGATACGGGAGATGCATCCAAGGATGATCCACTCAACGCTGATGAGATCGGTGAAAATGAAATCCTTGTAGTAAGTTTTGGAACATCCTTCAATGACAGCCGTGCGACAGATATCGGTGGTATTGAGAAGGCAGTTCAGGCAGCTTATCCGGACTGGTCTGTAAGAAGAGCATTTACAGCGCAGATCATTATCAATCATGTACAGGCCCGTGATGGAGAGAAGATCGACAATGTGGATCAGGCATTGCAGAGAGCAGTAGACAATGGTGTGAAGAACCTCGTTGTACAGCCAACACATCTGATGCATGGAGCAGAATATGATGAACTTACAGCAGCATTAGAGGGATATAAAGATAAGTTTGAATCTGTTAAGATTGCAGAGCCACTTCTCGGAGAAGTTGGAGCTGATGCGACTGTTATCAATGCAGACAAGGCAGCAGTAGCGGAAGCAATCACAGCAGAGGCAGTGAAAGACGCAGGATTTGACAGTCTGGATGCAGTGAAAGAAGACGGAACAGCATTTGTATTCATGGGACATGGTACATCTCATACTGCAAAGGTAAGTTATTCTCAGATGCAGACACAGATGGAACAGCTTGGATATGACAATGTATTTATCGGAACTGTAGAGGGTGAGCCGGAAGATACATCCTGCGAGGCAGTGATCGAGAAACTGAAAGAAGCAGGATATAAGAAAGTAATCCTTCGTCCGCTGATGGTTGTTGCAGGAGACCATGCGAACAACGATATGGCCGGAGATGACGACGATTCCTGGAAGAGCCAGTTTGAGGCATCAGGAGCATTTGACAGCATTGATACTCAGATTGCAGGTTTAGGAGAAATCCAGGCAATCCAGCAGCTGTATGTAGCACATACACAGGCTGCAATTGATGCAGAGTAATTTGTAAGAAGATATTGAGAAGGTCATGCTTGTTCAGAGAAAAAGGAATTGCATGACCTTTTTTGAATCAATGAAAGGAAGTATTTAGATGAAAAAGAAGTTATTAATGGTATTAATTTCTGTTTCTATGATCGCATCTGTATTTACGGGATGTGGAAATAGCACAGAGGCTAAAGACAGTGGAAAAGCACAAACAGAACAGGCGGATACAAAAGAGGATTCTGCAGATAAGGCAGATGAGGAGCAGGCAGCACTGGAAGACGGAACATATACAGCAGAGTTCCAAACAGACAGCTCTATGTTCCATGTAAATGAAGCGATGGACGGAAAAGGAACACTGACAGTAGAAGATGGAAAAATGACAATTCATATCAGTCTGGTGTCTAAAAATATTGTTAATCTGTTCGAAGGAACTGCCGAGGATGCACAGAAGGACGGCGCAGAACTGCTTCAGCCTACAACAGATACTATTAATTACAGCGATGGAACATCTGATGAGGTCTATGGATTCGACGTTCCGGTTCCGGCACTGGACAAAGAATTTGATCTTGCATTGATCGGAAAAAAGGGAACATGGTATGATCACAAGGTCAGCGTGACAAATCCGGTGGAAGTAGAAGAATAAAATGGATTTGTAACCTTTACAAACCGGCAAAGAAGGGATAAGATACTTTTATAAAATAATTTATAAAAGGAGCCTTGGATATGGCTGGAACGGAAAAGAGAAATATCACAAAATCAAAAATAGTAAACTATATTATAAATCACGAAGCAACGTCTAAAGTGGAATTGTCGAAGGATCTCAATCTTAGTATGCCGACTGTATTGTCGAATGTGAATGAGCTCTTGGCTAATGGAATTGCGGTTGAAACCGGAGAATATGAATCTACAGGCGGGCGAAAAGCAAAACGAATCAGTATTAATCCAGCATATCGTTATGCAGTTGGAATAAGGATCACTGCTAAGCATGCAGGATTTGTACTTGTGAATTTGAGCTATGAGATAGAGAAATATGAAAGGATCCGCTTAGAATTTTCAACAGAGGCCGCTTACTACTTACAATTGAGCGAAGCATTGGAAAGATTTCTTTCAGATGTAGAAAACAGAGAACGAATCTTGGGAATCGGAATTTCAATTCCGGGAATTGTTAATTCGAAAGAACGAATGCTGATCAAATCTCATGCGCTCCAATTGGAGAATTATAGTTTAAGCTTTTTGGAACAGGTCTTTTCACTTCCGGTTTATTTTGAAAATGATGCCAATGCGGCAATGATGGCAGAGGATTTAAATAACTATAGAAATGCATTGTATCTTTCATTGAATAATACACTCGGAGGAGCATTTTGCATTGACGGGAAATTGATTCCGGGAGCAAATCAGAAAGCCGGAGAATTTGGACATATGATCCTTGTTCCGGGCGGAAAGAAATGTTATTGTGGAAAACAAGGCTGTGCGGATGCTTACTGTGCGGCGAGCGTGCTGACAGATGAGACTAAAGAGACACTGGAACAGTTTATGAAGAAGGTGGAAGAGCAGGACGGACAAGCCGTGAAGGTTTGGAAAGAGTATCTTAATAATCTAGCAATCCTTATTTCAAATCTGAGAATGGCATATGATATGGATATTATTCTTGGAGGAGAAGTAGGGGGATATCTTGCAGATCATATGCTAACCTTAGGGAAAAAAGTAATGGAATATAATGGATTTGATCATGATACGAGATACCTGAAAGTTTGTTCATATAAGAGAGAAGCCTCGGCAGTTGGTGTGGCAAAACATTATTTACAGGCTTTTATTAAAACATTATAACGATTAGAAAGATAGAGAGTTAGAAAATCCAGAGAAGAAACATTTTTAACACATGTTTCTTCTCTGGATTTTTTGTTTTGCGCAAACTGCATAAAAATTATAGAGAAATCTTGTGCAATAGGCAGAATTGAACAATAACATATTGACAAAATGCATTTCTCGAACAATAATGTAATTACTTTAATAAAACATTTAATAAAAGATATTCGATAAAGGAGGAAAACATTATGTTACAGCAGGTAATGACAAACCCGGGAGAAATTATTTTCAGAGAGGTACCGGTTCCGGAAGTGAAAGATAATCAGGTACTAGTTAAGATTATGAATATTGGAATCTGTGGATCTGATATTCACGTATATCATGGAAAACACCCATTTACAAAATACCCGGTGACTCAGGGGCATGAGGTATCCGGTGAGATTGCCAAGGTCGGAAAAGATGTTACAGAATTTCATGAAGGACAGAAAGTTACGATCGAGCCACAGGTTTACTGCGGACAGTGTTATCCGTGCCGCCATGGAAAATATAACCTTTGTGAGGAACTTAAGGTTATGGGATTCCAGACAACAGGAACAGCTTCAGAATATTTTGCAGTAGATGCCTCTAAAGTAACACCGATTCCGGAAGATATGTCTTATGAAGAAGGTGCCATGATCGAGCCTCTGGCAGTTGCAGTGCATGGAGTAAAGCAGGTAGGAGATGTAAAGGGCTTGAATATTGCAGTTCTTGGTGCAGGACCGATCGGTAACCTGGTTGCACAGGCAGCAAAAGGAATGGGCGCCGCAAAGGTAATGATCACAGATGTCAGCGACCTTCGTCTGGATAAGGCAAAAGAATGTGGTATTGATGTATGCGTTAATACTATGGAGAAGGACTTTGGAGAGGCAATGGTTGAAGCCTTTGGTCCTGACAAGGCAGATGTGATCTATGATTGCGCAGGAAATAATATCACAATGGGACAGGCAATTAAATACGCAAGAAAAGGAAGTATCATCGTTCTTGTTGCCGTATTTGCAGGAATGGCAACAGTAGACCTTGCAGTTGCAAATGATCACGAACTGGATATCAAGAGCACCATGATGTATCGTCATGATGATTATGTAGATGGTATAGAACTTGTAAATGAAGGAAAAGTTCATTTAAGACCATTGATTTCTAAGACATTTGCATTCAAAGATTATCTGAAAGCATATCAGTATATTGATGATAACCGCGAGACAACGATGAAAGTAATCATCAATGTGCAGGAGAAATAGGAGATCGAATCAAGAGAGAGCAGGGTTTTATCAGAAACTTTGGCTAGGAGGTAATTAATGGAAAACGAGAGCAATAATGGAAAAGTGCCTCTGATCAGCAAGATTGCATATGGTTTCGGAGATGTAGGATGTAACTTTAGCTGGATGTTTGTCAGTAACTTTTTAATGATTTTCTATACAGATGTATTTGGAATCAGTATGGCAGCAGTATCAGCATTGATGCTTTTCTCAAGATTCTGGGATGCAATCAATGATCCGATCGTAGGTGGATTAACAGATAAAACAAACACAAGATGGGGAAGATACCGTCCATGGTTGTTAGTGGCAGCACCGATTACATCAGTGCTTTTGATCCTCTCTTTCTGGGCGCACCCAGATTGGTCAAATACATCGAAAATAGTTTACATGGTAATTACATACTGTCTTCTTGTCTTAGGATACACTTGTGTAAACATTCCATATGGAACACTTTGCGGTGCTATGACACAGGATATTGATGAGCGTGCCAAGATCAACACATCTCGTTCCGTAGCAGCAATGATCGCAATCGGAATCATCAATATCGTAACAGTGCCACTGATCAGCAAACTTGGAAGCAACAGTGTAAAGAACGGTTATCTGTTTGTTGCAATTATTTACGGATGCATCTTTGCTGCATGTCATTTCTTCTGTTTTGCAAAGACAAAAGAACAGGTGACAATTCCGGAGAAAGAAAAAATCTCCATTAAAGTACAGCTGAAGGCCGTTATGCAGAACAGACCATATCTGCTTGCATTAGTTGGACAGGTGCTGTTCGGATTCACATTATATGGAAGAAATGCAGATATTTTATATTACTTCACTTATGTAGAAGGAGATGCGTCCTATTATACAACATATTCCATGTGTATTATTATTCCTTCAATTATCGGTGCAGCTTGTTTCCAGCCGGTATTCCGTAAGTTGAATAATAAAGGAAGAACAGCATCTGTTTTTGCATTACTTACAGGAATCGCTATGCTTGCAATGTTCTTCTTTAATGTAAAAGAATCTCCAATTGTATTCTATGCATTGGCAGGTATTACACAGTTCTTCTTTTCAGGATTTAATACTGCAATCTACGCAATCATTCCGGATTGTGTGGAATACGGTGAGTGGAAAACAGGACTTAGAAATGATGGATTCCAGTACGCATTTGTTTCTCTTGGAAATAAAATCGGAATGGCTATAGGAACTGCACTCCTTGCAGCACTGCTTGGTCAATACGGATATGTGGCAAATCAGGTACAGAATCCGGAAGTAATTGCAGTTATGAAACATGCATTTTCAACAATTCCCGGAATTTTGTGGATTGTCACAGCGGTTGTACTGTTCTTCTATCGTTTGAATAAAAAGCGTTACAATGAAATCGTGGAAGATCTGAAAAATGGAAAAAGAGGTTAAGAAAATATAAAAAACGTGGCCCGGTGCACTGCACCGGGCCATTATCTATATAAACTATTCGTAATTTTTGGTCGAAGTCCGGCAATCATAAAAGATCTGTCGCTAATACAATCACCGTCTTCTTTTATTTATGATACTTTAGCATTCATCTGTATCAACTTGATGATGTTATTATACGGAAGAATTATGAACACCTCGTGTCACGAAAGCTAAAGAAAAGTAAAATTTATTAAGAGAATATAATTTAAAACTGAAGAAATGTTTAACCTAGATTATAGACAAAATGTCGACAATTTCTTTAAGGGAAGACTGGAAATTTTTCACGATACATGATATGATGATGTTCGAGGATTGCGGGAATTGCATAGCAATGGAGCAATCCGGTTACATCATATGATAGAAGGCAGTAAAAAAGTTACTGTTCACTCCCGTGTCAATCACTCCGCTGATTGACACGGAGGATGCATGTTTTGGCTTGAATGCATCTCGCCCCATCGCCAAAGGCGATTTAAAATGGCGAGATGCGTTGCTGGTCGCACATCGTGTGAACAGTAACGTAAAAAAGGAAAGGTGAAAATAATGGATATTAAAGAAAAGATTCATGCAACAACAGAAGAATTGTTAAGTAATATGGAAAGACTTGTAGCGATAGATTCACAGCTTGGAACACCGGCAGAAGGAATGCCATTTGGAGAGGGACCGGCAAAGGTTCTTCACGAAGCACTGCAGATTGCAGATGAACTCGGATTCAAGACAGTGAACCTGGATAACTACTGTGGATATGCAGAGATGGGAGAAGGCGAAGAGATCGTTGGTATCGCAGGACATCTGGATATCGTACCGGCAGGCGGTGATTGGACATATGATCCATTCAAGCTGACAAGAGAAGGAGATTACGTTTACGGACGTGGAACAACAGATGATAAAGGACCTGTTATGGAAGCACTTTATGCGATGAAGCTTCTTCGTGATTCAGGTGTGAAGCTTAACAAGAGAGTTCGTCTGATCATGGGATGTAATGAGGAAAATGGTTCCAGATGTATGGAGCATTATAATGAAGTGGCAGAAGAGTTATCTTGTGGATTTACACCGGATGCAAGTTACCCATGTATTCATGGAGAGAAAGGTATGCTTGGCATGCTGGCAACTTCTAAGAATACAAAGATCATTTCTATCAATGGTGGATTTGTATTCAATGCCGTATGTGATGCATGTACAGCAGAGATTCCGGCAGAAGAAGGACTGAAAGACAGACTGGAAGCTGCTTTCGCAGAGACAAAGCTTCAGGAATACAAAGTAACAGAAGAAGACGGAAAGATCACTATTTATGCAAAGGGAGTATCTGCACATGCAAGTACACCGGCATTTGGAGTTAACGCTGCAGGTGTTATCTTTGACTGTCTTGCAAAAGCCGGATTTGAAGATGATTTCGTAGAATTCTATAACTCACATATTGGTACAGCATGTGACGGATCAGGAATCGGTCTGAAATGCGCAGATGAGTTTGGAGAGCTTACATTCTGTAACGGAATCGTTAAGACAGAAGACGGTGTGATCTCCGCTACGATCGATATCAGATTCCCGGTAACATACTCTGTAGAAGATATGGTTAAGATGTGCGAAGGAAAGCTCGAAGACGAGAACGGACGCATTGAGATCCACACAACTACAAAACCATTGTTCTTCCCGAAAGAGTCTCCACTTGTAGAGGCACTGTACAAGGCTTATACAGATGTAACAGGAGACACAGAGAACAAACCGTTAGTAATCGGTGGTGGAACATATGCGAAGTCCTTAAAGAACATCATCGCATTCGGACCGGAGAAACCGGGCGTAGATTACCGCATTCACGGTGCAGACGAGTACACACTCGTGTCAGAGGTTGAAGAAGCAGTTCATGTTTATATGGAAGCAATCAAGAACCTGCTTGCAATCTAATCAATGATGTGATAGCATACGACACAGGGGATGAAGTTCTCCCTAAGTATAAGAATACTTGAACCGCTTAGAAAGCTGATGGCTTCTGCGATAAAATCAACGCAGAAAGTGTCAGCTTTTTTCTATTAATGGGAGATTCTGTGGATGATGTGTATGTCATAGTATTATTTTAAGAGGAAAACAAAAAGCCTGTGATTAAAGCGAGCATTTGTAATGGCGAGCAGGTAGCAGGCTTTAAGGATATACATACAGGTAAGATAGAAGAGGTAATGCTGATAAAAAGTCCGGCAGATCTCGAACATTTTAAGGCTATGTATGGAATAGATGAAGAGATAGCAAAGGAATACGGATTATGAATATACAGATATTTGGGACTAAGAAATGTAATGATACGAAGAAGGCTGAGCGTTTCTTTAAGTGTATTCATAGAAACCTGGATCCCGAGATTCCCAAGTGCGTGTAATGTTTCATGATAAGCTTTTGCCATAATAATCTCCTTAAAATCTGAAATGTCAATATCGTTGTAAAACAAGATAATTATGAGTACAATGACAAACAATCGTATGGAAACAGTAAACAACAATAAAAAAGGAACGTTAGCAGAGCGCATCGGAAATTACTTCGGAGAGAATACACTTCTGATCGCAGGAGGACTTGCTTTCCTGACAGGAAATACTTATGCAGCTACTCAGCTGATGAGAATGGCAAAATAATGGTTAAATACTGTGTTACTATTCTGAAGAAGAATTTAAAATAGATTGGCAGAAAGCCGGATTTCATTTTGTGTGGAGTCCGGCTTTCTTTTTGCAGTCAGAAAAAAATATGCTACAATGAGTGTAAAGAATGATTGGCAATTTAAATTTATCAGTTGAGAAAACAGAATGATTGACAGAATAAGGTTCGTACAGGTGAAAATATGGAATTAAGAGTATTACGTTACTTTCTGACGGTGGCAAAGGAGCAGAGCTTTACCAGAGCAGCAGAACAATTGAATATTACACAGCCGACACTTTCCAGACAGTTGGCGGCATTGGAAGAAGAACTCGGAACGAAGCTTTTCAGCCGGGGAGGACATGGAATCACACTGACAGAAGAAGGGCTTCTTTTGAAACGAAGAGCACTGGAAATGGTGGATCTCAGCGATCAGATCTTAAGTGAATTCAAAGGGGAAAATGGAATTGTCGAGGGGAAGATTACGATTGGATGTGGAGAATTTATGGCGGTAGAGATTCTGGCAGAAATCTGTAAAAGCTATCGAGAAAAATATCCATTAGTTCAGTTTGTGCTTCATACCGGAACGGCAGATAAAATTCAGGAAATGATGAACAAAGGACTGGTGGATATCGGAGTATTTCTTGAGCCGGTCAGCACGGAAAACCTGGATTATGTCAGAATCCGGGAAAGCGACTACTGGATCGTAGGGATGAGAGCGGACAATCCACTTGCGGAGAAAGAATGGATTACAAAAGAAGACCTGCTTCCACTTCCATTGATTCTTCCAGAACGGGCGAATGTGCAGAGTGAACTGGCGAACTGGTTTGGAGAAGATTTTCAGAAGCTGCAGGTGACATTCACAAGTAATCTTGGAACGAATGCAGGAGTGATGGCAATGCATGGACTGGGGTATCCGGTGTCAATCGGCGGTGCAACAAGGTACTGGGATCAGAAGGTCATGGTTCAGAGAAAGCTGTTCCCGGAGATTAAAGCGAATACAGTGATCGGATGGAGAAGGAATATTCCGTATTCTACGGCAGTGAGGAAGTTTATAGAGGAGATACGGGAGTATCATCATGCGTTTCAGGCATAAATACAAATGCAATATAAGTATTAGACATAATGAAACAGGAAATCTATAATAAAACCAAAGTCACAGACAGGAGGACGAGAAAATGAAGAAAAGATTAGTTGCATATTTCAGTGCAAGCGGAACAACAAAGAAAACAGCAGAAATGGTTGCAGGAGTGAATGGAGATGACCTCTATGAAATCGTGCCAAAAGAGCTGTACACAAGTGCGGATCTGAACTGGATGGATAAGAAATCAAGAAGCAGTATAGAAATGAATGATAAGAGCTTCCGCCCGGAGATGGTGGGAACAGATGCTGATATCGCATCTTATGATGAGATCCTTCTCGGATTCCCGATCTGGTGGTATGTCGCTCCGACGATCATCAATACATTTTTGGAGAAATACGATTTTACAGGAAAGAAGATCATCCTTTTCGCAACTTCCGGAGGCAGCAGCTTTGGCAATACAGTAAAAGAATTACAGCCGTCCGCACCGGGAGCTGAGATTGTAGAAGGAAGAGTCCTGAACCGCGGAAAACAGGATATCGAGAACTGGGTAAAATCGTTATAGAAGATTGTTGTAAGAAATCCTTACAGAAAGCTATTACAGGAGGAAGCAGATCATGGCAAAAATCGTTCAGACAGCAGGAAGAAACGCACTCGGAGAATTCGCTCCGCAGTTCGCACATTTTAATGATGATGTATTATTTGGAGAAAACTGGAACAATCAGGATATTGATGTGAAGACAAGAAGCATCATCACAGTAGTAGCACTTATGTCACAGGGAATCACAGATTCTTCTCTGAAATTCCATCTTCAGAATGCAAAAGACCATGGTGTGACACAGAAAGAGATCGCGGCGATCATCACACATGTTGCATTCTATGCAGGATGGCCGAAAGGATGGGCAGTATTCAACCTGGCAAAAGAAGTATGGGGAGCCGGAGAGGGCGATCTTCCATACGAAGATGAGGCAATGCGTGCCCATGCGAAAGAAATGGTATTCCCGATCGGAGCACCGAACGAGGCATTTGCACAGTATTTTGTCGGACAGAGTTATCTTGCGCCGGTATCTACAAGTCAGGTTGGAATCTTTAATGTAACGTTCGAGCCTGGATGTCGCAATAACTGGCATATTCATCACGCAAAAAATGGTGGCGGACAGATCCTCGTATGCGTTGCCGGACGCGGATATTATCAGGAAGAAGGAAAAGAAGCTATCGAGATGAAACCGGGTGACTGCATTAACATTCCGGCAGAAGTAAAACACTGGCATGGAGCTGCACCGGACAGCTGGTTCAGCCATCTTGCAGTAGAGGTTCCGGGAGAGGAAACTTCCAACGAGTGGTGCGAAGCAGTATCTGACGAAGATTACGGAACATTGAAATAAGGATGTCGGGGCAGAGGCTTCCACATCAGATAACAGATACAAAAAGCGAGGTTAGACAGAAATGTATAATAAGACTTTGACATTAAATAATGGTGTAGAGATTCCACAGCTTGGACTTGGAACCTGGTTTATTGATGATGACAAAGTAGCAGATGCAGTGAAGGCAGCTGTTGAACTGGGATACAGACATATTGATACAGCGCAGGCTTATGGAAATGAGCGAGGTGTCGGTGAAGGCGTCAGAACTTGTGGGGTTCCGAGAGAAGAACTTTTTGTTGTTTCCAAAGTTGCTGCAGAGCACAAGACATATGAAGAAGCAAAGGCAGGAATTGACGAGACATTAAAGAAAATGGGACTGGATTATTTAGATATGATGATTATCCATTCCCCACAGCCATGGGTAGAAGTGAATCAGAGTGAGAACCGTTATGTAGAAGGAAACAGAGTAGCATGGAGAGCACTCGAGGATGCATACAAAGAAGGTAAATTAAAAGCAATCGGTATTTCCAATTTTCAGATCGGAGATATTGAAAGCCTGATGGAAACGGCAGAGATCAAACCAATGGTAAACCAGGTTCTCTGCCATATCAGCAACACACCGCTTGAACTGATTGAGTATTGCCAGAAGAATGAGATTGTGATCGAGGCGTATTCCCCAATTGCGCATGGTGAAATCTTAAATCAGCCGGAGATTAAGAAGATTGCAGACAAATACGGAGTCAGCGTTCCACAGCTTTGCATCCGCTATACGTTGCAGCTCGGTGCAATTTCTCTTCCGAAGACGGCAAGTCCGGAGCATATGAAGACGAATGCGGAAGTCGAGTTTGAGATCAACGCAGAGGATATGGAAGTGCTTAAGAATTTTAAGAAGATTGAAAGCTATGGTGCGAACAGCGGATTCCCAGTTTATGGAGGAAAGCTGTAAGTATAGCAGGAGGAATTATAAATGGAATATACAAGATTAGGAACCACAGATATTGAAGTTTCCAAACTATGCATCGGCTGTATGAGTTTTGGAAAAGCAGGTCTGATGCATGACTGGACACTGGATGAAGCTGAGAGTGAAAAAGTGATTAAACATGCGTTAGATCTCGGAATCAATTTCTTTGATACTGCAAATTGCTATTCCAGTGGAACAAGCGAAGAATATCTTGGAAAAGCGATTAAAAACAATGTGGCAAGGGACAAAGTTGTGCTTGCTTCAAAGGTATATTTCAATGATGGACGTTTGTCCAAAGAGGCGATTGCAAGAGAAATTGACGGAACATTAAAGAGACTTGGTTCGGATTATCTGGATCTGTATATCATTCACCGGTTTGATTTTGACACTCCGATCGAAGAGACAATGGAGGCGTTAAATGAACTTGTGAAATCCGGAAAAGTCCGCGCAATTGGAGCTTCTGCAATGTATGGATACCAGTTCTACAACATGCAGCTGGCTGCGAAAGAACACGGATGGACACCGTTCAGTACGATGGAAAACCATTATAATCTGCTTTACCGCGAGGATGAAAGAGAACTGATCCCAATCTGTAAGCAGATGGGAGTCTTACTTATGCCATACAGTCCGCTTGCAGCTGGACATCTGACCCGCCCAACCTGGAATACAGATACGCTTAGAAGTAAAACTGACCGGGTTGCAATGGGAAAATATGACAGGATGGAAGAACCGGATATGCACATCGTATCCCGTGTTCAGGAGCTTGCGGAGAAATATAACTGCAAGATGTCTCAGATTGCGATCGCATGGCAGTGGGCAAAAGGAATTGCATCGCCGATCATCGGTGTAACAAAGGAAACTTATCTGGACGACGCGGTTGGTGCGCTGGATGTGAAACTGACAGAGAGTGATGTGGCATATCTGGAAGAGATGTATGTGCCACATCCGATTGTTGGCGCGATTAATCAGAATCCGAAGCAGGGCGTTGTACTGTTAGATGAAAAGAAATAAGAGAAAAAAGAAAACCCCTAATCTCCTCAAGAATGAGGGGGAGGGGAGTTGAATAGTCGAAGCCTATTTTTTATTAGAAGGAAAAATCGCACTTGTAATAGGTGCATCATACGGAATCGGATTTGGAATCGCATCTGCTTATGCAGAAGCAGGAGCAACAATCTGCTTTAACGATCTTAGTCAGGAGAAAGTAGATAAGGGAATCGCAGCATACAAAGAGATTGGTGTAGATGCACATGGATATGTGTGTGATGTGACAGACGAAGCACAGGTTCAGGAAATGGTTGCTAAGATTAAAGAAGAAGTTGGTATTATTGATATCCTTGTAAATAATGCCGGTATCATCATGAGAAAACCAATGCTTGAGATGGAAGCAGACACCCATTTGATCAGTTTATTGTTGCAAAGACACCGGCAGCCCGCTGGGGAACACCGGAAGACCTTCAGGGAGCGGCAGTATTCCTTGCATCTGACGCATCAGACTTCGTGAACGGACATATCCTGTATGTAGACGGTGGAATCCTTGCTTATATTGGAAAACAGCCACAGTAAATAAGAGAAACAAATCACTGTCTAAACAGTTCATGTAGAAAAAACGACCATTTATGAAAGCAGACTTTAACGGTCTGCTTTTTGTGTTAGGATGATATCAACAAAAACTAGACGATTCTTGGAAAAGCAAATACAAAGTAAGGTGGGTTTTGAAATGAGTTTGAAATATGAAAAGTTGATCAGAAAAATGACACTGGCAGAGAAAGCAATTATGATGTCAGGAAAGAACACATGGGAGACGGTTGATTTTGGAAAATATGGAATTCCGTCTATGGTAATGTCTGACGGACCTCACGGGCTGAGAAGACAGGCAGGAGCAGGAGACCATTTGGGACTGAATGCCAGTCTTCCGGCGACGTGTTTTCCGACAGCAGCAGGAGTGGCAAACAGCTGGGACGAAGCACTTGGAGAAGAAATTGGAGAAGCACTTGCAGAAGAGGCAGTGACGATGGGTGTCAATGTGATCCTTGGACCGGGACTTAATATTAAGAGAAGTCCGTTGTGTGGAAGAAACTTTGAGTATTTTTCAGAGGATCCGTATCATGCAGGAAAGATGGCAGCGGCATATGTCCGTGGAATCCAGAGCAAAGGAATTGCAGCTTGTCCAAAGCATTTCGCAGCAAACAGTCAGGAGCTGCGCCGTATGGCGAACGATTCTGTCGTAGACGAAAGAACGTTCCGTGAGATTTATACAACAGGATTCGAGATTGCGATCAAGGAAGGTAAATCAAAATCCATCATGTCTTCTTATAATGAAGTAAATGGAATCTATGCAAACGAAAACAACCATATGCTGCAGGAAATTCTGGTAGATGAGTGGGGCTTTGATGGTTTTGTTGTATCTGACTGGGGCGGAAGTAACGACCATGCACTTGGCGTGAAGAATGGAAGCCATCTTGAGATGCCGGGAACAGGAAAATCAGGAATGTATGATATTATTCATGCAGTTGAGAACGGTGATCTTGATGAAGCAGTATTGGATCAGAGACTGGATGAACTTTTAAATGTGATTTTCTCAACACATCAGGCAACAGAAGACGCAAAGGGAAAAACATTTGATGTGGAAGCGCATCATAACCTGGCAAGAAAAGCGGCAGAGGAAAGCATTGTTCTTCTTAAAAATGAAGAACAGATCCTTCCGTTGAAACCTGGAACAAAAGTTGCGGTGATCGGTGATTTCGCAAAGACCCCAAGATATCAGGGCGCAGGATCATCACTTGTAAACCCGGCAAAACAGCCGGAAGCAATCCTTGATGTGATCGGATCCACAGATCTGGATGTTATTGCATATGAGCAGGGATATATTCGCAATAGAAAACCGAATCAGAAGCTGACAAAGGCCGCAGTAGAGCTTGCAAAGAAGGCCGATATCGTTCTTTTCTTTGGAGGACTTGATGAAATCAGTGAGTCCGAAGGGCTTGACCGTACACATATGTCCATGCCGGCAGCACAGGAGACATTACTTAATGAACTTACAACAGTAAATAAAAATATAATCGTAGTTCTTTCAGCCGGATCAGCGATTGAGATGCCATGGTACCCATATGTGAAAGGGATCGTGCATGGTTATCTTGGCGGACAGGCAGGCGCGTCAGCAATGTTGAACATTCTGACAGGAAAGGTGAATCCATCCGGTAAGTTAAATGAGACTTACCCAATCTATTATGAGGATACGCCGGCGTATGCATATTATCCAAGTAAAGAAAGAAGCAGTGAGTACAGAGAGTCTCTTTATGTCGGATACCGTTATTACACAACTGTTGGAAAATCAACGCGTTTCCCATTTGGTTACGGATTGAGCTATACAACCTTTGAATATAAAGATTTGAAAATAGATACAGAAGGTGTGACATTTACAATTAAGAATACAGGCAATGTGTCAGGAACTGAGATCGCACAGCTGTATGTTGGAAAATCTTCTGAGACTGTCTTTCGACCGGTTCGCGAGCTGAAAGGTTTCGTAAGAGTAGAGCTTCAGCCAGGAGAAGAAAAGGAAGTAAGAATCGGATTTGATGATAAGACATTCCGTTTTTATGATACAAGAACAGATAGCTGGGAGATTGAAAGCGGTACTTATCAGATCATGATCGGTGAAAATGCGCAGCAGATGGTGCTGGAAGGTGCTTTAGACGTAAAAGGTACTGTTGAAAACGGCGGCTACAAGAAAGAAGAACTGCCGGAATATTTCAGCGGCAAGATTAAAGACATTTCAGACGAAAAATTCCGTATTCTGTATGGAAGAGAGATTCCGGATGGAAGCTGGAGCGGTGAGATCCGAATGAACGATGCAGTTTGTCAGTTGTATTACGGAAAAGGAATTCTTGGAAAACTGCTCTGTGCAATCCTGAAATTACTTCTGAAAATCAGCGACTGGCAGGGAAAGCCGAACCTGAACGTTTTATTCAACTACAATATGCCAATTCGTGGATATGCGAAAATGACAGGCGGTATTGTGACGATGAAAATGGCAGAGGCATTGACAGAGATGGCGAACGGACATCGAATTAAAGGAACAGCACATCTGATCAAAGCTGCAATCAACAGAGGATAGGCAATATAGACAAAAACGAAATATATAAATTGTTAAATATGCCAAATGGAATTGCAGGTTATGAAAAAAACGTACCATTTATGCGAAAAAAGGCATGAGAGAATAAATTATGTTAACATAAGCCCATCAACAAAAGGGAGGAAACATTATGACAAACTTTTTAGTAAACTTATTGTCCCCGATATTCACTAGTCTGGGAGTAAGTGTTGCAGACCTGACGTCATATATTGAACGACTGAGTGGTTATATTATTGCTATCCTTGTTGCATTAGTTGCAATGATCGTAGTAATGATCGCAGCGCATAAAGCGAAAAAGGGAGTTCGCCACGTGATCCGCTGGCAGGCAGGAATTGCATTTGTGGCTATCGTTGCAGTACTTGTTAATGTGATCTGTTATGGTCCGATGTACAACAACGTATCAAGTATTTTAAATGCGAAGAAAGTAGAGCTTTCAAAAGAAACAACAGAGCAGAGCCGTGAAACAATTCAGAAAGTCGGAGAAGAAGGAATGGTTCTTCTGAAAAACAAAGGAATCTTACCACTCGCTTCTGACACGAAGAAACTGAATGTGTTCGGATGGGATTCAACAAATCCGTTATACGGTGGAACAGGATCCGGATCTTCAGATTCTTCCACAGCGATCAGTATTTTACAGTCTTTAAAAGATGCAGGATATGAGACAAATGAATCTCTGACAAAGATGTACACAGATTACCGAGAAGACCGTCCGACAATCGCTATGGCAGAGCAGGACTGGACATTACCGGAACCAACAAAAGAGTATTACACAGACAGCCTCATGAACGAAGCAAAAGAATTCTCTGATACAGCTGTTGTAGTAATCGGACGTTCCGGTGGAGAAGGTGCAGACCTTCCGACAGATATGAAATCAGTGATCGACGGAAGCTACAAGAAGCTGGCAGAAACGGTGTCAGTCACACCGGAAAATTACGGATATGTAAAAGGAAGTTACACAAACAACGGTGATTACGATGACTTTGATGAAGGCGAAAGCTATCTTGAACTGTCTAACACAGAAGAAGATATGTTAGATACAGTCTGCTCTCAGTTTGAAAATGTTATCGTGGTTGTAAATGCAAACAATGCGATGGAACTTGACTGGGTTGATAAGTATGAGCAGATCGGTGCTGTTATCTATGCACCGGGAGCAGGAGCAACAGGATTCGAGGCACTTGGAGAGATTATCAACGGATCTGTGAATCCATCAGGAAAGACAGTCGATACATTTGTAAAAGATCTTCAGCAGACACCGTACTACAACAACATCGGTCTGAATGCTTACACAAATGTAGATGACCTGAAAAATCAGATTGCCAAAAATGATGCAGCTTACGAAGGAAGTATGGGATTTGTAAACTATGCAGAAGGAATCTATGTAGGTTATAAATTCTATGAGACAGCAGCAGAAGAAGGGCTGATCCAGTACGAAGATACAGTACAGTATCCATTTGGATATGGTCTGAGCTATACAACATTTGAAAAGACAATTGAGAATTTTAAAGACAATGGTGACACAGTAACATTTGATGTGACAGTGAAAAACACAGGAGATGTTGCAGGTAAAGATGTCATCGAACTCTATTACACAGCACCATACACAAACGGTGGGATTGAAAAAGCAGCTGCGAATCTGATCGCATTTGAGAAAACAGAAACTCTTGATCCGGGAGCAGCAGAGACAAAATCAATCACTATTAACAAAGAGGATATGGCATCCTATGATTCTGAAGGAATCAAGATTTCCGGTGGTGGATATATCTTAGAGGCCGGAGAATACACAATCTCTCTTCGTTCCGATTCACATACTGTTGTAGCAGAAGAGAAATTTACAGTAGACAGTGATATTGACTACAGTAAAGACGGACGTTCTTCCGACGAAACTGTAGCAACAAACCAGTTTGAAGATTACTCACGTGGTGATTTCGAACAGCTTTCAAGAGCAAACGGATTTGCAAATTATGAATCTGCTTGTGGAAAGTTAAGTGAAGATGCTTATGTAATGAGCGACGAGACAAGAAAAGCAGTAGAAGAAAACGTATTTGGAATCTATGACGGTACAAAATACAATGATGATTCCGACGAGATGCCGAAGATGGAGCAGGATAACGGACTTCAGCTTGCAGACCTTACAGGAAAATCATATGATGACGAAGATTGGGATAAACTGTTAGATCAGTTAAGCTTCGAGGATATGTCAACACTTATCAATGTAGGTGGATGGCAGACGGCAGAAATCCAGTCTGTAGGAAAGATTGCAACATCTGATTGTGACGGACCGGCAGGACTGAATAACTTTATTACAAAGACATACGGAACAGCTTATCCGTCAGAAGTACTGATCGCTCAGACATGGAATAAAGATCTGGCAAAAGAAGTCGGAGATTCTATGGGACAGGAATATGTTGACGCAGATAACTTCGGATGGTATGGACCGGCAATGAATATCCACAGATCTGCATTTGCAGGACGTAACTTCGAGTACTATTCAGAAGACGGCGTATTATCCGGATACATGGCAGCGAATGAGATGAATGGAGCTGCAGTGAAAGGTGTATATCCTTATATCAAACATTTTGCATTAAATGATCAGGAAACAAATCGTTGTTCCTTCCTTCTGACATTTGCTTCTGAGCAGACAATCCGTGAAGGATACCTGAAAGCATTCGAACTTGCAGTGAAAGGATTTGAAGGAAATGCAATAGCAGCAATGTCATCCTTTAACTGGATTGGTACAGTTCCAAGCTGTGCAAATAACGGACTTCTGAATAACGTTCTCCGTGGAGAATGGGGATTCGTTGGAATGGTAGAGACAGATTACGACGGTTCTTATGGATATATGATCACAGATCACTGTATCAGAAACGGGAATGACCTGATGCTTGGATTCAACAGTGCTGAGTCTAACAAGCTTACAGATGAGAGTGCAACAGCAGTACTCGCAATGAGACAGGCATGTAAGAACATTCTCTACACTGTAGCAAACAGCGGATACTATGCAGATGGTAACCCGGCTGCAGGTATGAGCAATATGACAAAACTTTTCGTAACAGTAGACGTAATTCTGGCAGTTCTCTTAATTGCAGCAGATGCGATCGTGATCGTACGTTTCAGAAAGAAAAGAAAAAATGTAGATAACGCAGAAGCGTAATATATTAAATGAAAGACAGGATTGGACAGATAGAAACAGGCCAATCCTGTTTTCCTTTTGCTAAAATAGTGATTGCTCAGAGCCAGCAACAGGTAAATCTCATTATATGACTTGTGGCAGAATAAAAATTCCTTTATTATAAGATAGAACATAAGACGACAGAAAATATACCAGGAGGAGGATTCCGATGATCAAAATTGCGATTGTAGAAGACGAAGCAATGTATGCAAAACAGCTGGAAGAATTTCTGCATCAATACGAGACAGAGAATCAAGAAGCGTTCGAGATAACCATTTATTCCGATGGAGATCAGATTGTCAATAAATACAAATCTCAGTTCGACATTATCCTTATGGATGTCGAGATGAAATTCATGGATGGAATGTCCGCTGCGGAAGAAATCCGTAAAATGGACAGTGAAGTTGTAATCATCTTTATTACAAACATGGCACAGTATGCAATTAGAGGTTATGCGGTAGACGCGTTGGATTATGTGTTGAAACCAGTTTCTTATTTTGCGTTCTCCCAGAGATTGAATCGCGCGATCGAACGTATGAAAAAGCGAGAGGCAAAGGTGATTATGGTAAATATAAAAGGCGGTATGGTGCGTATTAATATCGCAAATATTTACTATATTGAAAGTCAGGGACATACGTTGATCCTTCATACGATCCTTGGGGATTATGAAACCACAGGGAAAATGAAAGAGATGGATGAAAAGCTTTCAGGGATGAATTTCTGCAGAGGAAATAAAGGATATCTGATCAATCTGCAGCATGTAGACCGGATTCAGGACAACTGTGCGGTGGTAAAAGGCGAAGAGCTGGTGTTGAGCCGTGCACGTAAAAAGGAATTTATGGAAGCTTTGACAAGATATTGGGGAGAGGTGATAAAATGATTGATCATTTGATGCCGGATATCCCGAGGCTTTACTCGGCAATTGCAGAGTGGCTTGCATGCATGATATTTATCCTGCCATTTAAAAAGAGATTTTCAAAAATAAAGACAGGTGTGATCATGGCAGTAATGCTTGTTGTACAGAGCGGATTCATGGTCGTGACGGAAGATGTCAGCTTGTTTTTCTGGATTCCCTGCATGATGGTAGCTGTATTCCTTATGCTGTTTTTCATTTATGCATCTTGTACAATCGAAATAACAGACGCAGTATATTTCGTGTTGATTGCATTTGTTGTAGCTGAGTTCATGGCTTCGATCGAATGGCAGGTTGTCTGCTACTTTGGTATAGCGCAATCCGAAGTATGGTGGAAAGAGTGGTCAGCTCTCATTTTGGGATACGGGATGATCAGTGTGATTCTGTACAAGATCTTGCATGTACATTTCCCGGAAGATGGACAGATGGAGATAGGTTGGAAAGAATGTTTTTCGGCATTTTTGATTGCAATATCTGTTTTTGCTGTCAGCAACATTAGTTATCTCACGGTAAATACACCATTTTCCGGAAGATATTCATTTGAGATAGCAAATATCCGTACAATCGTGGATCTTGCCGGAATTGCGATTCTGTACGCACATCTTATGCAGTGCTGTGAGATGCGGGCAAGAAAAGAACTTGAGGCAGTTCAGAATGTACTTCAGAATCAATACACACAGTATATGCAGTCGAAAGAAAGTATTGAGTTGATCAATTACAAATATCATGATCTGAAACATCAGATTGCGGTGTTGAGAAGTGAGGAAGATCCTCAGAAAAGAGAAGCATTTTTGGATGAGATGGAGGCGGAGATCCGTCAGTATGAAGCACAGAATAAAACCGGAAATAAGGTACTTGATACTGTGCTGACGAGCAAAAGTCTGTATTGTAATAAGAATGGGATTACATTTACCTGTGTGGCAGACGGAACACTGTTAGACTTTATGGATGTTATGGATATCTGCAGTATCTTTGGAAATGCACTTGATAATGCAATCGAATGTGAGATGAAGATACAAGACAAGGAAAAGAGACTGATCCATGTGACAGTGTTCAGACAGAAGGCATTTTTGATTCTTAAGTTCGAGAATTACTGTGAAGAAAAACTGCAGTATCAGGATGGAAATATTGCGACGACAAAGAAAGACAAAAAGTATCATGGATACGGAATGAAGAGTATCCGTTATACAGTGAATAAATACGGCGGAGCAGTTACGATTGATACAAAAGAAAACTGGTTTGACCTGAAGATTTTGATTCCGATTAAAGAAGAACAAGGAAATTAAGCTTGCAGTTTATGCAGAAAAAGTGCAGGTTATGTAAGTACAATAGATAGGCATGTAATCCATGTTAGGATATAGATACAAAGTCCGGGGAGGACAATAGAATCTAGAATCTTAGAAGAATGGAGAGCGTAGAATGAATAAGTCAAACAACATATGGAACCGTTTTGCCGAGAAACATCCGAGTGCTTCAAAATGGATAAGAGAAGGCGGATTGTTCGTAATCGTAAGTAATCTGATCACTGTACTTAAATATGTAATGCTGCTGTTTTTGCCACTTGCGTTTGCAGGACTTCCGAATATTGATTTCGGTTTCCCGGGAATCGACATTACATTATTCGGTGAGACATTTAAATGGAATATCATCGGATATGATGCGGCGCATGGCGGACTGCCGTACTTCTGTGCATACATGATCGCAATGCTCATTGGCGAGTGCATCAACTTCCCAATCCAGAGAAGCTTTGTGTTCCGCAGCAAAGGAAAGATCTGGTATCAGGCGTTCTGGTATCTGATTGCATTTTGTATTGTTACATGTATTGTAAACTCAATTAACTGTATCTGGGTTGCAGTAGCAGGAATGTTCGTACCTGGATGGCTTTACAATATCGGAACAACCGTGCTCAACGGAGGCGTATCGATGGTGGTATTCTTCTTCGTGAATAAAATTATTTTCCCGGAGGGAGAAGCAAAGTAGAATAGAGAAAAGAAGAACAGGGCAGTGCGCGTTAGCGTGTTGTCCTGTTCTTTTAACATGAAAATCATTTTCAAATTCACCTTGACAATAAAATTTTTTGCGCTAAAATAAAAAAATGATTTTTGATAGATTCGAGATGGAAGTAAAGTAATGTTGGAATTTGTAAAACAAAGCAAGAAAAGAAAGTTATATTGTATCCTTGGCATATTGTATCTGCTGTGTATTATCTTTGTTGCAAATGATGCATGGTTGTATAGCACACCCATTGCAAAACTGACAAAGGTCGAAACCAGTGTCTCAGGAGAAGAGACAGGAACCAGAGGGACGAAGGAGAAAAAATATAAGCAGAATATCCAGGGAGTAATCCTAAATGGAGAAAACAAGGGAAAGACAATAAGTTTTACGAATGAGTGCACGTATACCGGAATGATGAAACAGCCATATCATAAGGGAGATAAGGTACTGCTCAATGGAACAAGCAAGAGAATGGGTTCTGGAATTCGTGGACTGAAACGAGATACAGAGCTTATGATACTCATAGGATTTCTGATGTTTATATTAATTATCGTTGCAGGAAGACAGGGTGCGCTTACGATATTGACCGTTATTTTTAATGTTGCTGTTTTTGCAATTGGTTTTTGGAAAGCGGGAGATACATCAAATGTGCTGGAAATGTGCAGCAGGCTGGTGATTCTTTTTGCGGTTATTACATTGGTTGGATTAAACGGGATTCATAAAAAGACATGGGCAGCACTTTTTACAACATTGATTGTTCTTGTAATGATCATGGGAATCTTTGATGTTGTAATCCATCATGCAGAAGATCTTGATTATTCGACCATGGAGTATCTTGGAAGTATTGAAAATCCGGATGAAATTTTCCATGCAGAAATCCTGATCTCAGGACTGGGAGCAATCATGGATGTGGCGGTCGCCATCGCTGCATCCTTAAGTGAAATTGTTGAAAAGAAGTCGGAAGTGACATTTTTGGAATTATTTAAATCAGGAAGAGAAATTGGATATGACATTATGGGAACGATGATAAATGTGCTGTTGTTTGTCTTTGGCTGTGGACTGATCCCAATGTGTCTGATTCGGATGAATAATGATGTGAGTTTAATTACTATTATAAAATTGCACATTCCATGTGAATTGTGCAGATTCCTGGTGGAAAGTATAGGAATTGTTCTGGCAATACCGATTTCTATTTTGGTTACTTCTGTGATGATAAAGGTCGCAAGAATGTTTCGTAGACAGAAGAAAGCAAGAAAGGTGCAGGGAGAAAGAAAATGCTGATAACACTTGGATTGATTTTACTGATTTTAATTATGGTCGTCGGTGGAGACAGAGGTGTCGTTTCGCTTATTGCTTTGTGTGGAAATCTGTTGATCTTAAGTCTTGCAATCTGGCTTATGGCATCAGGAGTTCCTGTTCTTCTCGTTACGGTTTGTGTCGGTGTTGTCATTTCCTGTATTACGTTGTTCTATCAAAATGGTAGCAATAGAAAGACATGGAGTGCATTTCTTGCAACTATGATCACAATGCTGTTGCTGTTTTTCTTCATATATATCGTTGTATGGAGAAGTGAGGCGGGAGGTCTTAACGAGATACAACAGGTTGGAGAAGATGTATTTTATTATAATATGAACCTGAATATTAGTATGAGAAATGTTGCTGTCTCTGTTATACTTCTCAGTACTCTTGGAGCTGTTCTTGATATGGCACTGACAGTTACCACATCTGTTTATGAAGTGAAAAGCCATAAAGAAGATATGACTTTTAAAGAACTGATTCACAGCGGAATGCAGATAGGAAAAGAAGTGACCGGAACAACGGTGAATACACTTCTGTTTGCATATTTAGGAGAATCACTTCTGCTTTTTTCCTATCTGCGGATGCAGGGATATTCGTTTGAACTACTGTTGAATTCTAAAATCATGTTTGAAAATTGTGCCTCAATGATCTTCGGAGCAATTGCCTGCGTGGTTGTAATGCCGGTGGCAGCGGTTGCAGGGGGCTATTTTTTTCGATTTAAATAAACATAAAATCCAACGTTCAACATAATTCCAACTGCTGTAGAAACCGGTGCAGCAAGACCAATCTTTGTCAGGCTGGCGTTTGGCTGGATACTCATGATGTATGCCATTGGCAAACGAACCAGAAGTGTCTGAATCAGACCTTGTGTCATAACCCAAAGAGTCCTATCATTTCCATTAAAATACCCTACCATACTGAAAAGAACGGCTGTTACAATTGTTTCCGGTGCGAATCCTCTCAGGTAAGCAAAACCATTCTGAATAACAGCTGCATCGGTAGAGAAGAATCCGGCCAGCACATCTCCCTTAAGAAATACAAGAGTGAAGACGAAACATCCCACAACCAGACCGACACCGATTCCGGTGAACATAGATTTCTTTGCACGCTTTGCTTTTCCGGCACCGACATTCTGAGAGACGAAAGAAGCCATGGACTGCATGAGTGCGCTAGGTACCAGCATTGCAAAGTTTACGATTTTGCAGGCAACGCCGTAACCAGAAGAAGCCTCCAGTCCGAGCCGATTTACAAAAGCGCAGAGTGCGAGGAATGACATCTGTGTCAGGAATTCCTGGAGTGCAAGAGGGAGTCCAATGATGAGGAATTTCTTGCACTGTGGATTCAGACAGAAGTCTTTCTTTCTAATCTTGAATGGTAGTTCTTTTTTGATAAGGAGAACTACTGCGAAGACAACACTGATTGCCTGGGCGAAAACAGTTGCAATCGCAGCACCGGCTGCGTTCATGTGGAAACCTGCAACAAGTATCAAGTCACCGAAAACATTTATGATGCATGCGACAAGTACAAAAAGCAGAGGGGACTTGCTGTCTCCAAGTCCACGGAAAATCGCAGAAAGCAGGTTGTAAGCGACGATAAAAAAGATTCCACTTCCGCAGATACGGATGTAAACAGCAGTCAATTCTATAGCTTCTGCAGGAGCCTGCATCAGGATCGCGATTGGATGCGCGAAACAAACCATGACGATGAACAATCCAACTGAAATCGCTGTAAATACAATTGCAGAACCGCCGATGACCGAGCCAATCTGTTCCGGTCTTTTTTCGCCGAGATAACGTGCAATCAGAACCGTGATACCCATAGCAAACTGGACAACTACGAAAGTGACCAGATTCAGAACCTGGCTTCCGGTAGAAACAGCAGAAAGCCCGGAAGTAGAACCAAATCTTCCAACGACCAGAAGGTCAACCGCTCCATATGCTGCCTGAAGGATTAGTGCACCAAGCACAGGCATCATAAATGCCACCAGTTTCTTTAAAATACTTCCTTGTGTAAAATCAGCAGTTTTATCTGTCATTTTGAATGCTCCTTTCACACATGATGTCGTAAAATTTCTGAATCGTCTGAATCATGCAGTCAGCGTCCGCATCAGAGATTCCGTCAAGGTAAGGAATCAGCTCATTAAAATAATTTTCATTATACTTTTCTGAGATTTTCTTCCCGTGTTCTGTCAAAGACAAGTATGTGACACGTCCGTCATCCGGAGAGGAGATCTTTTGAACTAATCCTTTCTTCTCCATCTCTTTTATTGTCCTTGTGACACCCGGTCGTGGGATATTCAGAACGTCACTTAAATCAGAAACTCTTACATGGACTTTCTGTTTCTGAAGCTCCTGGATCATATCCATATAGCGGATGTGAGATGACACGATACCTTCCGGAAGCGGAGGGAGCATCTCACGAATTCGTTTTGCCTGATAACATGCATCGAGCATGCGTTTGATTTTTTTATTTGTCATAATAAAACTCCTATATAGTTACCAAAGTTAATTACCATAGATAATTATATGGAAATTCAAAGGATTGTCAAGAGAAAATGATGATTGTAATGATAATTTGAGGAACTTGCAGAGAGAAGTCTTGATATGTTCGCAAATTAATAAAAGACAAGAAAACGTACAAGATAACACGTAAGTTATGGTAAAACAAATAAAAATTAGATATAATATAGTAAGAAAACATATAAGATAACAAGTAAGTTACAAGAAATTAAATAAAAATATGCGAGGAGGTGACAGCACAGATGGGAAGTTATTTGAATCCGGGAAACAGCGGTTTTTCGAATATGAGAAATGACGTTTATGTCGATAAAACAGAAATGATAAGTCTGATTAATCAAACAATCAATACGCCACGGAATCTGACATGTATTAGCAGACCACGGCGCTTTGGGAAATCTTTTGCTGCCAAAATGTTGTGTGCATATTATGATAAGACTTGTGATTCCAAGGAATTGTTTGATGATCTTAAAATTGCAAAAGATGATGAATATTTAAAATATTTGAATCAGTATGATGTGATCTATCTGGATATGGCGAGTGTTCTTGGTGTGACATCATCGGAAGATGCAGTCTCCTATGTGAAACGAAATATAACAGAAGAAGTTTTAGATATTTATTCGGAAGTGAAAGAAGCAGAAGCACTGTTTGATACATTAGCGAATCTGGTGACTTATACAGGAAATAAAATCATTATGATTATCGATGAGTGGGATGCACCGATTCGTGAGAATGGTGGAAATGCAGGAATCCAGAGAGAGTATCTATTATTTTTACGGTCATTATTTAAAAATAGTGGAACAACGGATAAGATTTTCGCAGCAGTTTATATGACAGGAATCCTGCCGATTAAAAAAGATGGTTCACAGTCTGCAATTTCTGACTTCGAAGAATTTACAATGGTAAAACCAAGAAAGTTTGCGCCATATGTAGGTTTTACAGAACAGGAAGTAAAGAACCTGTGCAGCGAATATCAAATAGATTTTTCGAAGATGAAGCTATGGTATGATGGATATTCATTCCCAAATGCAAATTCAATTTATAATCCGAACTCTGTAATGAAAGCACTTAGAAATGATGATTTCGATTCCTACTGGACGCAGACATCGGCAGCAGAGAGTTTGATGGAATATATTAGTCTTGATTATGACGGACTTTCCAAGACAATCGCTGAACTGATCGGTGGTATTGAAGTAGAAGTTGATACGAGTGGATTTTCGAATGATCTTGTAACATTCAGAGAGAAAGATGATGTACTGACATTGTTGATTCATCTAGGCTATCTGGCTTATGACAAAGAAACGGAAAAAGTGCATATTCCAAATGAAGAAATCAAGCGGGAATTTTCAAGGACGATCAGGGGAGTCAGACGGAACGAGACAATTCAACGTGTGCGTGAAAGCGACCAGATAATTTCAGATACAGTACATATGAATGCAGATGCAGTAGCAACACAGATTGAGAAGATCCATATAGAGGAGACAACGGCTCTTTTCTACAATAATGAGCAGGCATTACGAAGCGTGATCAAGCTTGCATATTTTAGTTATCGCGATTATTATCTGAAGTTCGAAGAACTTCCGTCAGGCAATGGCTATGCAGATATTGTATATTTTCCAAAGAAAACGTCGAATCTTCCGGCATTAGTAGTTGAAATGAAGTGGGATAAATCAGCGGAAGGAGCAATTACACAGATTAAGAAACGGAACTACCCGGCGGCAATCAAAGATTTTGGCGGTGAGATTTTGCTGGTTGGAATTAATTATGATAAAGATGCTCCGGTGGGCGAACGGAAGCATACGTGTGTGATAGAAAAATATCAAGTGTGATACATCAGAATGGAATGGAAAAGAGAAAAAAGAATTCTACTCATCGGCGATTTCGGTATACACGATGGTATCAATTGTAGGATTTATGATTTTATCCGCAGTAGTTTTGCGGTGATATGTCAGATGAAAACGAAGGGTTCGGCAAGATGCCGAACCCTTTCACTGTATGTTAATTCTCTTTATTCTCCACCAACAGCATATTAAGTTGTTCTAACCGTTTAAGATCCTTCTTTGTAAAAAGCAACTGATGGCGGAAGTTCTCTGTGTGTTCCTGTGGTTTTAAGGTGACTACGCATTTAAATGCACAAGGCATAAGGTCTGCACTGGAGATACCGCACAAGAGTCCCATTGTGAAATCTCGAAGTTCCAGAGGGTTGAAGATGTACAGAAGGTCTTCTTCCAGTGGGTTATATTGATTTACGAAAGAAAAGCGGATTAGCATATCACTATAAAGAACTCGTCCGGTGTAGAAAATCTCGCTGCTGCTTCCGTTAGCGGAGACAGAGCAAATCGTCAGAGTCGCTTCGTACTTTCCGGGTTCACCTTTCTTCTCATAAATATCAATGACGCCATCTTTCGTGCGTTGATATCGTCCGTCATAGAAGTAGAAATATAATCGTTGCGCCTGAAAGAAAGGACTTTTCCGACCTCTTCCGGGCGTACTGATAAGCTCACTGGTTGTTTTCGGAAGATAAGTAGTCAGCTGAGAGATTGAGACCTGAAGAACCTGGCTAATCTCATATAAAGTCTCAATATCAACAGCAATCTCTCCATTTTCATATTTACATATTGTGGCGCGGCTCTTATGGATGGCATCTGCGAGATCCTGCAGTGTCATTTTCCCTGCTTTTCGGTATTTTCGAATTTGTTTTCCGACATAACATGTATAATTACTCATATTGTTTCCTCATACTATCCATTTTCATGATAAATGCTGTTCTTATATGATTATATCTGAGAAACAGGGTATTTGTAAAGTCACAAGAAACTTTTTTGATAAAAATTTTCGCATAAAGAAACTTCTTCGATTTGCATTTATCTGAAATTTATATAGAATATAGCTATTGGGCTTGATATTCAGGCCCTTTAAATAACTTTATGAATGTGGGGATTTTGACATGAAAGAAAAAAGAAGTAGCTTTTCCGGGTCGATAGGCTTTGTCTTAGCGGCAGCCGGAAGTGCTGTAGGTGTTGGTAATATCTGGAGATTCCCGTACCTCTGTGCGAAAGACGGAGGCGGATTGTTTCTCTTAGTTTATCTTGTACTTGTATTGACTTTTGGATTCGTATTGCTGACAACAGATGTTGCGATTGGAAGAAAGACTAAGAAAAATGCATTGAAAGCCTTTGAGGAGCTTAACCCGAAGTGGAAGTTTCTGGGACGTTTGACATTCCTCGTTCCAGTACTGATCATGACATATTATTCCGTTATCGGCGGTTGGATCACAAAATATCTGTTTGTATACCTCGTTTCTGATGGAATAGAAGCTGCGGCAGATGGATATTTCACATCCTTTATTACATCAGATATTGCACCGATCGTATTTATGCTGATCTTCCTTGCGCTGACAGCATGGATCGTGTTTCGCGGTGTAGAGAAGGGAATTGAGAAATTCTCCAAGATTATTATGCCGGGATTGATCCTTCTGATCGTGATCATTGCAGTCTTCTGTCTGACATTGACAAATACAGCACCAGACGGAACTGTTCGTACAGGTATGCAGGGACTGGCTGTTTATCTGAAACCGGATTTCCACGGATTGACAGTGAAGCGTTTCCTCGAGATTCTCCTGGATGCGATGAGCCAGCTGTTCTTCTCTCTGAGTGTATCCATGGGAATTATGATCACATATGGTTCTTATGTGAAAAATGACATTGATTTGAATAAAGCGACAAATCAGATTGAGATTTTTGACACAGGTGTGGCAATTCTTGCCGGAATGATGATCATCCCAGCAGTATTTGTTTTCCTTGGAAATGACGGAATGGCTTCCGGCCCGAGTTTGATCTTCATCTCACTGCCGAAGGTATTTGATGCTATGGGAGTATTCGGACGCCCTGCAGCGATTGCATTCTTCCTAATGATGGGATTCGCAGCACTGACATCCTGCGTATCTGTCATGGAGACACTGGTTGCAAACGGTATGGAATTGTATCACAAACCACGTAAGAAAATGTGTGGAGTAGTTGGTATTTACTCCTTTATTACAGCGGTTTTGATCTGTCTTGGATATAACAAACTCTACTTCGAATTGAAGCTTCCGAACGGATCCGTAGGACAGCTGCTCGATGTTATGGACTATATCAGCAACAGCTTTCTGATGCCGTTTATTTCACTTCTGACAAGTATCCTGATCGGCTGGGTAATCGGACCGGATTGGATCATAGGAGAAGTAGAACGCAACGGAGAGAAATTCAAACGTGCAGGTATGTACCGCTTTATGATCCGTTATGTTGTTCCGGTCGTAATGCTTGTCCTGTTCCTTGTATCCACAGGATTCGCAGATTTAATTGCATAAATTACTGGATATTAAATGTTTGCGAATCCGGAAAGAAGACGTTACATTTTACGTTTCAACATTTCCGGATTTGCAGCATACTCCAGAGCTGTTTCCGCAGTGATTCGGTTTTCCTTGTATAGAGTCAATAGACCAGAATCCATAGAAACAAAAAACCACCCGCTATTGGTCCTGATTATGATATACTAGACGTAATGAGTTGGTAGTGAGAGTGGAGCAAGCTGGTCTGCTTTCCATCAGCGATACGATTATATTAAAACAAAGGAGGACTTACTCGATGAGAGAAGTAAAAGCAGTAAAGATTAATGCAGCAGATTTTGCACCGTACGGAACATTTTGCAGTATGACAGAACCAGAGGGATATCCACTGGAGGGAGAGATTCATAAATTCTATCCGGACCGCATCTCAGGAACCTGTGTTGGAACAATGGCATTTTCACCGATTGAAGTTCGCAAGGACGAAAGAATTGTCAAGATGGCAGAATATCATACAACTACATGGGAAGGGATTGTTGCTCTTGATGACGACATGCTTATCCATGTTGCACCTGCTTCCGGCGGAACACCGGTTCCGGAACTTGCGAAGGCTTTCCTTGTACCAAAGGGATGCATGGTAAAGATCAATGCAGCGATCTGGCATCTGTGTCCACTTCCGGCGAATAATGAGGTACTTCATGCAATGATCGTACTTCCGGAATGTACTTATGCAAATGATTGTACGGTTGTTGAATTTGAAGAGAAAGATTGGTTTAAGATAATATTATAAAGATGAAACAGATTGATTTTGACCACGGAACGGTTACAGGGAATATTTTAGGAGCAGCGTTACCGATGCTTGTGGCACAGATATTGAGCCTTTTGTACAATATCGTAGACCGTATTTATATTGCCAGAATTCCGTCCGTGGGAACAACAGCGCTTGGAGCAGTGGGATTGTGCTTTCCAATCATTGTGATCATCACTGCATTCAGCAATTTATTTGGAAGTGGCGGTGATGTATATATCTCTGTTATGACGATCGTATCAAGTGTTCGTCAGATGGTGGAAACTCCGATCTATGCTATCAATGAAGGAACTTCTCCGATCTTGAGCTATAATTATGGAGCTCAGCGTCCGAAGAAAGTCAAGAAAGCTATCTGCGTATTGACTTGTATGATATTGATCTATACAGCAATTGCGTGGAGCGTGATTATTTTCGAACCGGAATTTCTGATCGGAATTTTCAGCACAGACAGTGAATTACTTGCCGATTGCGTAGAAGCACTGAAACTTTATTTCGCAGCATTTATATTTATGGATCTGCAATATGTTGGGCAAACGGTTTTCAAATCATTGAACAAAAAGAAGCAGGCGATTTTCTTCTCGCTACTTAGAAAAGTATTTATCGTTGTACCGCTTACATATTTGTTTCCATATACATTTCGCATGGGAACGAGAGGGGTGTTCTTAGCAGAGCCTATATCTAATGTGATTGGTGGAAGTTTATGCTTTATTACAATGCTGGTAATGCTGAAAAGATCTATTTGACATAAGAAAAAAGAAATAGGTTAAGGATAATGCGAAGGAAAGCAGCAGACAATGAAAGAACTTGTTATCCGTTTACTGTAGAAAAAAAAGACATGAAAAAACATGACATGATATAATTAAAAATAACAGAAAACATTGAAGATGAATAGGCAACAGTAAATGGACAAGGGAAGTACCGGTTCTAAACAGACAAAAAGATACAGTTGGATCATTGGCTTGCTTATTTTTATAACAGCACTTCTTTTGGGCTGTATTATTGTAAAGAACATAGAGAAAAAAAGACAGCAGCTGCTTATACTGCACAAAGTACAGTAAAGCGGATCAATGCACAATTAGATCAGTATGTTGAACTTTCAGAATTTCTTGAAAACGTGATTCTTGCAGGATATGATCTGAATCAGACTACATTCTCAGAATTGGCAGAAATGCTTCCGAATGAAGCAGGTGTTGTAAAAGCATTCGAACTCGCACCGGATGGGATTATTACTGATATTTTTCCAGAGCAGGGAAATGAGCAGGCTTTTGGAATGAATATGCTGACAGAGCATGAACGCAGTGGAGACGCAAAGCGTGCCAAAGAAACGGGAAAATATACTCTTGGAGGTCCATATCAATTAAAACAGGGAGAAACAGGAGCTTTGCTGTTCCATCCGGTTTATCAGAATAATATTACAGGAAATGACACCTTTTGGGGGTTTGTGATCATAGTTATCGACTGGGATAAATTTATAGATGAAATTGGCATGGAACGGCTAAGTGAAGCATCCTATTGTTATGAGATATGGACGAATGATGAGAATACCGATGATCGGATTGTTCTGGCTCAAAATCAGGAACATATGCCTGAGAATAGCCTTACGGTAGAGTGTGAGATTCCTAATTACACATGGTATGTGGATATCGTACCAAAGGAGGGATGGATTTCAATTTATCAATGGATTGCTGTTATTGTATCAGCCCTCATAATTGCCATGATGGGTGCTACTATTTTTGATCAGATCTGCAGCAAAAAACGTCGAGAGAAGCAGTATGCAGCTGAATTGAAAAAATCGGCAGAACAGGCAAAAGAAGCAAGTGAGGCAAAAACACGATTTCTGTTTAATATGAGTCATGACATCCGAACCCCGATGAATGCAATTATTGGATTTTCAGATCTTCTCGGAAAGAATCTTAAGAACGAGGAAAAAGCAAGGGAGTATTTAGGAAAGATCAAGTCCTCGGGCAATTTTCTGATGACGATTATTGATCAGGTGCTGGAAAAGGCTCGCATTGAAAGTGGAACAGCTGTGTTAAAAATGCAGGCAGAGAATTTGAGCGAAATGTTTTATTCTGTGAATACAGTATTTGAATCTGCTATCCAATCGAAGGAAATTCAATATTCGATAGATACAAATATACAGCATAAATACGCAGTCTGTGATAAGACAAAACTTCAGGAAATATATTTAAATATAGTGAGTAATGCAATCAAATATACTCCAAACGGTCAGGCGATTCATGTAAATATTACGGAAACAGCATCAGATGATAAAAAAGCATGGTATGTATTCATCTGTGAAGATACCGGAATAGGGATGAAGCAGGAATACCTTCCACATATTTTTGATGAATTTTCAAGAGAACATACGGCGACAGAGAATAAAGTGGTCGGTACTGGTCTTGGACTTTCTATTGTGAAATCTTTTGTTGAACTGATGGACGGAAAGATTTATGTAGAAAGCGAACAGGGGAAAGGAACAAAATTCACAGTGGAAATTCCACTGGAGATTGCATCAGAAGAGGATGTATACAAAAAGAAAGAGTCGGAACAGTCTGTTATATCTGATAAGAGTATTGGAAAGCGAATTCTTCTTGCGGAAGATATACAGATGGCAAAAAATGCAGGAATGAACGGTCATATTGCAAAACCATTGGATGGGGAAAAAATGATCACTGTGTTAAAACAGTGTCTGGCAGATAACAGCGACGTCAAAATACAGGAAGATTTATAAAAAGGCATTCTTGAAAGAAATAACAGATGGTGTGGGATTTTAATATAATCCCACACCATCTGTTATTTATTCAGAGAACTTATCACTGTAACGGATATGCATGTCTGCCCAATCCATAAACAACACATAAAATACTCTTCCATATTGCTGGTTTTCTACTATTCTTCCATGATCAAGTACAGAAAGGTAAGTTCCATCAGCTTTTCGAAGATGAAAATGAATATAGTCATTTTCATTGCCGCTGTCAATTTGCTGCCAGATACTTGCCTCAATCTGCTGTTGCTCATCTTCCCGGATAAGGTTTCGAAAGCTCTTCTTTGTAAGCTTAAACAGCTCATCTATATCTTTATATCCGGTCATGTGGAGAAACTCATGGTTTGCATAAAAGAGTTCATCATTTTCCTTGTCCGCTCTGTAGATAATAAACGCACCAGGAAGATGTTCAGAGATATCCTTGAGTGCAAATCCAAGTTGTTTGCGGCTCCTTGAATGGAGTCCTTCTCTGTAAGCCATACATCCATTTTTACCATGAAGTTTTACTTCATAAAGTGCAGCATCAGCACAGCGCATGAGCTGTGCACGGTTTGATGCAGCTATAGGATATTCAGCATATCCAAGAGAAATATAAAACGGGTAGTCATTTCCCTTGCATGAGAATATCTTTGGAAGCATAGTGAATTGTTGTAACTGTTCTTTCACATCATCATATGTGCAATTTGGGAGAAGAATACAGAATTCGTCACCGCCGTTTCGTCCCAACAATGTATCCGATGGAAAAAAACTCTTCATACTGTCAGCAAGATTCTTTAAAGCCCTGTCACCGTAAACATGTCCATAGATATCATTAATAAACTTAAAATTATCTATATCAAAGAGTGCAACTACATAAGGAGCGTTCGGATTTTTAGCGATCATTTCTTCTGCTAATTCATCAAATCCGTAACGATTATAAATATTGGTAAGTGAATCCATATGTGCTAGTTTCTGGAATTTGTTTTTATGTTCTTTTGCTGTTAACCAGACCCAGATAAGAACCGACAGAACAAATACGATAGAAGTATAAAGTCCGATGATTACAGCTATAAGTTTAGTATTTCTCCATCCACTCACAGGCATAACCTCAAATCTCCAGTTCTCTTCACCTATTGTAAAATCATAAGAAACAGGATTTGTTAAATTTCCATCTGACTGACAAACAACTTCATATGTGTCACTCCAGGGAGCGTCTGTTTTTGAAAGCTTATATTCATAACCAAAATTTGAAAGTGCACTGATCGAGTCGGAAAAAATCTCAGGAACACGCAAAATAACAATCGTAAATCCCCAGAAATATTCTTGTCCGTTTTCATCATTTAAGTAGACTGGATTGCGAACCGCAATTCCATAGTCACCTTGTTTTAATTCAAAGGGTCCCTGCGTAATGACTGTATGATTGTCTCTTGCATAACAGGAGATTTCACCACGATCTTTATCATGAAGCAGATCAATCTTACCCGCTTCGTTTCCTTCAGCAGGATAAATATCTGTCACAACACCATGTGGAGCGAGCTGCACACTTTCAATGGAATCAGACATAAGATTTTTAGCGATCGTGTTAAAGTGCTTGATCGTTCCATCATCACTGATCAAGATTTGTTCCAGAGTATCCGTAATCTCAGTTCCATTTACAATCTCATTTTTTATGCGTTCTCCATAGGTCGCTGCGTTTAATTGTGCAGTTGTGTGTCTCTGTTCTTTTTCAAAGGCGTCTGTTTTGTATACAATCAAACTAACAAGGCACATGCCCAGTAAAAAAACGATTAGAGGCACAAGCGTTTTCTTCTTCAAGTAAATCACCTCTGTTTAAGCATTCTATATTTTTGCAATATCGTATTATAGCACAGAAATTGAAAGATTGAATGAAATCTGTGGAAAAAACAGGAAAATTGGGTGTTGGAAGTGATCAGGCAGAGAAAACAGAAAACAAATGTACAGGAGTGGTTTGCAGAGCCGTCAGGTTTGTGATTGTATTTGAGTTATAAATAGGATAAAATAATAGCATGAAATAAAAGCATAGTTTTCATTCTGTCTCGCATATTTTGCAATTTCCGGATTAGATAATAATGCAGAAAACTTTTGAAATCTTGTTTTATAAGATTTAATCATATACACCCTTGCCTATATTTTAACACAATGAAAGGAACCTGCGAACAGATTCCTTTCTATTTTTTCCTTAAGTTTATGATGTTGCGTTGGACGGGTGGTCCTGATTATCTCTGATCATATTTCGGATGGCAGGTGTCACAGTCATAATCTCGAAGACAGGGATCATTTTCCCATCAATCGTCGGTACAAGCTGCTGTGAGATAACGGCCTGCAGAACCATAGATAGCTGCACTGCGATCTGATGCTGCTGGTTTGGCGGGAATACGTCAATGATACGGTCAATTGTGCTGGCAGCACCAATCGTATGCAATGTTGAGAAGATCAAATGTCCGGTCTCAGCCGCCGTCATTGCGACCTGCATAGTCTCGTAGTCGCGCATCTCCCCAAGTAGGATAACGTCGGGACTCTGGCGAAGAGAAGCACGCAGAGCAGTCACATAGCTCTCTGTATCGACGTTGATCTCACGTTGGCTGACGATACTTAAGTCATGTCTGTGAAGGAATTCCAGAGGATTCTCCAGCGTGATGATATGCTTCCTATAATGATGATTGATCGCATCAATAATACAAGCGAGTGTTGTAGACTTTCCGCTTCCGGCAGTTCCCGTTACAAGGACAAGACCTTTAGAAAAATTAGAAAAGTCAATGATCCGTTGCGGGATTCCAATCTCAGTCGGATTTGGCAGAGAGAAGGAAATGATTCGAATCACAACGGACAGCGCACCCCTTTGCTTATATGCACTGACACGGAAACGTGACAATCCCGGGATAGCAAAAGAAAAGTCGTCGTCACCGCTTTGTTCGAAGTCATTCACATCACGATTTCCGGCCAACTGGTAGATTGGAGATACAATGTTACTCGTATCGGCAGGGGGAAGATTTTCCCCATTTTTTCTAGTGATAATTCCATTGATTCGCATGGAGCATGGAAGACCGGCGACGATAAACACATCGGATGCACCTACTTATTGAATCAGCTTCATAGAGTTGTCGGCATCCCACGCATTGGTTGCTACTTCCTTCCAGGATGTGATCGTATAGAATCCGGAGGAAGTCGTCCATGGGTCATTCAGTGTTAAATCCACTTCCTGAGCCTGTGAGTCGTCAACAGTAGTAGTGTAATTAAGAGTAGCCATCAATCTGATCTAGAATCTCTTTCGCCTGATTCGATGCTTTATAATAATTTGTACTATGTGCAGTGAATTTGTCTGCAGAGCTCTTATTACCGGCTGCAGAAGCAATTGACGGATATACAGTAGATGCTGAAACAAAAAATGTAAAGATCACAACAGGAAAGAATGAGATCACATTCTATTACACAAAGAGAGCGGATCTTGCTTACACAGTAAACTATTATGAAGAGGGAACAACAACGAAACTTCACGATAGCAAGAAAGTAGAAAACCAGACATTTGGAGCAGAAGTAACAGAAGACGCGATAGCAATCGATGGTTACAATGTAACAGGAGAAAGAAATATTTGGAGGTGCGGTATTAGAGAAAGCTATAGAAATTGCTGGTTATACAGCAGATGCATTGACAAAGAATGTGACGATTACAACAGGAACTAACGAGATTACATTCTACTATACAAAGAGTGCAAATATAACACCTGCACCGACTCCGACACCAACAGATCCGACAACACCGGCGGCTCCTACAACACCGACAACAACACCGGCTGGACCGGCAGCTCGTACAACAGAGCCGACAGGCAATGCATTTATCGACAACGTTGTTACACCGATCGTAGAGAAGGTAGAAGAGAAAGTTGCAGAGATTAAGGAAGTGTTCAATTCTGATGATGACAACGTACCATTGGCAGATCAGAAGCTGGATGACAACAACAATCACAAGTGTTGTATCCTTCATTTCCTGATCATGCTCATTACATTACTTGTATATGCATTCGCAACAAAGATCATGAAGAAACGACAGAAAAAATTACATGAAGTGAGAGAGGAGCTTGATTGCGAGCTTGCAAAGAGAGGGCTCCCTCTCTCCACTGAGAAACAATAGAAACTGTCGATTAAGATAAGGAGGGAGACATATGGCATATTTATTTGAACATACCAAATTTGGTTTTTGCTGGTTGGACCTTCTTGCATTGCTTATATTGCTGGCAGTAATCGTTGTATTCGGTGTCAGAAATCGAGACTTGAAAAAGCAGCAGAAAGATCTGGAAGATCAGCTGGATGACCTGTATTCAGGAGATGCGAAAAAAGACAATTCGGTGATACAGGAATAAGCGGGAATGAAAAGATCGTGAAGTAAAAACAAAAGTTTAGAAGAAATTCTTAAATTAGAAGAAATTCTAGGATGAAATGGCAGCCGGGGCAGCAATGTTCCGGCTGCTGTTTCTTTTAGTGAAACTCATTGACATGCAGCAAGGAATTACCGTATTTTAATGAGTAGAGTATCGGACTTGGGAATCCGTTGGAACAGATAAGTTTTCAACTTCGATCGGAAGAAGAAAGAAGAAACAGATGCGCAAATACCGTGCAGTGATAACATTAGAATTTGTTGTCCTGATCGTACTTATTATGGTGTTATTCTATGCTTTGATGGGAATTTCAACAGTGCAGGGAAACTCTATGTATCCGATATTGCACAGTGGTGAGAAGGTTGTGTATAACCAAAGAGTCAGTGATTATAAAGCCGGAGATGTGATTGTCTTGAAAAGACCGGATGGAGAAGAGTTTGTGAAGCGAATCGTGGCTGTGGCCGGGGATACTGTGAATATACAGAACGGCAAGCTGTATGTGAACGGAGCAGAAGAAAAGCAGGAAGGAACGCTTGGTGAGACACTGACTGAGGAAAACAATCAAGTAAGCTATCCATTGACGGTAGGTGATGACCAGATCTTCGTACTGGGAGATAATAGAGAAGTGTCCGACGATTCCAGAGCGTTTGGAGTTGTTGATATGGATGATGTGAAGGGAAGAATTGTCTGGTATATGGGACGACTGTAGCGAGCAGTGGACAGTACTGATTGGTTACAAGGCAATGAAAAAGAAATAGCATAAATGAAAAGGAATACTGGAGTTCCGAATTTGACAAAAAAGGCACCTATAAAGGATGAATTAAACAAGCACAATGAATAGAAAAAATTTACAATGAGAATAATCAGTCACTAGGTGGAGTCTGTCCAAAAACAGATGAATCTTAAGACAATAAAAAAGATACATCAAATATGTATCAGAAAGGGAAATTATGAGAAGGAAAATGAAATGGAGGGTGCTTGCAAGTGCTTGTGCAGCAGCGGTAGCTGTGACATCTATGCCGTATATGGCAACGCAGGTCCATGCAGAACCAGCGGCTGTAACGCAGCAGACCGGTAATAATGATCTGAAGCTATGGTATACGAGCCCGGCAGATATTACCAAGTATTACCAAGGATGGCAGGAAAAGTCCCTTCCTATAGGTAATGGAGGAATCGGTGGAACGGTATTTGGTGGAATTACCAGAGAACGTATCCAGCTCAATGAAAAATCACTTTGGTCAGGAGGACCAAGTGAGAGTAGAAAGAATTACAATGGAGGTAATCTGGAGAATAAAGGAAATAATGGAGCGACAATGAATTCAATCCATGAGTACTTTGCGAATGGCCAGGATAATTCTGCAACTAATCTTGCAAAAAGAAACTTGATAGGTGCAAGTGATGATAACGGAACAAATGGATATGGATATTATCTGAGTTTTGGAAATATGTATATCGATTTTAAGAATGTATCATCCAACAGCGATGTGAAAAATTACACTCGTGATCTGGATCTGAATACAGCAATTGCCGGTGTTAATTATGATAAAGGAAGTACTCATTATTCAAGAGAGAACTTCACAAGCTATCCGGACAATGTTATTGTTACTCATATCACAGCAGACGGTTCTGAGAAGATCAGTCTGGATGTAAGTGTAGAACCGGATAATAACAGAGGGGATGCTGTTAATGGGATTGGTGATAGCAGCTATAAGAGAGATTGGGATACAAAAGTATCAAATGGATTGATTTCCATCAACGGACAGCTTAAAGACAATCAGATGAAATTCACATCCCAGACGCAGGTTATTACTGACAATGCCGGTACTGTGAAAGATGGGAATGGAAAAGTAAGTGTTTCCGGAGCAAGTGAGGTTACCATCATCACGTCTATAGGAACAGATTATAAGGATGAATATCCGTCCTATAGAACAGGCGAATCTGCGGATGAACTGACAAGTCGTGTGAAATGGTATGTAGATCAGGCGGCAGCGAAGACATACGAAGAACTGAAAGCAAATCATGTAAGTGATTATCAGAAGATCTTTGACCGTGTGGATCTGAATCTTGGACAGACAGTCTCAACAAAGCCAACAGACGAACTTCTTTCTGCATACAAAGCAGGAACTGCAACAGATGCTGAAAGACGTCAGTTGGAAGTTATGTTATTCCAGTATGGAAGATTTATGACAATTGAGTCTTCCAGAGAGACAACTACAGATGAGAATGGTTATGTAAGAGAGACACTTCCTTCCAATCTTCAGGGACTGTGGGTAGGAGCGAACAATTCTCCATGGCATTCAGACTACCATATGAATGTAAACTTACAGATGAACTACTGGCCGACATATTCTACCAACATGGCAGAGTGTGCAGAACCACTGATCGATTATATCGATGCTTTGAGAGAACCGGGGCGTGTGACCGCGGCAATCTATGCAGGAGTTTCCAGTGCCGAAGGTGAAGAAAATGGATTCATGGCACATACACAGAACAATCCGTTTGGATGGACATGTCCTGGATGGGACTTTAGTTGGGGATGGTCACCGGCTGCAGTACCGTGGATCTTACAGAATTGCTGGGATTATTATGAATATACTGGAGATACTTCTTACTTAGAAAATAATATCTATCCAATGATGAAAGAAGAAGCTAAACTGTATGACCAGATGCTTGTTCGTGGAGCAGACGGAAAGTTGGTATCTTCACCGGCATTTTCACCGGAGCATGGACCGGTTACAAATGGAAATACATATGAGCAGTCTTTGATCTGGCAGTTATATGAAGATACGATTAAAGCTGCAGAGGTACTTGGAAAAGATGCCGAGCTGGTAGCTACATGGAAAGCAAACCAGGCAGATCTGAAAGGACCAATTGAAGTTGGTGATAGCGGACAGATTAAAGAGTGGTATACAGAGACAACTGTTAATTCAATGGGTGATGGATATGGTCACCGTCATATGTCTCACTTGCTCGGACTTTATCCTGGAGATCTCATCACAGAGGACAATGCAGAATGGTTTGCAGCAGCAAAGGTTTCCATGCAGAACCGTACGGACGTGAGTACCGGATGGGGAATGGCACAGAGAATCAACAGCTGGGCAAGACTTGGTGATGGAAATAAAGCTCTTCAGCTTATTGAGAACCTGTTCAAGAATGGAATCTATGCGAACTTGTTCGATTATCATGAGCCAAAATATTTCCAGATTGATGGAAACTTCGGATATACATCAGGTGTAGCTGAGATGCTTCTGCAGAGCAATGCAGGATATATCAATCTTCTTCCGGCAGTTCCAGACGCTTGGGCTAACGGAAGTGTAGATGGATTAGTTGCACAGGGTAACTTTGAAGTATCTATGGACTGGGCAGATGGAAATGTAAAAACTGCTACAATCCTTTCTAAGAATGGCGGAGAAGCAGTTGTGCAGACAGCGAATGCATCTCTTGCAACAGTGATGGACAGCGACGGAAATGTAGTTGATGTGACACCTGTAAAGGAAAATCGTATCTCTTTCGCAACAGAAGCAGGAAAGAGTTATACATTAAAAGACATTCCGGCATCCGCTACTGTGGCAGCTCCGACAGGACTGACGGCACTTCGTGCAGATGATGAAAATGTAAATCTTTCCTGGAACGCTGTGACAGCAGAAGAGGGAAGCAATGTAACATATAATGTATATCGTCAGGTAGAAAATGGAGATGTGATCTGCATTGAGACAGGTTTAACAACAACAACTTATAAAGATACAACAGCATACAAGACACTTGGAGCAATGAAATATCAGGTGGCCGCAGTTGTGGATGGAATTGAATCTGAAAAGAGTGCAGTAGTAACTGTAACAGAGCCGATTGGCGCAGGTAAGATTGACAATGCTGATGAAAGAATCGCATATGTAGGTGAATGGGGCAACTGGACACAGGATAAAAATGTCAACTATATGGATACAATTCAATATCTGAATAGTCCAAAGGGCGGAGAGACTGTTACTCTTACATTTAAGGGAACAGGAATCAAGGTGATCGGCTGTACCAATAAAGACAGAGGTAAGATTGAAGTATTTATCGATGGTAAGTCTCAGGGCGTAGTTGATACATATAGTGCAAGTACAGTGCGTCAGAAGGAATACTTCAGCAAAGATGACCTTAAAGCAGGAATCCATACACTTCAGCTGAAAGTTCTCAACGAGAAACAGGCTGCAAGTTCTGGTACAAAGATTGAACTTGATGCATTTGAAATTCTGGATTCAACACTGGTAGCACCGACAGGTGTGACAGTAAGCTCCAAATCCGGAATGACTACAGTATCCAAAGCAAACAGCACATTACAGTTAAAAGCAACTGTAGAACCGGAGAATGCAACAGATAAGACAGTTACATGGAGTACGTCTGATGATAGCATTGCAACAGTAGATGATAAAGGATTGGTAACATTCTTAAGTAAGAACGGAACAGTTACTATCACAGCAACATCCGCTGCAGATGCTACAAAGACTGGAACAATTGAACTGAAAGTTGCAATCAAACAGGATGTGGCAGAGGTTGAGACAATCGTAGAAGACGGTAACGTGCCGGCGTCAGGAGACTATGGAACAACAAATAACGCAATCACATGGCATGGAACATGGACAAACTGGGCAGGAGAACGGGAGAAGCATCACGGTGGAACAAAGACAGAGAGTAAAAATACGTCAGACGCTGTAGGAAGTTATTTTGAATATACATTCAATGGAACTGGTGTAGAAGTTTATTCTCAGAAGCATGCTAACTTTGCAAGCTTTGATGTTTATATTGATGGTGAAAAGATTGGAAATTATTCATTAGAGGGATCAAGTAACGGAGATAATCAGCAACTTATCTTCTCAAAGAAAAATCTTGAGAATGGTGAGCACACAATCAAATGTGTGGCAGTAGAGCGTGACGGAAAATATCAGATTAACTTGGACTACTTAAAGATCTTTTCACCAGGTGAAGGTGTAGCAGTTGATAAAGCAGAGCTCCAGACATCAGTTGAGGCAGGAGCAGCACTTGTTAAATCAGAATATGATGAGACAAACTGGAATGCATTTATGGAAGCATATGATGCTGCGGTTGCGGTAATGAATGATGCTGATGCAACACCGGAGAATGTTGCTGCAAAGAAAGAAGCATTAGATGCAGCAATCGAAGCACTTGGAGCACCGAAAGTTCCTACAGTAGAAGACCAGACAGGTTCAGCAGTTCTTGTGGAAAGCAAGAAAGTCGTACTGAAATGGACGAAGGTTCCGAAAGCAGCAAAGTATAAAGTAGTTGATGCAGAGAATAGAATTGAAGAGATTGTAAGTGACACAACTTTAACACTGGAAAATCTGAAACCTGGAACAACTTATAACTTCAAAGTATATGCTCTGAATAGTGCAGACGTTGCATCAGAGAAGGCAATTGAGATCAGCAATGTGGCAACAATGGGTGACGGATCAACAAAAGGTGAGATCGAGTCTGTTACAAAGACTCCGGTTAGTGATGATTCTGTAAAACTCACATGGACATTAAAAGAAGGCTCCTCTTTCGCAAACTATGATGTTTATGTAAATGGTGAGTTGAAAGGTAATACGAAAGATCCAGAGTTCACACTTAAGGGTCTTGAGGAAGGAACATGTGTTGTTAAGATTGTTGCAAAGACAGCAGCAGGACAGTCAGCACTTCCAAAGCAGTTTTCTTTTGAAATGAAAAAGAGTGTAAAAGTACTCAGTGTAACAAACCCAGAAGGAATTTCAGTAGAAGAAGGAACTACATTCAAGGAGCTTAAATTACCAAACAAAGTAACTGTCACAGTGACAGGAAACCTGAATGAAGAAGTAGAAGTAACATGGGCAAAAGATAATTATCAGACAACACCGGGAACTTACACATTGGAAGGAACACTGACAATGGGTGAGAATATGAAAAACCCAGATGACGTGAAAGCTTCTATTAAAGTAACAGTTACAAAAAAGGCAGAAGAGCCGAAACCGGAAAAAGACGCAGACTATACAGCGGTGAACGCAGCAATAGAAAAAGCAGAAAAGATTGACAGAAGTAAATATACAGAAGAAAGTCTGAAAGCTTTGGATGATGCAGTAGCGGCAGTAGAAAAGGGTCTGAAGGAATCCAAACAGGATAAAGTTGATGCAATGGCAGAAGCAATCAATAAGGCTTATGCAGCATTAGTTGAGAAACCAGCTGTAGAAGAGGAAGCAGACTACACAGCAGTAAGCGCAGCAATAGAAAAAGCAAAGAAGATTGACAGAAGTAAGTATACAGAAGAAAGTCTGAAAGCTTTGGATGATGCAATCGCAGCAGTAGAAAAAGGTCTGAAAGAATCCGAACAGAGCAAAGTTGATGCAATGGCAGAAGCAATCAATAAGGCATATGCGGAATTGATTGAAAAACCTGCAACTGATAATGATAAGAAAGATGATTCTAAGAAAGATGATTCCAAGAAAGATGATTCCAAGAAAGATGATTCCAAGAAGAATAATTCTGATAAGAAGTCAGGTGCGGTTAAGACCGGAGATGCAACTCCACTGATCTTGTGGGGAGCTGCGACAATACTGGCAGCAGGTGCCAGCGTTACAGTTATTTTACGCAGACGTAAAAGAAGATAAAAATTCTCCTGAAAAGTAAAAGGAAAGAAGTTTTCAAGAATTCTTTCAAAAGAAAGGGCTGGCATGTGCCAGCCCTTTCTTGGTATAAATATATTACTCCCTTTTTACATGTGAATATAATTTACGGTATTGCCTTGGTGACATTCCAACCTTCTTATTAAAGATCTGTGAGAAATAAGATTGGGAAGAGAAACCTGCACTGGAAGCAATCTGTGTTACAGAGAGATCAGAGGTTGTCAAAAGTTCTTTGCATGCTTCGATCCTTCGATCTGCTAAATAGTTGATCGGAGATTGACCAATGCATTCTGTAAAAGAATGTGCCAGATAAAATTTATTGATATGTGTGATCTCAGCTAATAAATCCAATGTAATATTTTGGGAATAGTTTGTATCAATATATCGTTTAGCTAATGCACATTCCTTAGAAAGCTGGAAAGAGGATTCAGAAATAACAGAAAGGTTTTGCTTTCTGGAAATGTATACCAGAAGAACCTCAAGTAATCCGTGACAGACTTTTTCAAATCCGGGTTTTTGTTCTTGAAATTCATGCATCATTAATTGTGCAAAATTAATAAACTGATTTTTATCAGAACCATAACTATAGAAACTATATCCTTTTGAAGCGTCCTGTTCAGGATCATCGAAAGAAAACGCAAGTCCTTCAACACCAAATACAATGTATTCCATTGGGTTGTTTGGAAGTGTTTTTTCAGTGTGTTCTACATAAGGATTAATGATCATTAAATCATCTGTTTTCATAGAAACTTTTTCATCTTCTATATAGAAGACACCCTCACCGCGCAAAACATAGAAGAGTTCTGAGAACTGATGTGTGTGCGGTAGAGAGTTCCAGTCACCTTCGTATTTAGAAATAGAAATATAGCGAAGACTAAAATCATCGCGACTACTCGTGGCGGAGCCAAGGTTGATAAATTCATTACTCATAAGTGCATATCCTCTTCAGTTAAGTTATAGTTTGTATGGGCCTTCTCAATTGATTAAATTTTATATAAAATATATGAAAAAGCAATAATTTTAAAGTGAATTCGTAAAAAAGACGAAAAAACAATATAATAATTCTATATATTAAACATATTATACACAAAAATAATAAGAAAAACAGTATTTTAGTAATAAAAAAGCAAAAAATATAACAAACCGAGCAACAATGAAATTGATATCCATTGGTGAAAACGTTATACTTTAGTCATGAGATAAGTAAGAATAAAAGTTATTTGGAGGGGAACATATTGATGACGGGAAGATTGACGCTGCCGACAGATGCAGATGTTATTGACGAGACATTACGATTAAAGAATCTCTTGGGAGCAGATGCGTTGAGAGATTGTGACGGAACAGAGATGCCAGAAGAACTTCTGTCAGAGCCGGTTAAGAAATACGCTACTTATTATACAACAAGAAAAGATAATGAGTGGGCAAGTGCCAATCCGGAAGAAATTCAGCAGGAATATTTGATCAGTAACCGTGTGACAGCAAGAGGCGAAACACTTCGTATTCGCTTAATGGAAGGATTTCACACAGAGCAGCTGAAAGTAAATACGTTAGATGATCCAAAACGTTGGTGGGAAGTAATCGATCGAACAACTGGAGAGATTGTTCCTACAGATAAATGGGAATTTGATGAAGCAACAGGAGAAGTTGAGATCCAGACAAAGGCATATCATGAATATACAGTAAGCTTTCTGGCATTCCTTATCTGGGATCCGGTACATATGTATAACTTCATTACAAATGATTGGCAGGATACACCACATCAGTTGACATATGATGTAAGACAGCCGAAGACACAGAAGTATGTAAAGGAAAAGCTGAAAAGATGGTGTGAAGAGAATCCAAATATAGATGTTGTTCGATTTACAACATTTTTCCATCAGTTCACATTAACTTTTGATGATCAGAAGAGAGAAAAGTACGTTGAGTGGTTTGGATACAGTGCAAGTGTAAGTCCATATATCTTAGAAAAATTTGAAAAATGGGCAGGATATAAATTCCGTCCGGAATTTATCGTGGATCAGGGATATCACAACAGTATGTTCCGCGTACCGAGCAAAGAATTCCGTGACTTTATTGAATTCCAGCAGATTGAAGTTTGTGCACTTGCGAAAGAGCTGGTTGATATTGTTCATTCTTATGGAAAAGAAGCTATGATGTTCCTTGGAGATCACTGGATCGGAACAGAGCCTTATGGTAAATACTTTGCAGGCATCGGACTTGATGCAGTTGTAGGTTCTGTTGGAAGTGGTGTGACACTTCGTATGATTTCTGATATCAAAGGCGTTGATTATACAGAGGGACGTCTCTTACCATACTTCTTCCCAGATGTATTCTGCGAAGGCGGAGATCCGATCGGAGAAGCAAGAGACAACTGGAGAAAAGCAAGACGTGCTCTTCTTCGTTCACCATTAGACAGAATCGGATACGGCGGATACTTAAAACTTGCCAGTAACTGGCCGGGATTCATTGATGAGATCCAGAAAGTTGTTACAGAGTTCCGTCAGATTCATGAGAATATGCAGGGAACACCTTCCTATGTAGCACCATTTAAGGTTGCAATCCTCAACTGTTGGGGAGGACTGAGAAAGTGGATGTCCAATCAGGTACATCACGCAATCTGGCACAGAGAGACTTATTCAGCAGAAGGTGTGCTTGAGTGCTTAAGTGGTATGCCATTCGAAGTTGAATTCATCTCCTTTGATGACGTGAAGAAAGGTATTCCGGAAGACATTGGAGTAATCATCAATGTAGGTGATGCATATACAGCATTTAGTGGAGCTGAAAACTGGATCGATGAAGAAGTTGTAACAAATATTCGTCGCTTTGTTGACGAGGGAGGCGGATTCATCGGAGTTGGTGAACCGACAGCATATCAGCATCAGGGAAGATTCTTCCAGCTGTCAGATGTACTTGGCGTAGATCGTGAGATGTGTTTCTCACTTAATACAGATAAGTATAATGAATTAGATGCAAACCACTTTATTTTAGAGGATATTGAAGGTAAAATAGATTTTGGTGAGGGAACAAGCCGTGTCTATGCACAGGGCAAGAATTACCAGATCCTTGCAATGGATGGAGAGTACAGCCAGATGGTTGTTAATGAATATGGAAAAGGACATAGCGTATACTTTGCAGGTCTTCCATATTCTCCACAGAACTGTAGAATTCTTCTTCGTGCTATTTACTATGCAGCAGGCATGGAAAAAGAGATGAAGCATTACTATGTAACAAATGTTGATACAGAAGTAACTGTATTCCCGAAGAGTAAGAAGATCGCAGTTATTAATAACTCATCAGAAGCGCGACACACAGATGTATATATCAATGGCAACTGTGTATATGAACTGGATTTAGAGCCAGGCGAGATGCGTTGGGTAGATGATGTTGAATAAAGATAACTTATGAAACGCAAGGAATGCATTTCATATTTTATAAAGCAGTACTTTTAAATGTATAAGGAGGACAAAAACTATGAAAAAGAAAGTATTGAGCGCACTTTTAGTAGCAGCAATGTCAGTATCTGTACTTGCAGGATGCGGAAGCAAAGCTGACAACAACACTGATGCAAAGAATGATGCATCACAGGAAAACACACTGAGCGTATGGTGCTGGGATCCTAACTTCAACGTTTATGCAATGAAACAGGCAGAGGCAATCTACCAGAAAGATCACCCGGATTTCAAACTGGATATTCAGGAAAAAGTATATTCAGATATTGAGACAGCTCTGATCACAGCAGCTGAAGCTGATGATTACAGCACATTGCCGGACATCTTCCTGATGCAGGATTACTCTTTCCACAAAAACGTTGCAAACTATTCAGGAATCTTTACAGAACTGACAGATTCAGGAATTGATTTTGCAAATTTCTCAGCAGGAAAGTTAGCTGACTCTACAGTAGATGGAAAGAACTATGGTGTACCATTTGATAACGGTGCTACAATCATGGCAATCCGTAAAGACATGGTTGAGGCAGCTGGTCTTACAGTAGATGACTTCAAAGACACAACATGGTCAGACTTTATCGAAAAAGCTAAAAAAGTAGTTGAGACAAACAATGTTCCAATGCTTACAAGCTCAGGCGGATCTGAGATCATCATCGAGATGCTTCAGTCTGCAGGTGCTTCTCCAATGGTAGACGGAAAAGTTGACTTAGTTAATAACAAAGCTCTTAAGAAAGCAATCGAGACATACAAACAGCTCATCGACGAAGGAATCATGGTTGATTACACTGACTGGGATCAGTACATCGCTTCTATGAACAAGGGAACAGCAGCTGGTGTTATCCAGGGATGCTGGATCATGTCTTCAATTCAGGCAGCTGACGATCAGGCTGGAAAATGGTCTATCGTAAACATGCCTAAACTTGATGATGTTGAGGGTGCTACAAACTACGCAAACTGTGGTGGAGCAAGCTGGGCAGTATCTTCTAACTGCAAGAACACAGACCTTGCATATGACTTCCTTAAGACAACATTCGGTGGAAGCGTAGAGTTATATGATGATCTTCTTCCAAACGCTGGAGCAATCGCAAGTTACTTACCGGCTGCTGAGTCTAAAGTTTACAATGAGACATCTGATTTCTACGCTGGACAGGCTGTATACAAAGACATCGTAGACTTCGCTGGAAAGGTTCCTGGAATCGATTATGGCGCATACTACTCAGATGTTAGAAGTGCATTAACAGATGCAATCACAAATGTTGTTCAGAATGGCGCTGACATTGACAGCGAGATCAAGAACGCTCAGGATACAGTAGAATTTAATGTTGGTGAGTAATCATCAAAGATTAGAAACAGAACGTACCGGGAGTGCAGTATTGCGTTCCCGGTTCTGTTTTAGGAGAAAAAAATGGGAAAAAAGAAAACAAAATTGACATTAGAAAAAAAGTATAATCTTACCGGATGGGCGTTTTTGCTTCCAGCAGCTATTTTAATTTTTGTATTTTGTTTTTATCCAATGGCACAGGCAATCCTGCTTTCTTTTAGAAAAACAGGGGGAGTGTTTACCGGGTTATCGAATTATACCAGAGTTTTCCAGGATAAAACATTTCAACAGTGCTTGTTCAATACGTTCTTTTACTTTTTGATCCAGGTGCCGATCATGCTTGTTCTTGCCTTGATCCTGGCACAGCTTTTGAATAGTCCAAAGATCAGATGTAAAGGTCTTTTCCGTACATTGATCTTCCTTCCGTGTGCAACATCACTTGTATCTTACTCTATGATCTTCAAGTCCTTGTTTGCTCCGGACGGAGTTGTGAACAGAGTTCTTACAGGAATTGGATTATCCTCTGTCGACTGGTTCCAGAGTACATGGCCGGCTCGTTGGGTAATTGTTATAGCTTTGATCTGGAGATGGACAGGATACAATATGGTATTCTATCTTGCAGGATTACAGAATATTGATTATTCCGTATATGAAGCAAGTTATATCGATGGAGCAACACCATTTAAACAGTTTATAAAGATTACAATTCCGCTTCTGAAGCCAACAATCCTTATGACAGCAATTATGTCAACTTCAGGAACACTTCAGTTGTTTGATGAGTCTATGAACCTGACAGCAGGTGGACCTGGTAAGTCAACTATGACATTGGCACACTACATCTACAATATTTCCTTTGTAGAGACACCGAAATTTAATTATGCAGCAGCATTGTCTGTATGTATTCTTATAATGGTAGCAATTCTGTCTGCAATTCAGATGAAAGTAGGTGACAAACGTGACTAAATTGAAATCAATAGTTTCTTATGCAGTGTTGATTATTGCAAGCTTTCTGTCTGCATTTCCACTGTATTACATGCTTTGCGGAGCAACAAACTCAAGTATCGATGTCGTAAGAGGTAAACTCTATCCGGGTACTCACTTGATAGAGAACTTTAAGACACTGGTAGGCATGCAGAATCTTGGGCTTGCAATGTATAACTCATTCCGAAATGCGATCATCATTACAGTTGTAGCACTGCTTGTGTGTTCAATCGCCGGATATGGATTCGAGATTTATCATGACAAAGGAAAAGATACTTTAATGAGTATTCTTCTTCTTGCAATGATGCTTCCTTTCGTAGCCATTATGATTCCGCTGTTTAAGATGTTTACTTCATGGGGACTGGTTAATACATGGATCGCGCTTGCGCTTCCGACAATTTCCACTCCGTTTATGATCATGCTGTTCAGACAGGCAGCTCGTTCTTTCCCGCATGATATTATCGAAGCAGCAAGACTTGAGGGATTAAACGAATTTCAGATCTTCTTTAAGATGTTTATCCCGGTTATGAAATCTACTTATGGAGCAGCTATGACGGTAACATTCATGAGTGCATGGAATAACTATTTATGGCCAACGATCATTTTACAGGACAGCAAAGCGATCACTATGCCGATGCTTGTAGCGAACCTGAAGAGTGGTTATAGTGTTGACTATGGTATGCTGATGCTTGGTGTATTGATTTGTACACTTCCGACTGCAATTATCTTCCTGTGCTTACAGAAGAGCTTTGCAAACGGAATTACAGGAGCGGTAAAATAATGCAGCAAAAGTATTGTATAAAACAGGAATGTTTAAGGAAGGCGCAAGGTGCCTTCCTTTTAGCACATAAAATGGGATTGCTTGAGGATCCTTCTATGGAGGGACTTGAAGCAAGAAGACAGAATCATAATGAAAAGCTGAAGATGATGGAGCAGGAGGAGAAGCTGTTCTATGGACCACGTTATTTTTCAGCACCGGCGTATTTGCAGTATGAGCTGACAAGACTGAAACTGGATTTTGTCCAGCCAAGTGAGGCGGTTCGAAGCACAGGTCTGTGTCCGGATGTCACAGAGCAGGAGAAGAAAGAATTTTACGAAAAAAATATGGATTTATTCGGTCGATATTTCGGAGATCTCTTTACTTATGAAGAGGTAGAACAGATTATTGAAAAAAGATTACGGGAGGATGCATATGACAAGCTTATCGAAGACGTATTACGTGAGTTCGAAGACAGGAAATGATTCGAACGATGGACTGACAGGCGAAAGTGCATTCGCAAGTCTTTTTGCAATCAATCAGAGAAGTCTGCAGCCGGGAGATCATGTATTACTTGAGCGTGGGAGCGTCTTTTGCGGACAGTATCTTCAGGTAACAGATAGCGGAAGAGAAGATGCACCGATCGTGATCGGAGCTTACGGAGAAGGCGATGCGCCGCGTATTGAGGCTTGTGGGCAGGGAATCTGGTATCAGAATTATGGAGCCCCATTAGATTCACCAACTCATGTATATCGCGGGTATGTATCTTCCGCAGTTCTGCTGTATGATGCAGAATATATCATCGTAGAAGATCTGGAGATTACAAATGAAGCAGACAAAATTATCGGCGAGTACTATTCCCTTGGAGACAAGATGAACCGCACAGGTGTTGCTGTTGTAGCTAAAGACAAAGGTGTACGACACGGTATTACATTGCGTAATCTGCTGATCCATGATGTGAATGGTAATGTATATGATAAGCACATGAATAACGGTGGTATCTATATGACGGCACTTCGTCCGGAGAACGAAGAACTGACCGGAGTGGCACGCTATAAAGATGTCACAGTTGAGGGGTGCTTTGTGTATCAGGTGAGCCGCTGGGGAATCGCTGTTGGTTATACTTATGCACATGACAAGTTCCAGGGAGCAGAGCTTGATGAGGAAATCTTCCTGAAATATGGTCACGAAAATATGCTGATCCGCGATAATTATGTAAAGGCAGCAGGTGGTGATGGCATTACATCGATGTATGCACTTCGTCCACTCATAGAACACAATATGACAGATTCCATCGCCTGTGAGATCAATGATCGGATCTATAGCGAGCCGGGTAATCGACTGGGAAAGGTGGCAGCAGCTATCTGGCCTTGGAAGTGTAAGGATGCGTTGTTCCGATATAATGAAGGCGCTGATACAAGACTGAATCAAGACGGTATGGCATATGATGCAGATTCCGGTGACGGAACAATTTATGAGTATAATTACAGCAGACAGAACGAAGGCGGATGTGTGATGTTCTGTTTGCAGGAATCAATTCATAATACGTTCCGTAACAATGTCAGCTTTGATGACCTTGGAGGAACGATCAGTCCGGCAGAGAACCCGGATGCACTGATCAAAGATAATACTTTCTATGTAAGAAAAGGCGTTCCATTCGTTCGTAAAAATATGGATGGCGGTAATTATACATTAGAGAAGAATCAGATTGTTGATTTGGAAAACTAAAAATTCAATGCTAAAAAGGCTATGAAAAAATCATTTTTTCATGGTCTTTTTTAATGGAAATAAATAAAAAAGAAATTTCTGTTTAGTTCCGAATTAGACAAAAATGGCATGAAAATCAACTAAAAAAAACGAGCCGAAAAAAAACCAGATTGCTATAATGAAGTTAATGTGGATAAAAAGAATCTATGTGAAGATAAAACAAAAATTCAAATAGGAAGGGCGCAGGATTTATGAAGAATCGAAAGAAGCAATTCCTAAAGCTTGGAATCATTCTATTGGCGATTGCTGTTACAGGAACTGTTGCCGGAATCATTCAATATAAAAAGGCAAATCAATTCGATCTTACTGTTGCGGAACACGTAATTAGTAAAGAAGAGTATCTGAACTGTATGAAGGCAGTTGAATATGATACAAAGATACAGATTCAGCAGGAGTATGGCGCTATATATGAAGATGACTTCTGGAAAAAACAGTATGATGGAAAACACGGGTATGAAATTCTGGCGGATAATACAGTAGAAGAGTTGAAACACATTCATGCTGTTTACGATCTTGCAAAAGAACAGGGAGATATCACAGACAGTAGTTATGAAGCACTGGAAAAACGCTGGAAAGATGAAAATGCAGAGCGAAGTAAGAAAGTAGAAAAAGGCGAAGTAATCTACGGGCTTAAAGAATATACGTTTCAGCTTTATCTGGATTATGAAATCAGCACGTTAAAAGAAAAGTACTGTAACGATACCAATCGTGAAGGTATGAAACTGACAGAAGATGAAATACAGGAACACTATCAAAGTCGAGAGTGGATCTTTGGAGACAGCGATGAAAATGCAGACCTTGAGATGGCAAGGATCGCGGTCGAAAGAGAACTGCGTGAGCAGAAGTATGATGATATGATCACGCAGCGTGAAACAGATTCTCAGGTGGCAGGTAACATGGAGAATGTAAACCGATTAACCTTGAAGAATATACAATAATGGAGGGAGAAAAGCTATGAAGAAAAAATGGATGAGTCGTACGCTGGCTCTTGCGCTTGCTGGAACAACAGTTGCATCAATGATGCCGACAGTTCCGGTTAATGCAAAGGAGTCTGCTGCGACAGGAACAACCTATTACGTTGATTCAAAAGGTGGAAACGACAGTAATGATGGAACTTCTGAAAGCAAGGCATTCAAAACACTTGATAAGGTGAATGGCCTTAACCTTGAGCCGGGAGACACTGTTCTTCTGAAAAAGGGATCTGTATTTGAGGATCAGGCTCTTAAGTTCACAAAAGAGGACAGCGGTACTGCAGAAGTACCGGTAAAAGTATCTACCTATGGAGAGGGAAAAAGACCACAGATCAATACAAATGGTCATGGACAGTGGGAGCTGAATTATGGTAATCCGCTGGATAACCAGAACCATAAATGGAAAGGTACTGTTTCTTCCAGTATTTTAATTGAAGATGCTGAATACCTTGAGATCGAAGGTCTGGAGCTGACAAATGACAGAGAGAGTTCCACAGATACTGAAAAAGATAAAAAGTATAATGATGCAGATGCAATGGACAGAACCGGTGTTGCCGGAGTTGCAAAAGATAATGGAACTGTAGATCATATCGTATTAAATGATCTTTATATCCATGATGTAACAGGAAACGTTTATAACAAGCATATGACAAACGGTGGTATCTACTTCATCGTTGCAAAACCAACGAATGAAGGCGAAACAGGAATTGCAAGATATAATGATGTCCAGATTAGAAACTGTTCTCTGAATAAGGTAAACCGTTGGGGAATTGCAGTTGGATATACCTATCAGTGGGGACAGTTCCAAACAGGTGAACTTCCGGATGCAACAATGGCAAAATATGGTTCCTCCAATGTAGTCATCGAGAACAACTACCTGAACCATGTGGGTGGAGATGCAATCACAACCATGTATCTTGACAGACCATTGATTCAGTACAATGTATCCGAGAATGCAGCTGAACAGATTAATACAAAAGACTACTCAAAGAATCAGCCAAGTCTTGATGCAAATGGTAATCCAAACGGTACACAGGGCGTTGGTGCAGGACGAGTGGCAGCCGGTATCTGGCCATGGAAATGTAAAAATGCGATTTTCCAGTATAATGAATGTTTTAAAACATTGAATGCCGCAAGTGGTAACGGCGACGGACAGCCTTGGGATGCTGACTATGGTGACGGAACAAACTACCAGTATAACTACAGCCATGGAAATACCGCAAGTACGATCATGTTCTGTGGACCGGAGTCTGTTAACAATACATTCCGTTATAATATCAGTCAGAATGAAGATATGGGACCTCTGGATCCGGCAGGTAACTCCGGAAATTGTCAGGTTTACAACAATACGTTCTATATAAAAGAAGGTCTTAATACCATCTGGCACAGAAGTCATGGCAATGGCGGTCCTGTAGATATGGAAAATAATATTTTCTACTTCGCAGGTAATACACAGGCTACAGTAAACAACTGGAATCCTAGCGGAAATAAGACCTTCAGCAATAACTTATTTTACAACGTAAGCACCTATCCGAATGATGCAAATGCTGTAAAAGTGAATGCAGGGACAGAAGTACTTGTGAATCCAGGTTCTGGTCCGGATTCTGTAGCAGTAGACAAAGCAGCAAGAAAACACGAAAATCCAACTGAAAAAACAGTATTTGATGGATACAAACTTGCAGAAAACTCTCCTGCAATCAATAAGGGTAAAGTAGTGGTTGACAGAAATGGTTATACGATCGATCACGACTTCTTCGGACATGCGATCACAGCAGTACCGGAGATCGGAGCAGCAGAGAGTGATGCAGTTACAGCACTTGTACTTCGTTCCAATACATACACAATTTCAGGAACAAATGTAAGTGATCTTCCGAAGAATACAACAGTAGAGCAGTTCCGCAACAACATCATCGTTGATACAGGCGTTACAGTAACTGTTAAGAGTGGTGATACAGTACTTGGCGATTCTGACATCGTCAAAGGCGGAATGAACATCGTTCTTTCTTACGAAGGAATGGATGATGTAACTTATACAGTCGTTGCAAGTTCTGATAAAGAACTGAAATCTTCTTACTACATGGTAAGCGGAAAGACACTGAGTGTTCCTTATACAACAGCAAATGCTACAACAGTCAGCGAGCTGAAGAAGAACATCACAGTAGCTGATACAGCAACAGTTTCCGTACTGAACAATGGAACAGCATTAGCTGACGGAGATGCAGTAACAGCAGGAATGACAGTACGCATCACGGCTGAAGATGGAACAACAAATGACTATACGGTAGCTCAGAAGAATACATACAACTGGACACTGGACTATGCAGGACAGCAGCAGGGAAATGTATGGTTTGCACAGCAGAAGAACGGTAATGGCGACTGGGCTGATATGACAGCTTATGATAATACTTATCCGAACTGGGTACTGAATACATACTATGGTGTTGGTGTAGATGCTCCAAATCACAGTACAGCAATGAGCGATTCCATTCATGGACTGATCTCTGCTCCACCGCAGACTTCTTATTCGACAGCAATGGTATTCAGAGCACCGAAGAGCGGTACGGTATCCTTCAATGTAAAAGATGGTGAGCCGTATCTGCGTCAGGCTGGAAACTCAGGTGGAACAGTTACATTAAGCCTTCTTGTAAATGATACAGTAAAACAGAGTGTAACACTTTCAACAAGTAATCAGAAAGCAGCAGACTGGGCAAATTTTGATGAGATTGAACTGAACAAGGGCGATGTGATCCGCGTAACAGCAAGCTGCAACAGCAATCCAAGCAAGCCGTCTGTTCATGTTACTCCGATCATCACATACGTTGACAAGGCAGTAGTTGATACAGAAGCACCGGATGCTCCGACAGCAGTAAGAACAGCAGATGTTACAGAGACAACAGCTCATGTTGCATGGGAAGCAGCTTTGGATAACGTTGCAACAACTGGATACAACGCATATGTAAACGGAGAAAAGGTAAACACAAAACTGGTAACAGCTACAGAGTATGATCTGACAGGTCTTACACCAGCTACAGATTACAGTGTAGAGATTGAAGCAGTAGATGCAGCAGGAAATGTATCTGAGAAATCAGAGGCAGCTACATTTACAACAGCAAAGGCAGTCGATACAGAAGCACCAAGCGTTCCGACAGACGTAAAAGCATCTGATGTTACAAAGACAGGTGCAACTGTTACATGGACAGCTTCTACAGATAATGAAGGAGTTGCCGGATACAATGTATATGTAAACGGAGCTCAGGTAAATGATACACTGGTAGCAACAACAGAATATGTACTGACAGGTCTTACAGAAGGAACAGAATACACAGTAGAGGTAGAAGCTGTTGATACAAATAACAATGTATCCGCAAAGGCAGCAGTTACATTTACAACCGCGAAAACACCTGTAACTCCTGAGCCGACAGTAGTTGACAAGACAGAACTCAAGGCAACTACAGCAAAGGCCGATACAGCACTTGCAGCAACAGACAAGTACACAGCAGAATCACTGAAAGCCCTGCAGGCAGTTTACGATCAGTACGCATCCGTTCTGAATGACGAAAATGCAACTCAGGTTCAGGTTGACGAAGCAAATAAAGCCATCGCAAAAGCCCTCAATGCTCTTGTAGAAAAGAAGACAGATGACGGCAAGAAAGATGATGACAAGAAAGACGACAGCAATAAGGGTGACAATAAGAAGGATGATGGCAACAGCGGAGCATCCAACAATGGTTCATCTAATGGCGGATCAAACAATAACGGATCAGGTAACAAGGGTACTACAAGTACTGGAAGTACTACATCACATGCAGCTAAGACTGGAGATACAACAAATGTAGTAACATGGTTGTTTGCATTAGCAGCATCTGCAGTTGCAGGACTTGGTGTAGTAAAACGTAAAAAAGAGGATTAAGAAACACTTAACCTTGGCTTTATAAAAAGAAAAAATTAGTTCAAACAGGCGGGAGTCAGGAAGTCCTGATTGCTGCCCGTATGAATAATAAGGAGGAACAAAATGAAGAAAAAGACCGTATCAATGTTTATGGGCCTTGTTCTTGGAGTGACAACTGTATTTAGTTCAATTGGACCGGCAGTTGTTACTGTATCTGCTGCTGAAAGCGGAGTGACAGATTCTAAATGTAAAAAGACAGGTACACCAGAACCGGCAGCAGATGACGTTGTACCAGATGCGAATCAGTACAAATATCAGAAAGATGAACTGGCAGCATTCTGCCACTTCGGTCCGAATACATTCAATGAAATTGAGTGGGGAGAGCATTACGGAAATAAAAAGCCGAGTGAAATCTTTAAGTTGGATCAGAAATTTGATGCAAATACCATGGTGAGAACATTAAAGGAAGCAGGATTCAAGAAACTCATTATAACAGCGAAACATCATGATGGTTTCTGTATCTGGCCGAGTAAATGGACAGACTATGATACAGAGGAAGCAGGGTATAAAGGAGATATTCTTGCAGAAATCTCAGCTGCTTGTTCCACCTATGATATGGACATGGGACTATACCTGTCTCCATGGGATATTCATGAGCCATCTTACGGATATAAAGATGCGAACGGAAATCCAACAACACCAGAGAAAGATGTATTGGATTATAATGTGTATTATAACAATCAGTTAGAAGAAATCCTCGGAAATAAAAAGTATGGAAACAAGGGACGTTTTGTTGAAGTATGGATGGATGGAGCCAAAGGAAGCGGTGCCAATGCACAGGAGTACGACTTTAAGAAGTGGTTTGCTACAATCCAAAAGTATCAAGGAAAAGAAGTAGCAGGTAATTCAGCAGACTGTATGTTATTCGGAGCTCAGGCATATACAACCGTTCGCTGGATTGGAAATGAAGACGGTGTAGCTTTTGAGGATACCTGGGCAAAGTCAAATGTCAATTATGACAAGAATACTATTGACAGCAATGGAAGTACACCTTATTCCAAAGGATATGAAAATGGTAATAAATGGACAGTTCCGGAGTGTGACGGACGTATTACATCCGGATGGTTTTGGGGAACTCAAAAGAAGACTCCGAAGACAATTACACAGCTTGCTAACATGTACTTTGATTCTGTAGGACATAATGCAACCATGCTTCTGAATGTACCGCCGAATAACCAAGGTACAGTAGATGAGCCGATTCTGAAAAGAATAACAGAATTTGGACAGAATGTGGAAGATACTTTCAGAACCAATCTGGCAAAAGAAGAAGGAACCACAATTGAGGCATCTAATGTTCGTGGAAATGATACAGCGTTTAAACCGGGAAATGTAGTAGATGCTAAAGATGAAACATACTGGACAACAGACGATGGAACAAAAGAAGGAAGTCTGACGATCAAATGGGACAAAGCTAAGAAGTTTGATGTGGTTTCTATTGAAGAAGCAATCCAAAAGGGACAGCGTATCAATAGTTATAAAGTTGAATACAAAGCGTCTGATGATGCACAGTGGCAGACACTGAAAAACGGAAAAACTGTTGGTGCAAAGAGACTGGTTAGAACAGCTCCGGTATCAGCAACTCAGGTGAAGATTACAGTAGGAACATCAGACGGAAAAGTACCGATGTTGAGTGAAGTTGGTGTATACAAAGCAAGTGAAGGATTCCAGCTGGCAGGAGCAGCGCCGGAAGGAATGGATACAACAAGTGTTAATGAGACAAGTAAGTTTACATTTAGCTCCACAGGATGGAATCCTCAGACAGGAAGCCAGTACATCAACGGACAGAATACATGGTCCAATAAAGCAGATGCATATTTTACTTACAAATTTAGCGGAACAAAAGTATATCTGATGGGTACAACAGATCCAGGTCATGGTCAAGCGGATGTTTATATTGATGATGAGCTAGTAGAAACAATTAATACACATGCAGAAAGCAGATCCACAGGAGCAAAAATCTTCGAATCTGAAGATTTAGAGGATAAAGAGCATACATTAAAACTTGTAGCAAAGACAAATGCTGCAATCGGTGTAGAAGCGGCTTACGTAATCAACAATGGTGGCGTAGGAATGATTGAACTTGAGAATTCTGCATACACAATGGATGAAAACTCTTCACTGGAGGCAACAATCAAACGTGTAGGTGGAACAAAAGGAACCATCACAGCTAAGATCCAGCCAAACCCGGGAAGTGCAATTCAGGATGACTTTGTTACCGAGTTTTCGCCAACCGTTACATTAGAGGATGGCGTATCAGAAAAAAATGTTAAAGTAGCAGAGACAAGACGAAATACCAATCTGACTGGTGACCGTGTATTCTCAATTGAGCTGACAGAAAAAACACCGGAGAAAGCAATTATCGGATTTAACGGTTCTGCAAGAATCACAATCAAAGATGCAGATGGAATTACAAAAGATAAACTTCAGACATTGGTTACGAATTCAGCGGCGTTGGAAGAACATCTTTATTCAGAAGGATGGGACGCATTTGCTAAAGCACTGAAGACAGCTCAGGAAGTAGTGGAAAATGAGAGTGCAACAGATGCAACAATCAGAAGCGCATACACAGAATTAGATAAAGCAAAAGCTGCACTTAAGGTTCGTGAAAAGTATACAGAGAATGATCGTTTCAACTTCCAATGGAGAGCAGAAACAAGTGCTAAGCTGGAAGCGGAATTTGCGACAGAGTTAAATAATAGCAATGATTCAGATTCTGATCCGAAGTGGCCGATGAAGATTGCAGATAATAGCGATGCAAGTAATGGAAAATTTGTCACAGATATGGCATTCAAAGATGTTTTGAAATATGCTTATCATGCAGACAAAGCAGGCACCTATCATGTGGTTATGAGATATCGCAGTGGATCCGCTGAAAATGAGAAAAATGGTATCAAGATTACAGAAGCAGATGGAAAGATCGCAGAGAAAACAGTTGTAGTTGATCCGACAAAGAATAACGGAAACGTTGTTTTTGGAACTGTAGAATTTGATATTGAAGTAACAACACCTGGAGATGGAATGATCTCTATTACAGCACCGAATACCAATAAAGGTCCTGGAATCGACTACTTCATCATTAGCCCGAAGAATGTTAAATTAGAAAAATTTGCCATCACAGCTACAGCCGGCGAAGGTGGAACTATCACAGCTGAGAGTCTTACAGAAGGCAAAGTAGACGTAACAGAAGGCGAAAGCGCAACATTTACAATTACTCCGAATTCAGGATATGAAATCGCAGATGTAAAAGTTGATGGAGAATCCATAGGAAAGAAAACTTCTTACACATTTAAAGATGTAGCTCAAGCTCATAAGATTGAGGCAACATTTGCATTAGCAAATTATACAGCAGAAAATCCATTTATATTCCCAGAAACAAAGGGAGTAACAAGCACACTGGAAGCAGAACATGCTACAGAATTGATTAATAGCAATGATTCAGATTCTGATCCGAACTGGCCGCTTACAATTACTTCTGAGAGCTGGGCAAGTAATGGAAAATTCCTGAACTGTATGGCATACAAAGATTATGCTAAGTACGCTTATACAGCAAACGTTCCTGGAATTTATAAAGTAACAGGTACTTATCGTGCAGGAGCACTGAATAAACTTGCATTTTCTGAGGAAGGAAGTAAGATTGAGGCAGCGCAGGTAGATTGTCCGTCAACAAAAGAAGGTAACAACTTAACTGTGAAGACATTCGAACTTAACATTGAAGTAAAAACTGCAGGAGCAGGAACTTTGGTTCTTACAGCACCGGACACAAACAAAGCTCCACAGCTTGATAAACTGGATATTCAATTGATAAGAACTGCAAGTGAAGCAGACCTTACAGAACTTACAGCAACGATTGCTGAGGCAGAAGAAATTATTAACGCAGGAGACAAAGATAAATATTCAGCAACAGCTCTTGTAGAACTTCAGGAGATGGTAAATGCTGGAAAGGCATTCACAGAAAAAACATCTCAGGCAGAGGTAGATGCGAAGAAAGCAGAAATCAAAGCAAAGATTGCTGACATCCAGACACAGTTTACAATCACAGCAACAGCAGGTGAAGGCGGAAAGATTGCACCGGAAGACACAACAACAGTTTATAAGGGAACATCCAAAGTATTCACGATCACTCCTGACAAGGGATACCATATTGAAAGTATTACAGTGGACGGAGAAAATGTAGAAACTATTGCAACAGAGTATGCTTTCGAAGGTATTGTTGCAAATCATACAATTGAAGTAACATTTGCAAAAGATGAGCTTACAATTGCGAAAGAAAATCTGTTAGCAACAATTAATACAGCAAACAAAAAACTTGCAGAGACAGAGCAATACACACCGTCATCTTTGAAAGATCTTGAAGAAGCAGTCAAAGCAGCGCAGGCTATTTACGACGATCCAAATGCTGATCAGGATAAAGTAGATAAAGCAAAGGCAAATGTAGAGGCTAAGCTTGCAGCTCTGAAAGCGAAAGCAAAGAAAGATGCTCTGAACCTTGCAATTATAGCAGCAGAAGGCGATGCCGCATTAGTTGACAAATACACAGAAGAGTCTATCGAGAAGCTTCAGAAAGCAATCGATGAAGCAAAAGAAGTATTAGCTGATGAGAATGCATCACAGGAAGAAGTAGACGCAGCAGAGAAAGCAGTCCAGGCAGCACAGAAGGCTCTTGTTGAGAAAGAGACACCGAAGCCGGAAGCACCTGTTAAGAAGGATGAACTGAAAGCTGCAGTAGAAGATGCAACAAAGGTTGTAGGAGATACAGAGCAGTATACAGAAGAGTCCCTTGCAGCACTTCAGGCAGCGATTGATAAAGCCATTGCAGTACTGGATAACCCAGAAGCAACACAGGCTGAGATCGACGCAGCAGTGAAATCTGTAAAAGAAGCAAAAGAAGCTTTGAAAGTAAAAGAAGACAAGAAAGACGACAACAATAAGGGCGACGACAAGAAAGACGACAGCAATAAGGGTGACGACAATAAAAAGGATGACAATAAGAAGGATGACAGCAACAGCGGAACATCCAACAATGGTTCATCTAATGGCGGATCATCCAACAAGAATACTACAAGCACTGTCAATAAGACATCAAAATCAAATGCAGTAAAAACAGGTGATGCAGCAAATGTAGCAGGTGTAGCAGGAGTTGCAATCCTCTGTCTGGCAACAGGAATTGTTGTTGTACTGATTAAAAGAAAGAGAATAAGATAAAATGATTGTAGTTATAAGTCTTATTATGATTCTATCATTTCTGCTAAGCGCAGTAGTTATTATGTGTTTATGTAAAGAATCGATAAACTGGCGTAATGAACAGTGCGGTTATGATTTAGAAGAAAGCATAGAACTGTAAAAAAGAAAATTGGTACAAAAGAAATAACTAATCAGAGAAACCCAGGAGTAAAATTCTGGGTTTCTGATTAGTTATTTTATTAAAAACGTTTTCCTGTATTGAGAAGGTGTTGCATTAATAACGCTTCCAAAGACTTTGGAATAGTGCTGCGAGTCTTTAAATCCAACCTGCAGTGCAATTTCCGTTAAGGTTAAATTGGTATCCTGCATTAGCTCAATGGAGCGATTGATACGATAAATATTAATATAGTTTGATAATGTGACGCCCATATAACTCTTGAAAAGTTTACTGAGATAACGGACGGAAATATGCAATTGTTGTGCAATGTCTTCTTGTAAGATTTTTGTAGCGTAATGAGTTTGAATATAATTCAATGTATAAGCTACATAACTGTTTTGAAGTTGAGGCTCTGCATGTTCACGTTCATGTACAAGCTCTGTGTGATCAAGAATATAGAGCATCAGGTTCATAAGAGCAACATTAAGATTAGCGGCTGTAAACAGACTGTCAGAGGAAGTACGCAAATCAATCAATTTCTGAAGATGCTTATCAATCGTTTCATCAGAGATGAGTCGATAATAAAAATGTGAAGAAAATAATACAGCATGAAGAAGCGTAATCGGGAATATTCCATCATTATCAAGAATGATAGTTGAAAACATATCAGGGTTGAAATGTATATGCTGAAACTCGCAATCTGAAGTATCATTCAGATAAAAAGAATGCACCATATCAGGAAGGATCATAATAAAGTCACCTTTTGTACAATGCAGGGTTTCTGATTGAATATCCATATAACATTCTCCGGAAAGAATTCGATAAATCTCAATATTAGCATGTAAGTGTCGACCGAATCTATAACCTGCCTTTCGATACGACACAACTGCTCCCGATAAAATAGAATCAGATAGAGACATCTGTTTAGAAACAGTATTTTTGGGGGAAGAGTCGGAAGTCCTACCGGGGTGAGCCAGAAGATTCGATCCAGTTTGTTCAGTATGATTTTTTGTCATAAATTTATGCCTCCATAATTAAGTGAAAGATAAACCAAATTAAAATCTATTATAACACAAATATAAGAAAAACACACAAAAAAATATATAAATTTACGATAAATTCATAAATTTTATAGAGCGTTTTCTGAGGAGAAGTCCTGGACGATGAGGAAAAATTACATAAATGGAAAGTGTCTCGCATGTGAGATTGTTGCTTTTATCAATTCCAATCCATTTGCGCAAGTAAAGATTAATGCAAAGATGTTATGTAAGGAGAAGAAAAAACAGAGGTAACCAAAAATGGGCAAATTTCAGATAACAAAAAAGAGAACCCCTTGAAAATCAAAGGTTTCTCTTGCATTTCATCAATGCGGAAGAGGAGACTTGAACTCCCACAGGATAAAACTCCCACTAGAACCTGAATCTAGCGCGTCTGCCATTCCGCCACTTCCGCTCGACACAAACTATCTTATCATAGAGCGAACGGTTTGTAAAGCCTAAAAAATAAATTCTATATATTGTTTGAATAATTTTGATTTATCAGAAAACTTTAATAAAATTTTTATTGACTCCGTGATGGATTTGTATTATAGTTTCTCGTTGATATTTTGAAGAAAAATAACAGTGGGAGGAAGAGATATATGACATTTTATCAGGAGTTACAGCTCAGTTCAGTTGCATCTAAGCAGCTGATCAAAGCGACAGAAGACAAGAAGGAAAGACGTAGACACATTCTTATTTATAATTTTAAAGTCTATCTTGTAATGGCATTTTGTGTGGCGGTAGTTTCCTTATACAGTCATTTCACAGGGAATAACAACAGTGTAGTAGGCGTTACGGTGCTTCTTGCGGTGCTTGTTCTTCGACAGGCAGATTTTGGAATTCGTACAACGCACGGATTGGCATCCATCGTCGGAATCTTTGGAATATTGATTGCAGGACCGAAGCTTTCGAATATGGTGTCACCGGTTCCGGCATTCTTTATTAATGTAGTATGCATTTTGCTTCTTATGATTTTGGGATGTCACAATGTGATTATGTACAATCATTCTACATTTGTTCTTGGATATCTTCTTCTTCAGGGATATGATGTGACCGGACAGGAGTACTTGTATCGTGTGGCTGGCCTTTTGGTTGGAATGGTATTGTGTATGGCGATTTTCTATAAGAATCAGAAGAACAGACCGTATCGAAGATCATTTCTTGATTTGTTCCGCGAGTTCGATATTAACTCCGCAAGAAACAGATGGTATATTCGTCTTTCACTGGTTGTTTCCAGCGCAATGTTGTTCATGTCATTGCTTGGACTTCCAAGAGCAATGTGGGCGGGAATCGCAAGCATGTCTGTTTGTCTCCCATTTCCGGATGACTGTGGAGAGCGAGCAGGTAAGAGAGCCGCATTTAATATAGTAGGATGTCTGTTATTTGTTATCCTGTATCTGGTGCTTCCGGAGTCTATGTATCCATACATCGGAATGATCGGAGGAATTGGAGTCGGATATTCTGCAGGGTATGCATGGCAGACAGCGTTTAATACATTTGGTGCATTGTCGATTGCGTCCGGCTTATTCGGGATGCCGTATGCTGTTGCACTTCGTATTGGGGCAAATGTATTCGGTGCGGCTTACACGATGGCTTGCAACAAGATTCTGCCGAGGCTGGCAGCAGTGTTTGAGCAGAGAAGAGAACAGGTTAGTGAATGACACTCCATTTTTCGTACAAACGCTCCAGTGACCATGCGGCATTTGCCGGGCTGGTGGAAGGGAGTACAAGGATCTCTCTTTCGGTCAGCGGCTGCTGATATTTCTTATAAAGAGATCCGGCTTTATTTCCATTTGCATAGATTTGTCGAATCTGACAGTGATTTAAAATCTGATTCAGATCGGTCGGCGTTACATTTTTGATACTGCTGTCACTGGAGCCTTTGATGTCGCAGCTTTGGATGACATCCCAGATGGCGATGTGGTGACGGAGCAGCATGGAAGTTTTCTCCTCAATTGTCTGCGGAGTTTCTTCTTTACAAAGTTTCGCCAACAATTTCCAGAATCGATTCTGTTTATGCCCGTAGTAGAAATTATTTTCCCGGGATTTTACAGAAGGAAGAGTTCCAAGAATCAGAATCTCGGAGTCTTCATTATATATTGGTTCAAAGGAGTGGGTAATGTGTTCATATTCCATGGTTGTGTTCACTTTCTGATGGTTTGAAGTAAGTTTTATAACAAGTATAGTGTCTCATGAAGATTGTGTCAATAATACTGCTTACTACAAGGAGCAACTTCGCATCTACACAAAGGTTGCTTTTACCTGCGTAATGGATTATACTAGTCTGACAGGGAATTTTGAAACGGAGGATTTTACAATGAAAATTGCAGTAACTTATGACAACGGAAATATTTTCCAGCATTTTGGAAAGACAGAGACTTTCAAAGTGTACGAAGTAGAAGATAATAAGGTGGTTTCCAGTGAAGTGATTGGTTCTAATGGGGAAGGACACGGAGCACTGGCAGGACTGCTTGCAGGACAGAATGTAGATGTTCTGATCTGTGGTGGAATCGGTGGCGGAGCTCAGACAGCACTTGCAGAGGCCGGCGTTGAATTATGTTCAGGTGCTCAGGGAGATGCAGACCAGGCAGTAGAGGCATACCTGAATGGCGAGCTTACATCCAAAGGAGCTACTTGTGATCATCATCACCATGAGGAAGGACATTCTTGTGGAGATCATGAAGAGGGACATTCTTGTGGAAGCAGCTGCGGTGGCGGATGCGGATCACACACTACAATGGAAGGAAAGAATGTTGGAAAGAAATGCCGTACACATTACAAAGGAGCATTCAATGACGGAACTCAGTTTGATTCTTCTTATGATCGTGGAGAGCCGCTTGAGTTTGTATGCGGTGCAGGACAGATGATCAAAGGATTTGATGCAGCAGTAGCTGATATGGAAGTTGGTCAGGTAGTGGACATCCATCTGATGCCGGAAGAAGCTTATGGAATGCCGAATCCGGAAGCTATCTTCACAGTAGAGATTGCAGAACTCCCGGGATCTGAAGACCTTGAAGTGGGACAGCAGGTTTACCTGTCCAATCAGTATGGACAGCCATTCCCGGTAAAGGTAACAGCTAAGGAAGAGACAACAATCACTTTCGATGCAAACCATGAGATGGCAGGAAAAGAACTGAACTTCAAGATTGAGCTTGTATCAGTAGAATAAAAAGTGAATAGAAGTAATTAGAAATTCTACTAAGAAATATCTAATAAGAAACATAAAGAGAGGGCAGTGCTTCAACGATTGAGAAATCGTAAAGTACTGCCCTCTCTCTGTAATTGCAGGTAAAGATTTAAATTGCTACGAATTTACACTATCACTCACAATCTTTCCATCCATAATGCGGACAACACGGTCAACCTGATTAGCAATTTCATCATCATGTGTAATGATAATAACTGTTCTTCCAGACTTATGAAGGTCTTTCAGAATATTCATAATCTCGATAGTTGATTTACTGTCCAGGTTACCGGTCGGCTCATCGGCAAGGATGATCGGCGGCTGTGCGGCAATTGCTCTGGCTACAGCGACACGCTGCTGCTGTCCACCGGAAAGCTGGTTCGGTCTGTGATCCATACGGTTTTCCAGTCCAACTTTTGATAGAGCTTCCCCGGCAATCTCTTTTCTCTGTTGTTTTCCAAGTCCGCGGTAAATCAGTGGAAGTTCTACATTTCCAAGTGCATCCAGGTTTGGAATCAGGTTGAATCCCTGAAAGATGAAGCCGATCTTGTGATTGCGGATATCAGACAGTTCATTGTCTGAGAGATTGGCAACATCTTTTCCGTCCAGAAAATATTCCCCGGAATCAGGTGTGTCAAGACAGCCGAGCATATTCATAAATGTAGATTTACCAGAACCGGAATGTCCGACAATGGCAATAAATTCCCCCTGGTTGATCTCAAGAGAAACATCATCCAGTGCGCGGACTTCATTTTCTCCCGGGTTGTAGATCTTGTACATATTTTTAACACGAATGAGTGGCTCCATAATAACCTCCTTAAAAAATAAAATAAATATCACAATAAGAATTCTAATTTCCAAAATAAGCATTGACTCCGGCAGTTAGACCATCAGCCAGACTGTTTAGTGTGGAATCACTGTGGTCAGAGCTTGCATTTCCAAGTTCCATATCAACAGACGGAATTGTACTATAAGAAGTCTGTGTCAGATCGATATTCATAGAACCATTTTGGTAAATGGTCATTCCTTCTGTACGAAGTCCTTCTACAAGAGAGGCCCCAAGTGCATCATGTTCCTGCCAGTGGGAAGCGACAGGTTCCATACTTTTCAGACCATCCGGCACAGAAATGTAGAAACAGCCTTTGTCATATCCCAATCTATCTCCATCCCAGTGGAGTGAGATGTGACAGTCAGCTACATTGTTACAGAGTACGGTGCGGGCAACATTATCAAGCTGGACATCGTCGCTATTTCTCACCATAAGGACATCATATCCTTGAGCAAGCAGCTTATCTTTCAGAATCTGAGCTATCTGAAGTGTAACAGTGCTTTCAGCAGTTCCATCGTTAAATGTCATTCCACCGGAAACAGCAGTCGCATAAGTTGCACCCTGAGCAGTGCTTCCGCCGGTTGTCTTTGCAGAACCATCTGGGTGACACTGCGTCTTTACAGAAGCACCACCAGAAGTTCCATGCCCGGCATTCACGCCAATGACGATATCCTTACGGTTAGAATCTGCAAGATAAATAGTAGCTGTTCCAGAATTAATCGCAGAAAAGTCTGCATACTGCCAGGAAGAATCAAAGCTGATCTCCTGTCCATTGCTGTAAAGAGCCGCTGCGCCGGTCAGTGGTTCCTGCTGAGTTGCAGATTCAGAAACAGATGCGTTGGCGGCATCAGCAGAAGAAGGTTCATCTACAGTTTCATTTTCAGAATCTGAGGAGATAGAAAAATCATCCGCTGTCTTGGGTGGTGCCTTAGAACTTTGTGCTGTGTCCGTACGGGATTTGTGCTGTATACTACCGCATCCGGTCAGGCAACAACACAGGAGAACGGCACAAGATAATCGAAAAAATAGCTTTCTCAAGTTCAATCTCCTTTATGATAAATATTACTGTTCTTATTGTATCATAATCACTTTCCAAATAGGGGAAATTCAGATAAAATTAAGGTTTCAAAAAGGAAAATATAATGTAAAAAAATCAAGGAGATTGCAGAATCAATTTGATTGCGATAGACTACAAGAGAAAGAATATCACAATATACGAGGATAATATATATGGAAGAGAACCAGAATCAACAAGACGGGAAAGAAGAAAAGAGGCAAGACAAAAAATCAGATAAAGATCAAGAGAAAAGGCTGTGGAAGATTTTCTGGTCGACCTTTTACTTAAGTGCATTCACATTTGGCGGCGGTTATGTGATCGTTAGTCTGATGAAGAAAAAGTTCGTAGACGAATATCATTGGATTGAAGAAGAGGAGATGCTGGATCTTGTGGCGATCGCGCAGTCAGCACCGGGAGCGATCGCAGTGAACGGAGCAATCGTGATCGGGTATAAACTGGCTGGAATTGCGGGGATTCTGACAGCAATTGCCGGGACAGTAATCCCACCATTTCTTATTATATCAACACTTTCTGCCGGCTATCAGGCATTTCGAAATAACCAGATCATCAGCTTAATGCTCGAAGGAATGCAGGCCGGAGTAGGAGCTGTGATCGCATCCGTGACATATGACATGGGTGCCGGAATCGTGAAGAAGAAAGATGCTTTGTCATATGTACTTATGGCCGGGGCATTTACAGCTTCCTGCGTATTTGGGGTAAATGTAGTCTATGTGATTCTGATCTGTGGAATTGTCGGAGTACTCCGCGCATTAATTGAGAAAAAAACTACGAAGAAAGGAAGTGAAGAGAAATGATTTATTTGAAATTATTTTTAAGCTTCCTTCAGATTGGACTGTTCAGCTTTGGCGGCGGTTATGCGGCGATGCCTCTGATCCGGGATCAGGTAGTGTCGCAGCACGGATGGCTTACGATGACAGAATTTACAGACCTGATCACGATTTCCCAGATGACACCTGGGCCAATTGCGATCAATGCGGCAACATTTGTCGGCAGCAAGATCGCAGGAGTGCCGGGATCGATTGCGGCGACTTGTGGGTGCATTCTGCCATCCTGCATTATCGTAACTTTGATCGCATGGTTTTATTTAAGATATAAGAAAATGAAAATGTTCCAGAGTGTTTTGGAATCATTACGACCGGCGGTTGTCGCACTGATCGCATCAGCAGGAATCGCAATTCTGCACACTGCATTCTGGGCAGATGGAATTGTGCAGTTTGCTGCAACAAAATGGTCTATGGTGGTGATCTTTGGAATCTGTCTGTTACTGCTTCGTAAGACAAAACTGAATCCGGTGGTTGTGATGATGCTTGCCGGAATGATGAACGTGGCAGTAAGATATGCAGCCGGATAAAATAGCGAATCCATGCAGGTTCTGGTAAAGAAATGTGAAAAGGTGAAAAATATGCAGACTTATGTGGAAAACATTTCAAAGTTCATGGTATATTGTGAATAACTTTCATGGTATACTGTACATACGTTGTAAAGATAAGAACAGGAGAGCGAAATGAGCGAACAGAACAATCAGAACACACAGGAATCACAGACACCGCACAAGCGTCGTGTGAGGTATAAAGGAAAATACCCGAAGAAATTCGAGGAGAAATATAAAGAGTTACAGCCGGAGAAATACAAGGATACAATCGCACATGTAATCCAGAAGGGAAATACTCCTGCAGGAATGCACATTTCTATCATGGTAAATGAGATCCTGGATTTCCTGAAAATCCAGCCGGGTGAGACTGGATTCGATGCGACACTCGGATACGGTGGACATACGAAAGCCATGCTGGAATGTCTGAAAGGTGAGGGGCACATCTATGCAACAGATGTTGACCCGGAAGAGTCTGCGAAGACAAGAAAACGCCTGGCAGATCAGGGATTCGGAGAAGACATTTTAAGTATCCGTCTGCAGAATTTCTGCACGATCGATGAGATTGCAAAAGAAGTTGGAGGATTTGATTTTATCCTTGCGGACCTTGGAGTTTCCTCTATGCAGATCGACAATCCGAAGAGAGGATTTTCCTTCAAAGTTGACGGACCGCTGGATCTGCGACTGAACCAGGAGAAGGGAATCAGCGCAGCCGAGCGCCTTGATAACATTTCCGAGGAAGAGCTTGCCGGAATGCTTTACGAGAATTCAGATGAGCCATACTGCGAAGAACTGGCGAAAGCAATTACAAATGAGATTCGCAGAGGCAATCGCATCGATACAACAACAAAGCTTAGAAATGTCATCGAGAAAACTTTAGATTTCCTTCCAAATAATAAAGAAAAGAAGGACATTATCAAAAAGACTTGCCAGAGAACATTCCAGGCACTTCGTATTGATGTCAATAATGAGTTCGAAGTGCTGTATGAATTCATGGAGAAACTCCCGGGAGCATTAAAACCGGGTGGAAGAGTAGCAATCCTTACATTCCATTCCGGAGAGGACAAGCTTGTAAAAAAAGCACTCAAAGCAGGATACAAAGAAGGAATTTATTCCGAATATGCAAGGGATGTTGTACGTCCGTCAGCGCAGGAATGTGCACAGAACGGAAGAGCAAGATCTACGAAGATGCGCTGGGCCGTGAAGGCGGAATAGTTGACTTCAATATAATGAAATGTTATAGTTAGTCAGAAATAATAGCGTTCGGTGCTGTTTGATCAGAGAATATATTTCCATATCCTGATCGAAATAGGTAAAAGGGAAACAGGTGCAAGACCTGTACGAACTCGTCACTGTGAGCAGAGATGCGGTCTTCTTAGAAATTAGATTTCAGAAGATCGCTCCTATACAGACAAGTGTGGAGAGTCCGCACATCCACTGGGAGACCGGGAAGGTGTTCTGTATAGAAGATCTGTAAGTCAGGAAACCTGCCGGCCGTTGGTGCGGGGAATATACGAATTCCAGATCACGAGTAATTGATTGTACCGAAAAAATCATTCATTCGATTCAGGATAATTCTATCCATTTTCCGTATTTTATAATTTACAACTTAATAGGAGACAAAAAAGAAATGAAAAATAAGAGCAGATGGCTTGCGCTTATGCTGACAGGTTCTATGATGATTTCACCATTGTCTTATACAAGAACATATGCGGCAGAAAATGAGCAGCAGTATGAGACAAATTTACAGGAAACTGTTGAGGTGGAAGAAGCTGATCCAGATAAGAAACAAGATGAGAGTCAGACAGAAGACGCTGGAAATGTTAAAGAAGATAAAGGAAATGACGATTTAACAAAAGAAGATCAGACAGAGGAATCTGATAAAGTTGATAATTCTTCGGATAAATCAGATAATCAGAATTCAATCGAAGCAGAAACAAAACCAAATTTAGAGAATAACTCAGAAAATAATTCAGAAGAGAAAGATACAGAAACCACCGGGAAAAATCCAGGCACAACTGTCTCAGATCAGGTTGCGGACGAAAAAACTGATAACAAGGATACACAGATAAAAGATGAGACAGGCAAGTCAGAACCTTCTACGGATTCTAACGATTCTACGAATACTCCGGAACCGGAACTTCCGCCACTGCAGGAGGCACCTTCTGTAACTGGAGAATCTGTGAAAGTAGTAAAAGAAGACGCTGAAGAGTTCAAGATGTTCAAGGTCAGTGAATCAACAGTTGTTGAAAAGGATGGCGAACTTGATATTACGATCAAGACAAACAACACAGGATTTGATGCGCTATATCTTGGTTCAAAAGATGACTTGTTGAAAGCATCTGTTATAGAAGGAACAAAGGATGAAGAAGGTGCATGGACATTTCATTTCAATGTTCCGAAAGAAAAAGCAGGCCAGACAATTCCGGTATCTTTGAGAAAGTCAAAAGATCAGACCTGGTATGACAAACAGTACTTATGGATGTACATTCCGAATCCGGGAGAAACCTCAACACCGGATCCGGCACCAACGCCAACACCGACACCGGAAGCAACAGTAGCAAACGGAATCTACAGTATGGACGTAACTTCCAGTTCTTCCATGTTTAAAGTAGTGGATTGTATTCTGACAGCAAAAGACGGAAAAATGAGTGCTGTGCTTACATTAAGCGGAACCGGTTACGGCTATCTGTATATGGGAACAAAGGAAGAGGCTGCAAGCGCAGATCAGTCATCCTGGATTCCATATCAGGTGAATAAAGAAGGAAAATATACTTATACTGTTCCGGTAGAAGTATTGGATAAGGAAATCGCAGTAGCAGCATATTCCATTAAAAAAGGAATCTGGTATGACAGAACGCTGACTTTCCGGTCAGAGACAATGAAGAAGATTGCCGATCTTAATTCCACAGATTCTGAGAATAAAGGTGATTCCGGAAACAACGGAAACACAGGAAATTCCGGAACTACTGGTGGTTCCAACAATACAGGTAATACAGGAACAAACAATTCTGCTTTCCCAGGCGGTTCTGTATCTGGAACTAATTCAGGAAAAACAGATGGAAATGACGGAAAAGCAGATAATGTATCAAAATACGAATCCGATACAAGTGGTTCTACTTCTCATGTAGACAGTGGAACAACACTGAAAGATGGTGTATATACTCCGGATCGTTTTACCTGGTCAGGTGGAACAGGTAAGGTTCAGATTACTTGTAATAAAGTGACGATCCAGAATGGACAGGCTTATGCAACGCTTGTGTTCAGCAGTGATCATTATCAGTATGTGAAAGCGAACGGAAATAAGTATTACACAACAAAGGGCGGCGGATCAGCGACAGCTGTTATCCCGGTTGCATTGAATCAGAATAATAAGATTATTGGAATGACAGATAAAATGTCTGTCGCACATGAGATAGAATATACGATTTTCATTTATCTTGCAGCGGCGAATGGAGGAACATCTGCAAACGGAACAGATGTTTCAACAAGCAATAACCAGAAGCTGGATGAAAAAGCACCAGAAATCATTGGTTTGGAATATCAGTCAGAGACAAAGCTTGACTATGCAGAATATTTCAAGATTTATCATTATGATCAGGGAATCGTACTTCTTGAAATTGATATGACGAAGGACACAGCAAGAGATCCGGAGAAAGCAGAGGAAGAGAAATCTGAAAATGAGAAGTCTGCAGAAGATAAATCTGCAGATACAGAGAAGTCTTCTAAGAAGAAAGTAGCTTCTGTTACGATCAACAGATCAGAAGACGCCCAGAACTCAGATGCAGAAAGCAAAGCAGATACTTCCGCTGAGGAATCCGCAGCTTCGGATAACAACGGCACAAGCGAACAGGATCTGGCAGCAGAGCTTTACAAAGGAAATGTTGTGAAATATCTGATCGTTCCGGAGGATGTGGAAGTTCCGGTTGGTCTTGAGCAGGATATGATCATTGTGAAGAAACCTGTGGATCATACTTATGCAGAGTCTGATGAGATTCTGAATATGATGAAAGATCTCGATCTTCTTGATAATATTGTGGCAGTTGGAATGAAGAGCAAAGACTGTACAGTATCCGAGATTGCTGATAAGATGAAAGCAAAAGACGGAGAGAAGAATGCTGAAGTTGCATATGCAGGAACAGCGGACAAACTGAAGTTGAAGAACCTTGTGAAGAGTGAAGTGAATCTTGCATTGTTTACAGGAGATATCCTTCCGGGTGCGAAATCAGAAGAAACCGAAGTAGAAGCAAAAGATACTGACAAGAAAGACAGTAAGGATACAGAAGAGACTCTGACAGTAGAAGAGAAGACGGAACAGTTCGAAGAGCTGACAGAGAAGCTTGCGACACTTGGAATTCCGGTACTCGTTGATCGTTCTTCCGAGGAAAAGACAGAACTTGGAAAGCAGGAGTGGATCAAGGTTTACGGTGTTCTCTACGGATGTGAAGAGCTGACGAACGAGAAGTTTGATGCGGCAGTAGCAGCGGCAGAGAAATAGGAGAGAAAAATAGAATGAAGATAAGAAGATGCAGAATCACAGCGTTAATGCTTTCAGCTGCACTTCTGCTCGGAGGCTGCGGTTCTACCGCAGCCTCCGGTGGAAACAGCGGTAATAATTCAGCAGGTACAGATGTAACAAAGGATAAGACCAAAGATACAGCCGACAAGACAAAAAAAGCACCGAAGATCGAAGGGCTTACCTATGAATCTACAATGGATCTGACTTACGCGACAGAATTTGATGTATACTATTATAAGGATGGATATAAGTTGATCGATGTCCATGAAGATAAGCAATATCTGATTGTTCCGGAAGGTGAAGAAGAACCGGAAAATCTGGCGGATGATATTGTTGTGATCCAGCAGCCGACAGAGAACATTTATATGGCGGCGACAGCATCCATGTCTCTCTTTGATGCAATCGGCGGAATTGACAAGGTGAAATTCTCCGGACTTGAGGCCTTTGGCTGGTATGTAGAGAGTGCAAAGAAAGCAATGGAATCCGGAGCGATGACATTTGCGGGAAAATACAGTGAACCGGATTATGAGACTCTTGTTGACGGAGACTGTGATCTGGCAATCGAATCAACGATGATCCTTCATACACCGAAGGTACAGGAAATGATCGAAGATCTTGGGATTCCAGTATTTGTGGATTATTCGAGTTACGAGTCACATCCGCTTGGAAGAACCGAGTGGATCAAGCTTTATGGGGCGCTTCTGAATAAAGAGGAAGAAGCGGACACATTTTTTGACCAGCAGGCCCAGGTGATCGAAGAGCTGAAAGGTTTCGAGAACACGGAAAAGACGGTTGCTTATTTCTATGTGAGTACAGATGGTTCAATCGTTGTGAGAAAATCGGATGATTATATTCCATCAATGATCGAAATCGCAGGTGGAAGATATGCGTTCAAAGATCTGAAAAATCCGGACAGCAACGCACCTTCTGTTAAATTGACGATGGAAGAATTCTATGCGACAGCGGTGGATGCGGATTATCTGATTTACAACGGAACAATCGACGGACAGGTAAATAGTATCAGCGAACTGGAAGCAAAGAACGAATTGTTCTCCGAATTCAAGGCAGTGAAAGATGGAAATGTCTGGTATACCGGAAAGAACTTGTATCAGGCAACCGATACAGTCGGAGAGCTGATCAAAGATATGCATCTGATGCTGACAGACGGTGATGCATCTCAGATGACATTTCTTGAAAAGATGGAGTAGAAGAATGGAGCAGACAAGTTTTCATCAGGAAAATTTCAGACGGCGTACAAGATACACAGCGGTATTTCTGATTCTTGCAGCAGTATTTTGTGTTGTGACAGTGCTAAATATCAATACCGGAAATGTTCATATTCCGGTGCCTAAGATTCTGCGCATTCTCTTTCTGAAAGAAGGAGCGGCGACAGAGTACAATATTATATGGAAGATTCGTCTTCCGAGAATTCTGATGGCGGCACTGCTTGGTGGTGCATTATCTCTTTCAGGCTTTTTGCTGCAGACATTTTTTTCCAATCCAATCGCCGGACCTTTCGTTCTCGGAATTTCTTCCGGAGCGAAAATGGTCGTAGCACTTACAATGATCGTGTATTTGAAATATATCGGAAGATTTTCTTCGTATACACTGATTCTTGCAGCATTTATCGGATCACTGATCTCGACGGGATTTATACTTCTGATGTCGAAAAAAGTGCAGCATATGGCATCTCTTCTTGTTGGGGGAATCATGATCGGATATATCTGTTCGGCCATCACGGATTTTGTTGTGACATTTGCAGATGATTCTGATATTGTGAATCTGCACGGATGGTCACAGGGAAGCTTTTCCGGAATGAGCTGGAGCAATATTCGTGTGGCGGCAGTGGTTGTCGGACTTGCGGTGCTGTTTACATTTTTCTTATCTAAGCCGATCAGTGCATATCAGCTGGGAGAAGCATACGCGCAGAGCATGGGCGTGAATATTAAGACATTTCGCGTGATTTTGATCTTGCTTTCCAGTATTCTGTCAGCGTGTGTGACAGCATTTGCGGGACCGATTTCCTTCGTGGGAATCGCAGTTCCGTTTCTTGCAAGGAAAGCATTTGGCACGTCAAAACCGATTGTGGTCATACCGGGAACGTTCTTTATGGGAGCTGTGTTCTGTATGATCTGCGACCTGATCGCACGAATGGTGCTGGCACCGGTGGAATTGAATATCAGTACGGTAACTTCTATTCTGGGTGCACCGATCGTTATCTATATGATGATACCGAAGGGAGGAAGAAAATAAGATGACAGATTATTATTTTCAAATGAAAGACCTGTCGGTAGGTTATAATGGAAACTCCCTGATCCATGATATCAATATCGGGATCAACAAGGGGGAGATCGTGACTTTGATCGGTCCGAATGGTTCGGGAAAGTCAACGATTTTAAAAAGTATTACAAGACAGTTGAAAGTCGTTGGAGGGAATGTATTTTTTGACGATACTTCTCTTCTGAAACTGCCGTACAAAGAGCTTGCGTCTAAGATGGCGGTCGTGTTGACGGATCGGATCAAGACAGAGTTGATGACTTGTCATGATATTGTGGCGACCGGACGCTATCCTTACACAGGACGACTTGGGATTCTGACGCAGGAAGATGAATGTCTGGTGGAAGAGGCGATGCAGGCGGTGCATGCGCAGGAGCTCGGCAACCGTGATTTTAATGCGATCAGTGACGGACAGAAGCAGCGCGTTCTGCTGGCGAGAGCAATCTGTCAGGATCCGGATGTGATCGTTCTAGATGAGCCAACTTCATTTCTGGATGTGAAATATAAGCTGGAATTGTTGTCGATTCTTGAACGGATGGCGCGGCAGAAGAAGATTACAGTAATCATGTCTCTGCATGAGATCGATCTGGCGCAGAAGATTTCGGACAAGATCATCTGTGTCAAAGGCGAGACGATTTCGCATTACGGAAGTCCGGAAGAAGTTTTCACAGAAGAAATTATCCGGGAATTGTACGGAATCAATAACGGATATTTTGACCCTCTTTTTGGAAGTATTGAACTTCCTGCGCCGGAGGGTGAGCCAAAAGTGTTCGTGATCTCTTCCGGTGGAACTGGAATCCCGGTTTATCGACGGCTTCAGAAGGAACACATTCCGTTTGCGGCAGGTATTTTGTATGAAAATGACATGGATTACCGGTTGGCCAGACTGTTGGCGGCAGAGGTGATCACAGAGGTACCTTTTGAGGAGATTCGGGAAGAAACGCTTCAGAAAGCATTTGTGACAATGGGAAAATGTAAGCGCGTGATCAATGCCGGAGTAAAGATCGGTGCGTGGAACAAAGGGATTGAGAAGCTGCTTGAAAAAGCGGAAAAAGAAGGGAAATTATAAGAAAGAGTCACGTTAATGCTTAAAATTAATGTTTTAAAGCATTAACGTGACTCTTTTTGTTGCTATTCACTGTGTCGAATGGTAGAATAGAAACAATGACGACCTGTGAAAGGAAGTTATGTATAAAGAAAAGAAGAGAAACTAACAGCGGAGGCTGTTAAATGAGTGGAGGAATTCTATGAGCAACAAAGGACAATCAGGAAAGCGAGCAAGCTTCTCGGGTAAGATCGGGTATGTGCTTGCAGTTGCGGGCTCAGCAGTCGGCCTGGGAAATATCTGGAGATTCCCGTATTTGGCTGCGAAGTACGGTGGAGGAATCTTTCTTCTCGTGTATTTGATTTTGACAGTAACTTTTGGATATGTTTTGATCATGTCAGAGACAGCACTTGGACGAATGACAAGAAAAAGTCCTGTCGGAGCATATCAGACTTTCGGTAAGACGAAATCATTCAAGATCGGTGGATGGCTCAACGCAGTGATCCCGATGTTGATCGTACCTTATTATAGTTCGATCGGTGGATGGGTTATTAAGTATCTGGTAGAGTATTTGAAAGGAAATGTGCAGACCGTTGCACAGGATGGATATTTTACAGAATTTATTTCAGATTCTTTCCTGGTAGAAGCATGGTTTATCGTATTTGCCGTTCTTGTATTCTGCGTTATCCTTGCAGGAGTTGAGAATGGAGTAGAACGTGTTTCTAAGATCATGATGCCAATCCTTGTTATTCTTGCGGTTATCGTAGCAATTTATTCTGTAACAAGACCGGGAGCAATTGAAGGGGTGAAGTATTTCCTGATTCCGAATCCAAAGCACTTCTCAGCAATGACGGTTGTTGCGGCAATGGGACAGATGTTTTACTCCCTGTCAATCGCGATGGGAATTTTGTATACATATGGTTCTTATATTGGTAAAGACGTTGATCTTGAGAAGAGTACAACACAGGTTGAGATTTTCGATACAGCGATTGCAATGCTTGCAGGACTTATGATCATTCCGGCTGTATTCGCATTCTCAGGCGGTAACCCGGATGATCTGCAGGCAGGCCCGTCTTTGATGTTCATCACACTTCCGAAAGTGTTCGCAAGTATGGGAGTAGGAAGAATAGCAGGAATCCTGTTCTTTGTATTAGTACTTCTTGCAGCAGCAACAAGTGCAATCTCACTTTTGGAGACAAGCGTATCTACCTTCCAGGATGAGTTGCATTGGAGCAGACCTAGATGTTGTATTTTGATGGCTGTTGTTATGATCGTTATCGGAACATTATCTTCTATGGGATACGGAGCGTTGGATTTCATCCAGTTCTTCGGAATGGCAAGTCTAGACTTCTTCGACTTCCTGACAAACTCCGTGATGATGCCGCTTGCAGCACTTGCAACATGCTTCCTGATCGTTCGTACTGTTGGATTTGAAAGAATCGCAAGGGAGATCGAGCAGTCATCTGCATTTAAGAGAAAGAAATTATACATGTTCTTTTTGAAATATCTGGCACCAATCTTCCTGGTCATTATTTTACTTAGTTCCATTGCAAATGTATTGGGAATTATTTCTATGTAACAAGAAAAATGCTTGTTAAAATAGACATGGAATGTTGCTGTAAATGTACCTGCATGGTATAATATGACTAGACTTGTAAAGTTTAGAAACAGTTCAGCCATACAACGAAGTGGTCATAAACTGACGGTCTTACGTTGTATGGCTGAATTGCAATAATTTTACATTTTAAGAAAATAATAGGAGTGATTAAGATGTATCAGGAAGAGTATAAGCGCTGGATGACAGCAGACCTGGAAGACGCAGATCTGATGCCGGAATTAGCAAAAATCGAAGGAAATGATGACGAGATCAAGGAGCGTTTCGCAGTTGCGCTGAAGTTTGGAACAGCCGGACTTCGTGGAGTGCTTGGAGCAGGAACAAACAGAATGAATATCTATGTTGTTCGTCAGGCTACACAGGGACTTGCTAACTGGGTAAAGACACAGGGCGGTACACAGACAGTAGCGATCAGCTACGACAGCCGTCTTAAGAGTGATGTGTTTGCGAAGACAGCAGCAGGAGTTCTTGCAGCGAACGGAATTAAAGTAAGAATTTACGATGCTCTGATGCCTGTACCGGCACTTTCCTTTGCAACACGTTATTATAACTGTAACGCAGGTGTTATGGTAACAGCATCCCACAACCCGGCGAAGTATAACGGATATAAGGCATACGGACCGGATGGATGCCAGATGACAGATGATGCAGCAGCAATCGTATACGAAGAGATCCAGAAGACAGATGTACTTACAGGTGCGAAGTATATGTCTTTCGCTCAGGGAGTTGAAGAAGGTCTGATCCGTTTCGTAGGAGATGACTGTAAGGATGCACTGTATGAGGCAATCGAGTCCCGTCAGGTTCGTCCGGGTCTGTGTAAGAGTGCAGGACTTAAGCTTGTATACAGCCCACTGAATGGATCAGGATTAGTACCGGTAACTCGCGTACTCAAAGATATCGGAATCACAGACGTAACAATCGTACCGGAGCAGGAGTACCCGAATGGATATTTCACAACATGTAGCTACCCGAACCCAGAGATCTTTGCAGCACTTGAACTGGGACTGAATCTTGCGAAAGAGACAGGCGCAGACCTTATGCTTGCAACAGACCCAGATGCAGACCGTGTCGGAATCGCTATGAAGTGCCCAGACGGATCCTATGAGCTTGTTTCAGGAAATGAAGTCGGAGTTCTTCTTCTTGACTACATCGCAGCAGGACGTATCGAGAAAGGCACAATGCCTGAGAAGCCGGTAGCAGTGAAATCTCTTGTATCTACACCACTTGCAGACGCAGTTGCAGAGCATTACGGAGTAGAACTTCGCAACGTACTGACAGGATTCAAATGGATCGGAGATCAGATTGCGAACCTCGAGGCAGCAGGAGAAGTTGACCGTTTTATCTTCGGATTTGAAGAGAGCTACGGATACCTTGCAGGACCTTATGTACGTGATAAAGATGCGATCATCGGATCTATGCTGATCTGTGAGATGGCCGCTTACTACAGAAGCATCGGAAGCTCACTGAAACAGAGACTGGAAGAGATCTACGCACAGTACGGACGTTATCTCAACAAGATCGATAGCTTTGAATTCCCGGGACTTAGCGGAATGGATAAGATGTCAGGAATCATGGAAGACCTTCGTAAGAATCCTCTGGAAGAGATCGCAGGATACAAAGTAGCCAGCGTGATCGACTACGAGAAGACAGAAGAGACAGGACTTCCGAAGGCTAACGTACTTGTTTACAAACTGGAGAACAATGAGACAGTAATCGTTCGTCCATCCGGAACAGAGCCGAAGATCAAGATCTACTACACAACACTTGGTAAAGATCTTGCAGAGGCAGAGGCTGAGAAAGAGAAGCTTGCAGAAGCACTGAAACCTATTATGGAGTAATAGCCACAAGGATGCAGTTGATATTCTTGAGATAGGAGATAAGACAAAGACATTAGGAGGAGATCGGAGATTTCGATCTCCTTTTTCTGTGGGTGCGTACAGCGTTGCTGATTTCACGTAGTATGAACAATAACGAAGAGTAATGTTTATAATGCGTTGCTGGTCGCACATCGTGTGAACAGTAACTATAATGCTTTTCGATACCGCTATTAATGAAAATACATCTAGTAAATATGCAGTATATATGTTAAAATCAATACATTACAGTAAAGTAATAAAGTGATTAGAGAACGAAGCAGATGGAGGAATATTACGATGTATATAACATGTCTTGATGTAGAAGGAGTATTAGTACCAGAGATTTGGATTGCATTTGCAGAGGCGAGTGGAATTCCGGAACTCAAGAAAACAACAAGAGACGAACCTGATTATGATAAGCTGATGAACTGGAGACTTGGAATTCTGAAAGAGCATGGTCTTGGACTGAAAGAGATTCAGGAGACAATTGCAAAGATCGATCCGCTCCCGGGAGCGAGAGAGTTCTTAGATGAGCTTCGTTCATTCACACAGGTAATCCTGATCAGTGATACATTTACACAGTTTGCTACACCACTGATGGAGAAACTCGGATGGCCGACACTGTTCTGTAACAGTCTGGAAGTAGCAGAGGACGGCGAGATCACAGGATTCAAGATGCGTGTAGAGCAGTCTAAGTTAAGTACTGTGAAAGCACTGCAGTCTATCGGATTTGACACAATTGCAAGCGGAGATTCATACAACGACCTTGGTATGATCCAGGCAAGTAAGGCAGGATTCTTATTCCGCAGTACAGAGCAGATCAAGGCAGATCACCCGGAATTGCCGGCATATGAAACTTATGAGGAATTGCTTGCAGCGATAAAAGATGCGATGAACATGTGAAATAAAAAATAAAAAGTGGATTGCTATAATCGGTGAGCCCATGTTATACTGACTTCACGGGAAGTCAGAACACCCTTAAGGCGGCCTACCCTCTTCGGAGGGGCACCACCCTCCAGACGAAAGAAAGGAGGGATGCCAATGTACGTTACATATTCGGATTTGATCCAGATAGGTATCTTCATTGTCACTCTCATAGGATTGTGTTACACAATCTTTGGGAGAAAGAAATAGCCGCCACTACTGCCAATAGTGAACGGCTGATGCTAAAAAGCATATAAGTTTTCATTGTCGGAAGGTAGGCCGTGTGTTCTAACTTCCCCATCTTTATGTTCAATATATCACATCTGACAACATGAGGCAAGTAAAATTCGATAAGTAATATCGACATTTTACTTGCCTGGTGAAGAATTAAGCCTTCTCTTTTGATTCTTTTACTGCGCGATATATTTTCGAAACGATAACGCAGACAGAGAAAACAATACCAAGATAAGAAACAAATTTCATAACGAAATTCATTAATACTCCGAAAGAGCCAAAGTTGGAGAAGATAAATGCTCCAATACAGATAACTGCAACAACAACTTTATACCATTTGCTTGATTCGGGCTGGATATTTGATGCGGCAACCCAGGCCATACCTGTAGCAGTTGTGTAGGTGGCAAGAACAACAATGATTCCATAAAATGCGTAGAATACATTACCAAGTCTCTGCGCAAGCATAAGGAGAGGAATATCTGCTCCGGCTACGATGGATGCATTTAAAATAAATGCGATAAAAATGAAAACCTGAGATAATACAGTGATCGTCTGTCCAAGAACATTTCCGAATACCAGTTCTTTCTGATGGTCGGCACGGGTTGAAACATTTGCGCTGTAAGCACTCATATTTAATACAACGTATGTGAAGTTTAAAATTGCGCTGAAAATTAGGCTGCTTGACATGGTAAGCCCACTTTTTGCTTTGATTAATTCATTCCCTGCAGCAAATCCGTCTGTTCCGTGCATGTAGCTGTAGATGCAAATGACAAGAACAGAAAGAATAATGATTGGTGCGATATTTCCAAGAATATCAGTCAGTTTTTTCATTCCAAGAAGACTTGTGCCAAGAACAGCAGCAAGCATAATAATGGTTCCTACAGAAACAGGAATATTGAATGCCTGATGTAGAGAAGAGGCACCACCGGCAATCATACTTCCAACCATGAGGAAGAAGGTAAGAGTATTAAACCATTGAATTCCGGTTCCGATATATTTTCCGCAATAGTGTTTGTACATCATTTCCATGTTAACCAGTTTATATTTACAGCAATCTCTTGAGACAACCGCAATGCACAGAAGAATTAATGCAGCAGAAATAATAAGACCTAAGATGGCTGCAATTCCGTGAGCTGCCCAGAACTGTAATAGCTCAGCACCTGTGGCAAATCCGGCTCCAATTCCAAAAGATACGTAGGAACCGGCAAGAATCAGCATTGTTTTAACAGAAAATTGTGTGTTCTTTTTTTCGTCCATAGTTTTCCCTTTCTCATTTCCCAGAATCCTTACATTTGTATAGAACAGGTATAAGAAATGTTCTATAAGTAAGAACAGTTATATTGTTTAGCTGATTAATAGTTAATATGCTTAAAAAGATAATAAGTCGAATTAATCTTTTTGTCAATATGAATAATGAAAAAAGAAATAAAAATATATTTTTATAAAATTATATTGATTTTTTGAAAAGAATCATATATATTTTATTTAATTAATAGTTAATGTGCTTAATAAAAAGGAGGAGATTTAGCGTAATGAAGCAATATAATGTAGGAGATATTTTTCCGAATCTTCTTATTAGCACGGCGTATAAAGAAGACCGATATGTTTATGATGTCCTTCAAGGTAAGACGATTTTCTGGGTTTTACGTTATATAGGATGTCCAGTGTGCAGATATGATGTGGTACAGATTGCGGCAAACTATAACGAATTTCGTGCCCGTAATGCGCAAGTATTTGTAGTAATGCAGAGTGATAAAACCCATATCAGAGAGACAATTGGAGCGGATGAGTTACCGTTTGATATTATTTGTGATAATGATATGAGATTTTATCAGACGCTGATGATTCATCCGGCAGAATCAATGGATGCACTGGCAGGAGCAAGGAAGGATAAACTGCAGAAAAAGGGTGCATTGGCAGATGAAAATGGATTCATTCACGGAGATTATGAAGGAAATGAGCTACAGCTTCCGGCTATGTTTATCGTGGATGAAGACAGGAAAATCAGTTATGCACATTATGCAAAGGAACTTGCAGACATGCCAGAAATTGATGAAGTACTAAATTCGTTATCGTAATTTATGTGATTAAAAGCGTAGGAGGTAATTTGTATGAACCCATATTTTCCACATTTATTTAGTCCTTTAAAAGTAAAGAAAACAGTATTTAAAAACAGAATTTTTGCAGGTCCTACGGGACTGAAGGAATTGACAGATCATTGGCATCTGGTAACAAAGAATATTGACTATCTGAAAAGAAGAGCCCAGGGTGGAGCTGCATCGGTATGCCTGGGAGACGTTCAGGTAGATGTGACGGGTGACATTTCATGGAATCCAAAGGTGAGAGCGTGGGATAAGGAGAATGAACCTGGGTTTTATGATATGGCAGGGGCAATCCGCTCACAGGGAGCACATGCATCTATGGAATTGGTACATGCAGGAATGCACTTTCATGAGGCGGACAGAATCAATTATGGACCAAGTGATATGATTGATGAATTTGATCAGGGAGACGGATACGGAATCCGCAGACATAAGATTATTGCAATGCCTCGGGAAATTATCGATCAGGTAGTAGATTCCTACGGAAAAGCTGCATTACGTGCAAAACATTGTGGTTTTACATCTGTTTTATTGCATGCAGGGCATGGATGGCTTCCAGCGCAGTTCTTGTCTCCAGTCTTGAATCACAGAGAGGATGAGTTTGGCGGAAGTCTGGAAAACAGAGCAAGATTTACGATGATGGTAGTAGATAAGATTCGTGAATACTGCGGTCCGAACTTTATCATTGAAGCAAGAATCTCGTGGAAAGAAGGAATGTATGACGGATATCAGTTAGAGGATAGCATCAGATTCTGTGAGATGCTGGAAGAGCACGGTGTAGATATGATACAGGTATCCTGTGGTTCTCTTCATTTTCATGATTCCACGATTCTGTCTTGTCCAAGCTGGTTTGATGTAGAAGAAGGTCATAATTTGAAAGCAGCAGAAGAGATTAAGAAACATGTGAAGATTCCAGTTGGAACAGTCGGAGCCGTTACAGATCCGGGACTGGCGGATAAGTGGATTGAAGAAGGAAAAGTAGATTACATTATAATGGCGCGTGCATTGCTGGCTGATCCAGACTTCCCGAAAAAAGCAATGCATGGAAACGTGGAAGACATTCGACCATGTTTGCGTTGTCTATCCTGTATGACAGGAGGTTATTTTAATCTGCCAATTCATTGTTCCGTTAATCCGCAGATTGGAAGAGACAGTGATTATAAGTTTGCACCACTTCCTACAGAAAAGAAACGCGTGTTGATCGCAGGCGGTGGACCGGCTGGAATGGAAGCAGCAATTACAGCATCCAGAAGAGGACATGAGGTGATTCTCTGTGAGAAAGATTCTGCATTGGGGGGATTACTTCAGGTTGTAGAAAAGGAATCCTTTAAAAAGCGAATCGGTATGTATAAAGAATATTTAGAGTATGAACTTGGAAAGAGTGCGGTTGATATCAGATTAAATACGGTTGTTACACCGGAACTTGTAAAAGAGCTTCGCCCGGATGTATTGATCGCTGCAGTAGGAGGACATCCGATTATTCCGCCAATCAAAGGCATCGAGAAGGCAGTTCAGATTGTAGATTACTATAGAGATGAGTCTGAAGTGGGTGAAAACGTATTAGTACTTGGAGGCGGATTTGCCGGAGTAGAGTGTGCAATTGGTTTAGCACTGGCTGGTAAGAAATCAACAATCATTGAAATGTCTGATGCGCTCGCATCAGGTCCGAATACGCCGTACCCTGGAACAGGAGCAATGCAGATTGATGCTCTTTGGACGAACGTAAAGAAAAATAACGTTCAGGTAATGTTAAACACAAAATGTGTTGAAATTACAGATGAGGGAATGATTTGTGAAGATAAGGATGGAAATCGCATTGAATTGAAAGCAGACAAGGTGATTGCAGCCACAGGGATTGCTCCAAATGAAGAAACGGTAGATGAACTGCGCGAAACAGTGATTGATTTCGAATGGATTGGAGATTGCAATCAGCCAGGATTGATCCGTACTGCGGTCAGAGACGGATATGATGCAGCATTAAATCTATAAGACAGTGAGGAATAGACTTTATGAAGTATGATTTTGATAAAGTGATTGATCGAAAGGGAACGCTGAGTTATAAATGGGAAACCGGTAATATCAGTTATCCGAAAAATCCGGATGCGTTACCTTTTTGGATTGCGGACATGGATTTTCCATGCCCGCAGCCTATAGTGGATGCCATTCAAAAGAGGGCTGCGCATCCGGTTTATGGTTATAGCAAAGTTGCTGACGATGCGGCAGAACTGATTGCAGCATGGGAGAAGAAAAGAAATGGCTGGGATGCAAAGCCGGAATGGGTTGAATTTACAAATGGAATCGTTCCTGCATTGAGTGTTATGGCAGAAGCTTTCACAGAGCCGGGAGATGGAATTATCATTCAGCCACCGGTTTATTATCCTTTTAGAGAGACAATTATAAATAATGGAAGAAAAGTTGTGGAGAACAATCTGGTTTATGAAGGAAAACAGTGGGGAATTAATTTTGAAGAGCTGGAAGAGCTGGCAAAAGTTCCGGAAAATAAAGTTTTATTTCTTTGCCATCCGTTAAATCCAGTTTCAAGAGTCTTAAGCAGAGAAGAACTGGAAAGAATAGCAGATATCTGTCTGAGAAACAACGTTCTTATTGTTGTGGATGAAATTCATTCAGATCTGATTTATAAACATTGTAAATTCACATCGATCGCAGGGCTTAATAAAGAGGTAGAACAGATCTGCGCAGTTGCAACTTCTCCGTCGAAGACTTTTAATGTTGCCGGTTTGCAAATGTCAGCGATTTTTATACCGAATGAAGATTTGAGAAGAAAAGTCGGTGAAGTAATCGATAAACGTGTTCTCTATATTGCGCCACTTTTTGGTGCAGTAGGGTTCGAATCAGCTTATAAGTATAAAGAATGCGAGGATTATCTGGAGCAATTGATTGATTATTTATGGGACAATTACCTGTTTCTGGATGATTATTTGAAGAAATATATGCCAAAGATAAAATGTCAGAAACCGGATGCAACCTATCTCCTTTGGTTGGATTGCAAAGAACTAGGTCTTTCTGAGCAGGAATTGGAAGAATTCTTCCTGGAAGAAGCCGGAATCGCATTAGATGTTGGGAAAGATTTTGGCGGAGAAGGGGCAGGATATATGAGAATTAATATCGGATGCCCAAGAGTAACGCTGGAAAAAGGTCTGAAACTTTTGAAAAAAGCTTATGACAAGAAAGGTTATTAAACATCATAATTAAGTATCATAATAGTTAAACTGGTTTACAAATGAAAAACAGAGATGTTATAATAAAAAGGTTCTATTGAAATCAATGTAAACTGGAGAAATGTTATGAATAAAAGAAGTGAAAGACTAGACGAATTATTGGATGTGTTTGATAAAGGCTATAGCTTATGTGCACAATATGATGAAATACCGCATCAATATGGAGAAGAGGTACTCTATCAGTCAGAAATGCATTTCCTGCAGGCGGTTGGAAATACAGGAGACATAACAATAACCACAATCTCGCAGCAGTTAGGGAAAACCACAAGCGCATGTTCTCAGATGGTACGAAAATTAAAAAAGAAAAACCTGATTGAACAACGGAGAAATGAGAAGAATAACAGAGAATATTATTTGAATTTAACGCCGAAGGGAAAAGAAATTTATCTTGCGCATGAAAAGCTGGATCACAAATGTATTCAGAGAACAAAAGAAGTGCTGGACGAATTTAATGATGAAGAACTTGAAATTTATATCAGAATACAAAAGCAATTAAATGAAACATTTCAAAAAGATGTACAGGAGAATGGAGCACTGGTAACACTGAAAGCTGTAAATTAAATTGTGAATAAAAGGAAAGCGGAACGCGATTGGCAAGATCACGTTTCGCTTTCTTTTATTTATGGACTCAACAGACTAAAGTCCATAAATGATGAAAATCGAGAGTGTATTGAAAAATACATTCTCGATTTTCGTATATAGATTAATGTAGAAAATCATGATAAGATAGAAAGACAAAGAAGTATTAGCAGAATCAGCAGCATAGAAAAATGGAGGTGTTGGAAGTATGGGCAGCTATCTGAATCCAGGAAGTGATCTTTTCGAAATGGCTTTGAGATCACAGATATTTGTTGATAAAAGCGGACTGATAGAGAAAACAAATCGCTGTGTACGAACATTACAGAGATATATTTGCGTGAGCAGACCAAGAAGATTTGGAAAATCTATGGGTGTTGATATGCTTGCAGCTTATTATGATAGAAGTGTAGATACAAAGAATCTATTTCAAGAACTAAAAATCAGCAGCACAGAAGAATATGAAAAACATTTAAACCAGTACGATGTTTTGAAAATAAATATGCAGGAATTTCTCAGTGCAACAGAAAATATAGATCAGATGCTTCGTATGTTGAATGAGTATCTAATATTTGATTTGAAAGAACAGTATGGTCAGGTACGATTCCGTGACGAAAGCAATTTGGTTCAGGTAATGAAAGATATTTATAGTTATACAAGACATCCTTTTGTAATATTAATTGATGAGTGGGACTGTCTGTTTCGAGAATATCAGCAAGATCAGGAAGCGCAGAAAAAATATCTGGATTTTTTAAGATTCTGGTTGAAAGATAAAGAGTATGTGGCGTTGGCTTATATGACGGGAATTCTTCCGATAAAAAAATACGGTTCTCATTCAGCACTCAATATGTTCACAGAATATTCTATGACCGATCCGGGAGAACTGGCAGAGTATTTTGGATTTACAGAATCAGAAGTTGAAAATTTATGTGAAGAATATGAAATGAACTTTGAAGAAGCAAGTGCGTGGTACAATGGATATCATTTGATTTCACATGAAGAAGGAGTACGAAGAGTACATTCTATGTATAGTCCGAAATCTGTAGTAGAAGCAATGCAAAAGCGAAAATTCGGAACATATTGGAATCAGACAGAGACATACGAAGCTCTCAAAGTTTACATTCAGATGAATATGGACGGGCTAAAAGATACCATTATTGAAATGCTTGCAGGAGAAAGCGCACGCATCAATACAGGAACATTCAGTAATGATATGACAACATTTGCAACAAAAGATGATGTATTGACATTGTTGGTACACTTGGGATATCTGACCTATGATAATGAGAAAGAAACCGTTGAAATTCCAAATAGAGAAGTGTCTCAGGAATACGTAAATGCAATCAGTACAATGGATTGGACAGAAGTAATTCAGTCAATAAATGCTTCTAGAAAATTGTTGGAAGCATTGTGGAATATGGATAGTGAAAAGGTTGCAAATGGAATTGAACAGGCTCATAAAGAGATTTCAATATTGGAGTACAATGATGAGAACTCATTAAGCTGTGCAGTTAATCTGGCATTTTACTTTGCAAGAGAATATTATACCATTATTAGAGAAATGCCAGGCGGTAGAGGATTTGCGGATATTTGTATGATACCAAGAAAAATTCATCTCGATAAACCAGCTGTTATGATTGAATTGAAGTGGGATAAAAGTGCAGAAGGTGCGATACAGCAGATGAAAAATAAAGAATATATAGATGCGCTGAAAGACTACCAGGGAGATTTACTTTTGGTGGGTATCAATTACGATAAAAAGACAAAAAAACATAGCTGTATTATAGAAAAATGGAATCTTTAACACGGTGATTTACTAGAAAGGCGGAAAGGACAACAACCAACATGTTATACGATGAAATCATAAAGATAGTGACACTGGCAGGGGAACTGATGCTTCAGGCACAGGACGAGGAACTGACAGTTTTTGATAAAGAAGGAACAGCGAATTTTGTAACAAAACATGATAAGGAGATTCAGTTTTATCTAATCCAGAATCTGCGCCAGCTCATTCCGGAGGCGACCTTCCTTGCAGAAGAGGATGGAATGCAAGAAGAACTTGGAGATGGTTATTGCTTTATCATAGATCCGATTGATGGAACGACGAACTTCATCTTTGATTACAAGCACAGTTGTATCTCAGTTGGTTTGACAAAGTTTGGAAGAATGCTGTTTGGCTGTGTTTACAATCCATACACAAGAGAAATGTATTCCGCAGTTAAGGGCGAAGGAGCCAAGCTGAATGGAAGAGAAATACACTGTTCGGACAAAGGACTTGCAGACAATCTGGTTGCATTCGGAACTGCACGTTATCAGACAGAAGATACTGACAGAATCTTTGAACATGCGAAGAAGCTGTATCTGAACAGTCTCGGAATTCGTGCAGGTGGTTCTGCAGCACTTGATATCTGCCGTGTGGCATCCGGCGCAAATGGAGTCTATCTTGAACTGATGCTGTATCCATGGGATTATGCGGCAGCGTCTTTGATTGTGATGGAAGCAGGTGGATTCATCTCAACAGCAGAAGGCGGAATGATCACGCTAGATCAGCCGTGTTCCATCCTGGCAGCAGGACGGCAGTGCTGGAAGGAAGCAAGCCAGTTGTTGAGTGAATAATCAGAAGAATGGAATAGAGAGAAAAAATAGAAGGGAACTGAATTCATATGTTTACGCATGAGATGATAAAATCTTTTAATCAGTTGGAGATGGATGTATATAATTACATTATCAGCAATGAAGAGAAAGTAGTATATATGAAAGTACGTGAACTGGCAGAGGAGGTTCATGTTTCGACAACGACGATCCTTCGCTTTTGTAAAAAGGTAGGATGCGAGGGATATTCTGAATTCCGTTTGAAATTAAAACAGGAAGTCAGCAGCAAAGAACAGAAGAAAATCAATATGGATCTTACTGCGGTTAAAGATTTCTTTGAGAGAGTGCAGACACAGGCATTTGCTGAGAATATCCAGGAAGCTGTGAAGTTACTTACAAAGGCATCGTCAATTATATTTGTAGGAGTGGGAAATTCTTCTATTATAGGAAAGTATGGAGCAAGATATTTTAATAATGTAGGTTGGTTTTCTTTTGCAATTGATGATCCATTTACTCCGGTATTTCGCGGAAAAGGTGAGAGGACAGCTACGGTTGCATTGTCTGTATCAGGAGAGACAGAGCAGACACTGATGCTGGCAGAAAAGCTGAAAAGAAGAGGGAGCAGCCTGATATCTATTACAAATAAGGCAAACTGTTCTTTGGCGAAGATGAGTGACTGCAATATAAATTATTATGTTTCAGAGTATAAAAAAGACGAAAATTATGATCTGACATCCCAAATGGCAGTCGTTTTTATTTTGGAATTAATCGGAAGAGAATTGGAGGGCGTCCATAACGATACAGATGATCTGTTTCAAAATGATATGGAAGACTTATTTCATTAAGGTTGTAGAATGTAATGGTACGAATAGTAACTAGATAAGTAACAAAAAAAACAGAATACACGAAAAAGTATCATAATATACAAAAAAGGAAAAGGAAAACAGTGCATTTTACACAATAAAGTAGAATGCCCTGTTTTTTTTATGTAACAAATTCCGTCTATATGGAACGGAAACCAGAAACAGGAAAAAGTACTGACAAAATGGAAAATGCCTGTTATACTAGCACCATCAAAACAAACGAGAAAAAATTAGGGAGGAAACAATCATGGTAATTCGATTATTTTGTGCAGCAGGAATGTCAACAAGTCTTCTGGTAAAGAAGATGGAAGAGGCAGCAAAGGAAAAAGGAAAAGATGCTGATATCGCAGCATATCCATTTACAGATATGGAACGCATGATTGAAGGCGTGGATGTAGCACTGCTCGGACCACAGGTAGGATATCAGCTTGCCAGAGCAAAAGAGATCTGTGATCCAAAAGGGGTTCCGGTAGATGTGATCCCAATGCAGGATTATGGAATGTGCAATGGAATGAATGTTTTGAAATTTGCATATAAGCTTGCGAAAAATAAATAAGAGAAAACAAAGATACACAATTTAAAGTAAAGGGTAGTAGCAAATGAAAGAGAAATTTAACGAAAAAGTAATCCCTGTGATCCTTAAGTTTATTAATACAAAGGGAATACAGTCAATAAAAAATGGTATGGTGACTTCCATGTCTCCTCTGATCATCGGATCAATCTTCCTGATCCTGTCAAACTTTCCGGTAAAGGCAGTTGTCGATGTATTAGAGTCTACAGGAATCAAAGCAGTATTAGATCAGGCATGTGGTGCAACATTCTCCATCAGTGCGATGATCGCAGTTATCGGTATCAGCTATAGCTATGCGAAACTGGAAAATCAGGAACCACTCAACTGTGCAATTATTTCATTGGCATCATTCTTGATTCTGATGCCTTCGTCCAAAACAACAGAAAGTGGAGAAGTTGTTGGTGGAATCATTGATAAGACATGGACAGCAGGACAGGGAATGATTGGAGCAATCATTGTCGGATTGATCGTACCGCTTGTTTACTGTTGGTTTTTGAAGAAAAATATACGTATTAAAATGCCGGCCGGAGTTCCGGAAGGTGTAACAAATGCATTCTCAGCATTAATCCCGGCATTCGTAATCCTGACAGGGACTGCAGTAATTCACGGTATCTGTTCTATTGGATTCAACACAACAGGTATGGAAATTATTTACAAAGTTGTTCAGACACCACTTCAGAAAATGACAGACTCCCTTGGTGGAGCAGTTCTGATGTGCTTTACAGGACCATTCCTGTGGTTCTTCGGAGTTCATGGTTCAACAGTAGTTGGTGGAATCATGACAGGACTTTTACAGGCAAACAGCCTTGCAAACCAGGCTATTATTGACAGTGGTGTAGAACTTACAATAGCAAACGGAGGCCATATTGTAACACAGCAGTTTTATGATCAGTTTATCAATATAACAGGTGCAGGTATCACAATCGGACTTGTAATGTATATGTTCTTCTTTGCAAAATCAAAACAGTTGAAAGCACTTGGTAAAGTGGGAATTATTCCGGCATTATTTGGAATCAATGAGCCAGTTCTGTTTGGTACTCCGATCGTTATGAACCCAATGCTTGCAATTCCGTTTATTGGAATGCCTGTGATCGCATGTTTAATCCAGTATTTTGCACTGTATACAGGAATCTGCCCATTATATGGAGCAACACAGATTCCATGGACTTGTCCACCGATTATCTCAGGATTCCTTTTAGCAGGATGGAAAAGTGCTTTACTTCAGTTAGTAATCCTTTGTGTTTCATTCTTTGTTTATCTGCCATTCATTAAGAAGGTTGACAAGATGAATCTGGTTCAGGAGAAGAATCAGCCGGTAGAAGATGAGGATGAAGACTGGTAAAATCAGAATTTAAAAATAATAAAAGCAGGACAGGAGACAAAAATGGACGAAAAATTTGAATTGGCATGTTTTCAGATTATTACATATGTAGGTACAGCAAGAACACATTTTATCAATGCAATCCATTGTGCGAAAGAGGGAAAATATGATGAGGCAGCAGAGCTGATTAAACAAGGAGATGAAGCCTTTTCACTTGGGCATAACGCTCATGCAGACCTTCTGACAATGGATGCAAACGGAGAGATTTCTAATGGATACATGCTTCTGATGCATGCAGAAGATCAGCTTATGAGTGCAGAGAGTTTCCGTATTCTCGCAGATGAATTCATTGCACTGTATAAGAGAATTGATGAGAAATAATCATTAAGCTGTGATTGAATATAGAAACAGAAAAGTTGGGGGCAAAAGCCCCCAACACTATTATACAAAGCAATTAAGACAACAGGAAGGAAATAACAATGGGATTTCGAAAAGATTTTCTCTGGGGTGGCGCAGTTGCTGCTCATCAGCTGGAAGGCGCCTATGATCGAGACGGAAAAGGTTTGAGTATTATGGACGTTGTAACCAGCGGAGATGTAAATACAAGAAGAAGAATAACAGGTGAAATACTAAAAGGCGAGAATTATCCGAATCATGAAGCAATCGATTTTTATGATTACTATAAAGAAGATATCCGCTTATTTGCGGAAATGGGATTCAAGTGTTTCCGTACAAGTATTGCATGGACACGTATCTTCCCAAATGGTGATGAAGAACAGCCGAATGAAGCCGGATTAAAATTCTATGATGACATGTTTGATGAATGTCTGAAATATGGGATCGAACCAGTGATCACACTGAGTCATTTTGAGATGCCTCTGCATCTTGTACAAGAGTACGGTGGATGGAGAAACAGAAAACTGATTGATTTCTTCGTGAAATTTGCAGTAACATGCTTTGAGAGATACAAAGACAAAGTAAAATACTGGATGACATTTAATGAGATTAATAATCAGGCAGATATCGGTGACGGATTCATGCTTTACGCTAATTCCGGGATTGTAGTTAAACCAGAAGAAAATGTAGAAGAATTGATGTATCAGGCATCTCACTACGAACTGGTTGCCAGTGCCGAAGCGATAAAAGCAGGACATAAGATCAATCCGGAATTTCAGATTGGCTGCATGATCGCAATGTGCCCGATTTATCCGGCTACCTGCCGTCCGGAAGATATACTGCAGGCTGAAAAAGCCATGCAGAAAAGATATTATTATACAGATGTGCATGTAAAAGGAGAATACCCTGTAAATATTTTGAAATACTGGGAAAGAAAAGACCTTAAGATTGACGTAACAGAAGAAGATCTTGCAGTGTTAAAACAGGGCTGTGTCGATTACATCGGTTTCAGTTATTATATGTCTTTCTGTACAAAAGCAGAACCAGACAATCCGGAATATGATTACCGTGGAGAAAAGGATCGTATAAAGAATCAGTATGTAAAGGCAAGTGAATGGGGATGGCAGATTGATCCGATTGGACTGCGCTATTCATTGAACTGGTTTACAGATCGCTACAAAGTACCATTGTTTATTGTAGAAAATGGATTTGGAGCATATGATACTTTAGAAGAGGATGGAAGCATCCACGATCCATACCGTGTAGAATATCTGCAACACCACATTTCAGAAATGAAAAAGGCGGTAGAGGAAGATGGTGTAGATCTGATGGGTTATACACCATGGGGATGCATCGACCTTGTCAGTGCAGGAAGCGGTGAGATGGATAAGAGATATGGATTCATCTATGTGGATAAACATAATGATGGAACAGGAGACTTGTCCAGAAGAAAGAAAGATTCTTTCGAGTGGTATAAAGAAGTTATTTCAACAAACGGCGAAAATATCAATTAGTTAATGGAATGACTATTAAAAAAAGTGTCTATATCAAGAAACGATAAAAGGTTCTGATATAGACACTTTTTGCACGTGGATTCAAAAAAGAAGAGATTTGTCATTACGGATTTGCATTTGAAGGAAAGAAAATTCTGATCGGAACGTGAGAATAATGTTACAAAACATGGTGAAAAAGTGCGGAAAAATGTTACAAGAACAGGTGGAAAACACGGAAAAAAGTAACGAAACACATTGAATAACCTCGGAAAAATGTTACAATACTAATATCAGGAGGTTGGAACAATGTTAAAAAGAGAAATCTCAGAGAAATTAATTTCGTGGAAGAATCAGAAGAAAAAGAAAGCACTTTGTATCATTGGAGCAAGACAGATCGGAAAGACAACTATTATCCGAGAGTTTGCGAAAGAGCAATACGAATACTTTATTGAAATTAATTTCATCTTAGACAAAGGGGCGGAAAAAATTTTTGAAGGCAAATTAGATGCGAATACGATCATCGAGAATCTCACAGCATTTAAGATGAAGGAATTAGAACCGGGGAAGACTCTGATTTTCCTGGATGAAATACAGGAATGTCCGAATGCAAGATGTGCAATAAAATTCCTTGTGGAAGACGGTAGATTTGATTATATAGAATCAGGATCTCTTCTGGGAGTTAGATACAAGGCAGTTCCGTCTTATGCGGTAGGATTTGAAGAGATCGTATATATGTATCCAATGAATTTCAAAGAATATCTTACAGCGAATGGAGTACAGGAATCTACGTTAAAAACGTTACAGACTTGTTATGAAAAACATGAAGCGGTTCCAAAGGTGATGCATGAAACTTTGTTGAAGCTGTTTGCAACCTATATTGTTGTGGGGGGGATGCCGGATGTTGTACAAACTTATGTAACTACACATGATGTTGGAAAAGTAATACAACTACAGAGAAGTATCCTGGAATTATACAGACAGGACATATCCAAATATTCCGAAAGTACGGAAAAGATAAAAATCAAAGCAATCTTTGACAGTATTGCTTCGCAGTTAGATGATAAGAACAGGCGATTTTTCCTGAATCGGATTGATGAAAATGGAAGAATGAACCGGTATGGGAATGCATTCCTTTGGCTGAGTGACGCAGGCGTTGCACTTCCATCATATAATGTGACAGAGCCGCAGCCGCCTCTGCAGCTTAACGAGAAACGAAATCTGTTCAAGCTATTCATGGGGGATACAGGACTTCTGTGTGCTTCCTGTATGGAGAATGTTCAATTCGAATTCTTACAGGGAAATATGGACGTAAATATGGGAAGCATTTTGGAAAATGTATTTGCCCAGATAATAAAAGCAAATGGATTCTCTTTAAATTATTTTGAGTCTAAAAAATATGGAGAATTGGATTTCGTGATTCAAAATGGAATGAAAGTAGATCTTCTGGAAATAAAATCAGAAAACGATTATCAGAAACATTCGGCATTGAATAAAGTATCTGCTGTAGAGAACTGGGATTTTGGAAGAAAGATTGTATTCTGCAAGGGGAATGTGATGGAGAATGAAGGAATCGAGTATTACCCTTGGTATCTGAGTATGTTTTATCAGCAGGAGAAAGAACCGGAGAGATTTATCTATGAGGTGGATCTGGCGGGATTATGAAAAGTTATCCACATTTTATAAACAAAAAAATTGAGTTATAAATAATAGCGAAGAAGAGTCAATATTCGAGTTTGTTAAGAAATCCAGAAATATTGACTCTTCTTTTTTGAACCTATGAAGAGGTAAAATAAAGGGTATAAGTTTTTCACCTACCCCCGATACTCCCCCGGCTGGCAGTGATACTTCTCCTGAAATTTCTTATAGAAGAAGGTGACATTTTCATATCCGGCTCGCTGAGCAATTTCGGTTACCGGAAGTGTTGTCTGTTTCAACAGGTTGGCAGCAGTCTGCAGTTTCTGCGCCTGGATTAATTGAATATAAGTCATACCGGTATATTTCTTGAGAAGACGCGTGACATAGTTTGGACTGATATGGAAAAAGTCAGCGACGGATTCCTGTGTACATGTTCTGAAATTCCGTTCAATATAACGCAGCATAGGAATCACAACGCTGTTGTGTGAGTAGGAGTCTCCCTTTGTCAAATCGTCCTCATAGACATTGATCAATTCCGCCATGATCGTGTAGAAAAGATGCATGATAATATCCGTAGAATTAATGGATGGATCAAAGCACTCACAGAACAGTTCATTAAAGAACATCGGAATTCTACGGTCGTTTTCTGAGTGGAAAAGCAGGTAGTGGTCATGGTCAGTCTTTTCGTTGATCGCATTAATAAAAAAGCGGGAGAGTATACTGTCATTAGAAAACTGATTAAACATATGTTCACGCAGAAAGTCCGTCTTGGGGATAATGCTGATCATGATATCATTCTCTCCAAGCGGAGCAATTGAGTGCGGGCAGTTTGTGTCAATCAGGAGAACCTGGTTCTTTTGCAGAGTGATCGGGTGTCCGTCAATAACCTGCGGGCAGCTTCCGGAATAGACATAGTTAATCTCAATGTGGGTATGGATATGTTCTGGAACTGTACTGAAGCGGGAATTCTTCTTAATTGATATTTCCGAGAGTTCCGCATTAAGTCCGGGAGAGTGATCGGCTGGCTTGTTGTCAAGTGGGGAATAAGCAACATCTAAGTCCAATATAGTGTATTCTACGCCATTACATTGTTTTCTCGGCATATCTTTCCAGCCATCATAGGCATATCCATTGCGATATTTCTCCTCACTTGGGGATAACGTGGTAAGATAATGATGTAGTGCTTTCAGATTCATAAGACAGGTACCTCCTTTGCATGAAGTGTAGCAGATTGTGTGGAAATGGTCAATAAAAAGTGAGGAATCTGATATTTTTTTCTAATATGTGGTTGGCTATAATATAGACAATAAAGAAATGCATTTCGAGAAACTATTAGATATTAAGTGTGAGTGATGAATGGGAGGAACGTACATCATGGCAAAAGAAGATTATGGACAGCTGGCAAAGGAAGTAGTAGCTGCTGTTGGAGGGAAAGAAAATATTGTTAGTGTATCAAATTGTATGACACGTTTACGGTTTGTTTTGAAGGATGATACAATTCCAAATAAGGATGAGGTGAGCAAGATTAAGGGTGTCAAAGGCGTTATGAATCAGGGTGGTCAGTACCAGGTGATCATTGGTACTCATGTAAGTGAAGTAGTTAAGTTTGTAAAGACAGAAGCCGGAATCACAGGGAACAGTAAGGCGGTAAATAAAGAAGATTACCAGGTGATGAAAAAAGACAGTCTTTGGAACCGTTTCTTTAAGGTGATCTCCGGATGTATCATGCCAATGATAGGTCCAATGATCGCAGGAGGAATCTTGAAAGGAATCCTTGTCATTCTTACAACAATGGGTATCCTCACAAACACAGATGGAACATACCTTGTACTTTATGCAGCATCTGATGCAATTATGTACTTTATGCCGATTATCGTAGGATTTTCATGCGGAAAGATTTTTGATTGTAATCCATATACGACGGCTGCAATCGGAGCGGCGCTTGTATATCCGAATCTGGTGGCAGCGATTGCAGCAGAAGGTGGAATCACATTCCTCCATATTCCGGTATCTACAACAACTTATGCGAACACATTATTCCCAATCATTCTGGCATCTTTCTTCGCAAGCAAGGTGGAAAAGCTGGCAAAGAAGGTGCTTCCAGAGATGATTCAGTTAATGATGGTTCCTACAGTTGTACTTGCATTGACAGTTCCGCTTTCTTATTTAGTGATCGGACCGGTTATGCAGTATGTTTCTAATGGACTTTCAACTGTAGTTTGTGGAATCTTTAATTTCAGTCCAATCCTTGGAGGCTTGCTTTTTGGAGCATTCTGGCAGTTAGTTGTTCTCCTTGGTTTGCATGCAGCATTTATCCCGGTATTGATGAATAACCTGTTTACACTTGGAAGCGATCCAATCAACGCGATTCTCGGATTGACAGTATGGGCACTTGCCGGAGTAGCACTTGGATATTCACTTAGAACAAAAGATCCGGATAAACGCAGTGCGGGATTAGGTAGTTTTGCATCTGCGCTTTGCGGAGTTACAGAGCCGGCCATCTATTCCATTGCTGTTCCGAATATGAAATTATTTGCCTGCGCATGGGTAGGTGGAGGAATCTCCGGTGCAATCCTCGGAGGGCTCGGAGCTAAATTATATGCACTTGCAGGAGACGGACTCTTCCGTATTCCTGGAATGATCAATCCGGCAGGACTGGACGTCAGCTTCTATGGATTTATCGCATGTGCAGTACTCGCTTTTGGAGTTTCAGCGGTACTGGCATACATTGTACAGGGAAAAGAAGAGAAGAAAAACTAAAAGCTAGTAATGATACAAGGGAGACAGAAAATGAAGAACGGATTATATCCATTTTTTTGGCAGCATGGAGAAGAACATGCGGTATTGAGTGAATATATGGACAAGATAGCAGAGAGTGGGATGAAAGGGGTGTGCATTGAGGCACGCCCACATCCGGACTTCGTTGGAGATCAGTGGTGGAGTGATCTGGATCTGATTCTTGCGAAAGCAAAAGAAAATGAGATGAAGGTCTGGATTCTCGATGATTCTCATTTTCCAACAGGATATGCGAATGGAAAAGTAAAAGAATGCTATCCACAGTATCTGAAGAAATATCTGGATATGCGTCGCTATGATGTGCAAGGACCGATGCGACAGATGCGCATTGATTTAAAGCTTTTAAAAGGAAGACCGTGGGACAAGCCGGATCCGGAACAGAAAATCTTGAAAGTCTACATGGCAAAACGAAGCAGCCGTTATACAGAGCAGGGAGATCCAGTTGATGCAGAGACACTGACGGATATTACGGATTGCATGGACATGGAAAAATGCCTTCTGACATTGGATGTTAAAGACAGTGCGTGGAGTATTTTTATTCTGTATCTAACCAGAAAAGGTGGTGAAGAGGCGACAAAAGATTATCTTAATCCACTTGTAAAAGAAGCAACACAAGTTCTCATTGCCGAGGTTTATGAACCTCACTATGCACATTATAAAGATGATTTCGGAACGTTGATTGAAGGTTTCTTCTCAGATGAACCGAGATTTGGAAATGAAAAAGGAACGGAAGCACGAATCGGATCTGATATGGTTCTTCCATGGAGAGAAGGTCTTGAAAAAGAGTTGGGATTTGATGCAAAATATCTGCCACTCTTATGGGTAAATGCAAACGGTGTCGAAGCAGAAATCCGTTACCGCTACATGAATCTGATCACAAAGCTGTATCGTGATAATTTTACAAATATTCTTTCAGACTGGTGTCATGCACATGGTGTGATGTATCTTGGACATACAATTGAAGACAACGGTGCACATGCAAGACTCGGTTACGGAACAGGACATTATTTCCGTGGACAGGAGACGATGGACTACGCAGGAATCGATGTGATTGGAGGTCAGATCGTTCCGGGGATGAATTATCATCATGACGCATTCAATACCGGTGGAAGCAATGGAGAATTTTACCATTATGCACTTGCAAAACTGGCTTCATCCGCAGCACATTTAGATCCACTCAAGAACGGGAATTCTATGTGTGAAGCCTTCGGAGCTTACGGATGGAACGAAGGACTGAAGATGATGAAATGGATCGCAGATCATCTGCTCGTCCGTGGAATTAATCACATTGTTCCACATGCTTTTGATCCGAAGAAATTCCCGGACTTCGACTGCCCGCCGCATTTCTATGCGCATGGAATGAATCCGCAGTTTCGGTATTTCCCAACATTCAGTAATTATGTGAATCGTCTGATGGAATTGTTCCGGGATGGCACACACCCGGCGAAGGTCGGAGTGCTCTATCCGGCTGAGCAGGAATGGGGCGGAGAGTATATGCCAATCGAGAAACCGGCAAGAGCACTGACGGAACATCAGATCAGCTTTGATATCATTTCACTGGATTACCTAGCAGGCGCAGAGCTGCAGGAGAAACAGTACATTATCAATGGACAGAATTTTGAGGTGCTGATTGTTCCTTATAGCACTTTCCTGCCACAGCAGGGAAAAGAGCTTCTTAGTCAATTAGAGCAGTCGGGAGTTCGTGTGATCTATCTTGAAAAAGAGATTTATAACTTTGATGTGCAGAAAGAATTGGGACAATATCAGGCAGTAAAATTTACTAATGCGTATCCGGAGCTTGCAGTCGGAGAATATATGAAAAATAATGTGTATTGTCTTATGTTATTTAATGAAAATATCGGAAATACAATCAACACAGAACTGACAATTTCAGACGGAAATGCAGTCTACCGTTACGATGCATTTGCCAATACTTTGACAGAAGTATCACAGAAATCACAGCTCATTCTGCAGCCATATGAATCAGTAGTATTTCTTCAGGGAGAAGAAAGTCAAGTGAAGGTGATCGCAGAAGAATTGGAGGCCGTTTTCGCGGAAGGATTTGATAGAGGAAGTGGCAAGAAATCATTTGGTACAGATGATAGAATGGAAGACAGAACAGATCTGCTTCCGGAAAAATGGAAAGTAACATTTGCAGACAGCTGCTCCTATCCAGAATTCATAGAAACAGTTCCGACAGAAAAGCTGGATCTGATCAGCAATATTACAGGATTTGAAAATAAATCCGGAACTGTGCGCTATGAAGGAACAACCCAACTGGAAAAGAAAAATATAGAAAGAAGTATTTGGCTTGATCTTGGAAATGCTTATGAGACAGTGGAAGTATTTGTAAATGGAAAATCCGCAGGTGTTCGTATCTGCAAGCCATATCGTTTTGAGTTGACGGGGCTTCTTAAAGAGGGTGAGAACCGGCTGGCAATTGAGGTGACAAACACACTTGGTACACAGATGAGAGATGCAATCAGTCATTATCTGCCAATTGAACCGTTTGGTGTAGAAGGAATGGTGCATCTATATATAGAAAAATATATGGGAAAATAAATCAGAAAAATCAGAAAAATTCAGCAGGAGGCAGTAAGATGAGTTTACCGGAAAATTTTTTGTGGGGCGGCGCAACAGCAGCGAACCAGTGCGAAGGTGCATATAATGTGGATGGAAGAGGACTGGCAAATGTCGATATATGTCCGGCAGGAAAAGACCGATTCAAGGTAATGCTTGGACACGGCGGAACATTGGAACCGGATACAGAACATATCTATCCGGCAATGGAAGGAATCGATTTCTATCATCATTATAAAGAAGATATCGCACTTCTTGGTGAAATGGGCTTCAAGACATTTCGTCTGTCGATTGCCTGGTCAAGAATCTTTCCAAACGGTGATGATGCAGAACCAAACGAAGCAGGACTTCAATTCTATGAAAATGTATTTAAAGAATGCCACAAATACGGAATTGAGCCGCTTGTTACGATCACACACTTTGATTGCCCGATTCATCTAACGAAAGAGTACGGAGGCTGGAAGAACCGAAAACTGATCGAGTTCTATAAGAAACTCGTAACCGTACTTTTTACACGCTATAAAGGTCTTGTAAAATACTGGCTGACATTTAATGAGATCAACATGATTCTTCACCTTCCATTTATGGGGGCGGGACTTGTCTTTAAAGAAGGAGAAAATGAGACACAGGCGAAATATCTTGCAGCACATCATGAACTGGTAGCGTCTGCAGAAGCAACAAGAATCGCTCATGAGATCGATCCAGAGAATAAGGTCGGATGTATGCTGGCAGCAGGTCAGACATATCCATACTCCTGTGCGCCAGAAGATGTATGGAAAGCGATGGGAAAAGATCGTGAAAATTACTTCTTCATTGATGTACAGGCAAGAGGTGAATATCCGGCTTATGCAAAGAAATTCTTCGAAAGAGAAGGAATCCAGCTCGATATTACAGAAGAAGATGAAAAACTCCTGAAAGAAAATACAGTTGATTTTGTTTCATTTTCTTACTACTCTTCCAGATGCGCAAGTGCGGATGCAAGCGTTGACACAACAGATGGAAATGTATTTGCTACAGTAAAGAATCCACATCTGAAAGCAAGTGAATGGGGATGGCAGATCGATCCGCTGGGACTTCGTATTACAATGAATGCACTGTATGACAGATATCAGAAGCCGCTTTTTATCGTAGAAAATGGACTTGGTGCGGTGGATCAGCCGGATGAGAACGGTTATGTGGAAGACGACTATCGTATAGAATATTTAAAAGCACATATTTTGGCTATGATGGACGCTGTAGAGATTGACGGTGTGGAAATTATGGGTTATACTTCATGGGGGTGCATTGATTTAGTTAGTGCTTCAACCGGTGAAATGAAAAAGCGTTATGGCTTTATCTATGTCGATAAAGATGACAATGGAAATGGAACGCTTAGACGTACAAAGAAGAAATCATTTGACTGGTATAAGACCGTAATTGAGACCAATGGACAATGTTTAAAAGAAAGAGGCGAGAAGTAGGTATGTTTTCATTTTTTAAGAAAAAACAGGCTCCTGCAGAGGAGAAAAAGGCATTTGCCGTAAAGGCTTATCTGTCAGGAAAAGTAGTACCAATCGAGGAAGTAAAGGACGAAGTGTTCTCATCTAAAGCATTAGGTGACGGACTTGCAATCGAGCCGGTTGAGAATGTGATCGTGGCACCATGTGACGCAACAGTATCTGTACTGATGGAAGGATCCAGACATGCAGTTGGACTTACACTTGCGAACGGAGTAGAGCTTCTGATCCACGAAGGAATCGACACAGTGAACATGGAAGGTGACGGATTCGAGTACTTCGTGAAAGAAGGAGACAAGGTAAGCGCAGGAGACAAGCTGCTCTCATTTGATCCGGAGAAGATCAAAGCACACGGATATGAGAAAACATGTATTCTCGTAGTTACGAACGGAGACGATTATCCGGATATGAAGCTGCACACAGGAATGGATGCAGTACAGGGCGAGACAGTGATCGCTGAATTCTAATCAATTTTGAAAGAGATGAAAAATTAAGAGACAGATACTTTTCCAATGCGAGAAAAGGCTCTGTCTCTTTTTGGTGTAAAATACGGAAAAATGGTGAAAATTCACAAGAAATCACAAATATACCGCAACAATATTGATGAAAAAACGGGAGATAGAGCTTCAGGCTAGACTAGATGAAGCTGAGGCACAGCTTAAGGACAGAGAAATTACGATTGAGAAGTCAGGGTCAATTGCTGATGCAGCAATGCAGTTAAGCGGCGTATTTCAGGCAGCACAGGAAGCTGCTGACACCTATCTTAAATCGATAAAAGCAACGGCGCGGCATGTATAGGAATTCTTGAGATACCGGCGATTGACCTGAAGCTTCCGGTACTGAGTGAGTGGAGCTATCCGTTTCTGAAGAGGGCACCTTGTCGCTATTCGGGCAGTGCTTATCTGGATAATCTCGTGATCACGGTACATAATTACAGAACATATTTCGGGAAGCTGAAGGAACTGGAAGTTGGAACTGAGGTGATCTTCACAGATGCAGCCGGGAACCGGTTCGAATACAAAGCGGCGGCGGTAGAGGCACTGACTCCACAAAGCGTGGAAGATATGACAAGCGGAGAGTGGGCGTTAAGTTTGTTCACATGTACGCTGGATGGGAAGAGCAGAGTGACAGTGCGGTGTGAGGCTGCTGGTTGCACATCATGTGAGCAGTAACTTGCACATCGTGTGAGGTAAAGAGTTGAAAGATTTGTTTGACATAAGAAAAAAGAAATGCTAATATAATAAATAGAAAGGTGCTACCGATGACGGTTCGCCTGATGTTTTTAATTGGTTAAATAACCGCTCAAGTTTTCTCAGGTCGTTGGGCGGTTATTTTTGCGTCTTGGAGTCATGCTTTCCACGCACGTAACCAAGGCTATAAAAAGTCGCACACAGTGAAATAACTGCGATAAGGTCAGTAATGGTCAGCATAGGCCAATTCTCCTTTCCAAGATTTCTCAAATGAGAGATGATCTATGTAATCGGAGCTATAAACTCTCCGCGCAAAGCGAACCGCCATTCACGTCAATGTGAAGTAGCACCCTAGGCATAAAGCCTGAACATATGATAACAAATATGTTGATAAAAATTAACATAAAAAGTAACACATATAATGCGAAAATTATTGCAGTTAACCCCACTATTTCTCTGATTTATGCAACAAATTGCAGGAGACGGTTATTTTATTGACCGTCTCTTTTTTGTGTGATATAACCTAATCATAGCAAACAACAAACGTTTGCATAGAAAGAAATGAACAATGCGCATTGTTATGAAACATTAAAAATCATGTTATCTCATACAAGAAAAAGGAGACAATAAAAATGGCAAAAGTAAAAAATTTCAAGACAATTTTCCCAGCAGTATCAGTACCACTTAACGACGACTATTCTATCAACGAATCAGAATTCAGAGCATACTTGAGATGGATTAAAACATTCTACGGAAAAGGAAAATCAAATTGACGAGATAGCGATAAAAAGATATAATATAGTTAGAATATTACTATGATTAACTTGAGGAGGTGCTAGTATGAATATTCGTCCATCAGCAGCAATCCGTCAAAATTATAATGAGATTGCAGATATGTGTCGTAAGACTGCAGAACCCGTATTTCTTACAAAAAACGGAGAAGGTGATCTGGTTGTCATGGATATAGAAACCTTCAATCGTAGAGAAAAAATGTTGAAGTTAAGGGAGGAACTGCTTGCAGTAGAAGAGGATCGGATGGCAGGGAGAAGTGGATGCACAGTAGATGAACTGGACGCATATCTTGAGGATGTGATTGCAGAGGTATAGTGAATGACAGATAAAAAGTACAAAGTAATTGTTTCTGACAGGGCAAAGAGGATGTTGGGAGCGCATATTCGGTTTATAGCTCAGGTTAATAAAGATGCCGCCAGCACAAAAAAGAAGGAAATAATAGCAGCAATCCGTTCCTTGAATCATATGCCGCAGCGTTTTCCATTCTTTGAAGAAGCGTACATTCCACCAAATAAATATCATAAGATGTTTATTGAAAAATGGTATCTGGTTCTTTATCAGATACAGGATGATACGGTATATGTGGAGTATATTGTTGATTGCAGAAAAGATTATAACTGGTTGATTCATTAAGGAATGCTTGAGACAGCCATGACTTCCATGGAGCTGCCGGGTCGTGAGATGGGACAGCGGGCGGCTGATATGATATTGGAAGACATTGAAGCGGCGGATGATGAGAAACCAAGCGTGCAGCACATGGTGTTCGGAACAAAGCTGATAGAGAGAGACGACGTAGGAAAAGATTCCCAAATGGGAATCTTTTTTTGAAAACAAAAAATAAATTCTGAAATGGGAATGTTTTTTGAAAAAGAGCCATTGTAGGTAAATATGGCTCTACAGAAGTAGATTTTATCGCTCAAAAACAATTTAACACTGGATCATTTACATCTCCGATCGATATTGTATAATAAAAAATGAAGAAAAATATAAAAACATAGTTGAAAGATGGGTTTTATAAGTATATAATACAAACCATCAAAAACACACCAACTAAGTAGGTTAATAAAGAAAGTGAGGATATAGACTATGGCAGCAATTTATAAAGGCACACTTGGACTGATTGGAAACACACCACTTGTTGAACCTATGAATCTGGAAAAAGAGCTTGGACTTGAAGCAACAATTCTTGTAAAGCTTGAGTATCTGAATCCGGCAGGAAGTGTAAAGGATCGTGTTGCGAAGGCAATGATCGAAGATGCAGAAGAGAAAGGAATCCTGAAAGAAGGTTCTGTTATCATTGAACCTACTTCCGGAAACACAGGAATCGGACTTGCATCAATCGCAGCAGCGAAGGGGTACAGAGCAATTCTTACCATGCCAGAGACCATGAGTGTTGAGCGAAGAAATATCCTCAAAGCATATGGAGCAGAGATCGTACTTACAGAAGGTACAAAGGGAATGAAGGGAGCAATCGCAAAAGCTGAAGAGCTTGCGAAAGAGATTCCGAATAGTTTCATCCCGGGACAGTTTGTGAACCCGGCAAACTCCAAGGCGCACAGAGAGACAACAGGACCGGAGATTTGGAAAGACACAGATGGAAATATTGATATCTTTATCGCCGGTGTCGGTACAGGTGGAACACTGACAGGTGTTGGTGAATATCTGAAGTCACAGAAATCGGATGTGAAGGTTGTAGCACTTGAGCCTGCAGCATCTCCGGTACTTTCAGAAGGAAAGGGCGGACCGCACAAGATTCAGGGAATCGGAGCAGGATTCGTACCGGATGTCCTTAATACAAAGATCTATGATGAGATATACAAAGCAGACAATGACGAAGGATTCGCAGCCGCGAAGCTTCTTGCAAAGACAGAAGGAATCCTGGTAGGTATTTCTTCAGGAGCAGCACTTTCCGGAGCAATCGCATATGCAAAGAAGCCGGAGAATAAGGGAAAGACAATCGTAGCACTTCTTCCGGACAGCGGAGACAGATACTACTCTACACCACTCTTTACAGAGTAGGCACGAATATCAAGACAAAGGCATTAACTAAGTAAGATTTTAACTTCCAAACAGCTTTGGCTGCGGAATAAGAATACAAAATAAGAATTAGAAAAAGGAGAATAAACCCATGGCAAAATTAGAGAGAAAAGACAGAAAATTTAAATTTGAGACATTACAGCTTCACGTAGGCCAGGAGCAGCCGGATCCGGTGACAGATGCAAGAGCAGTACCGATCTACCAGACTTCTTCTTATGTGTTCCGCAACAGCCAGCATGCAGCAGACCGTTTTGGACTGAAAGACGCAGGAAATATTTACGGACGTCTGACAAACCCGACAGAAGATGTATTTGAGAAGAGAATTGCAGCACTTGAAGGAGGTACAGCAGCACTTGCAGTAGCATCCGGAGCAGCAGCAATCACATATACAATTGAGAATCTGGCTCAGCAGGGAGATCACATCGTATCTGCAAAGAATATTTATGGAGGATCTTTCAACCTTCTTGAGCATACACTTCCGAATTATGGAATTACAACAACATTTGTTGACATTTTCAATCTGGAAGAAGTTGAGAATGCAATCCAGGAGAACACAAAAGCTGTTTACATCGAGACACTTGGTAATCCGAACTCAGATGTAGTTGATATTGAAGCAATCGCAAATATCGCACATAAGCATAAAATCCCGCTTGTTGTAGATAATACATTTGCAACACCTTATCTTGTAAGACCAATCGAGTACGGTGCTGACATTGTTGTTCACTCTGCTACAAAGTTCATCGGTGGACATGGAACAACAATCGGTGGAGTTATCATCGAGGGCGGTAAGTTCGACTGGGAGGCTTCAGGAAAGTTCCCTTCACTGACAGATCCGAATCCAAGCTACCACGGCATCAGCTTCACAAAAGCTTGCGGACCGGCTGCATTTGTTACAAAGATCAGAGCAATCCTTTTGAGAGATACAGGAGCAACAATTTCTCCGATCAGTTCCTTTATCTTCCTGCAGGGACTTGAGACACTTTCCCTTCGCGTAGAGCGTCATGTGGAAAATGCACTGAAAGTTGTTGAGTATCTGAACAATCATCCGCAGGTTGAGAGAGTACATCACCCATCTGTAGATCCGGATCCGAAGCAGCAGGAGCTTTATAAGAAATATTTCCCGAACGGCGGTGGTTCTATCTTCACATTTGAGATCAAAGGAGATTCCGCAAAGGCTCAGGAATTCATTGATAACCTGGACCTGTTCTCACTGCTTGCAAATGTAGCGGATGTGAAATCACTTGTTATCCATCCGGCCACAACAACACACAGCCAGTGCACAGAGGAAGAGCTTCTCGATCAGGGAATCAAGCCAAACACAATCCGTCTGTCTATTGGTACAGAGAATATTGATGATATCATTCAGGATCTGGATGAGGCATTCAAAGCAATTCAGTAAATAGCAATCAGAGAAAACAGAGAAATCTGTAAGAAGTAGGAGCAGTAAAAGCTGCTCCTATAGTGTTTAGAAGAAAGGAGTAGAATCGTTTGAAATTATCAAAGAAAAGCAGATATGGACTGCGTGCTCTTATTGATTTGGCGGTGAATTCACGGACAGAGCTGGTTTCATTAGGAAGTATCGCACAGAGAAATGACATTTCCGCTCAGTACCTTGAGCATGTATTTTCAGCCCTTCGCAAGGGTCATATTGTAAAAAGTATGAAAGGTTCCCAGGGAGGATATTTTCTGGAGAGAGATCCGAAAGAAATCACGGTTGCGCAGATTGTAGAGGCATTGGAAGGAACTTATGATCTGGAAGATGAAGTTGATCGAAACAACGTGGGACGTGGAGATCAGGAAGCAATTCAGCATCTGATCATTGACCGGATCAATGATTGTGTTCAGGAGATTCTGGAAGATATGACGCTTAAGGATCTTGTGGATGCATACGAAGGATATCAGGATTCCGTTGAGGGAATGTACTATATTTAGTGGAGAGGAACGTAAGGAGCAGAGACAGACAGCATGGCAGAAAATTATCAATTTGAAACACGATGTATTCACGGGGACGGAGGATTTGTAGAGGAACATCCATACGGAGCAGTCTCTGTTCCCATTTTTCAGACAGCAACTTTTGCACACCCGGGAATCGGGAAAAGTACAGGATATGATTATTCTCGTGAGAGCAATCCGACACGGTATGAATTAGAAAGCGTAATGTCTTCTTTAGAAGGAGCAGATGACAGTATTGCGTGCTCGACAGGAATGGCGGCGATTGGAATCTGCCTGGAGCTTTTCGGAGAAGGCAATCATATTCTATGTACAGAAGATCTGTACGGTGGAACTGTGCGAATGTTTGAAAGCATTGGCGAAAAGAGAGGATTAAAGTTTTCTTATATAGACACTTCAGATATTGACCTTGTAAGAAAGAATATCAGAAAAGAGACAAAGGCGCTTTATATTGAGACACCAAGCAATCCAACGATGAGGATTACAGATTTTGCAGAGATGAGAAAACTCGCAGACGAATTCGGGTTACTGATTCTTGCGGATAATACATTCCTTTCTCCTTATTTCCAGAAACCGCTACAGTTGGGTGCTGATATTGTAGTACATAGTGGAACAAAATTTCTTGGAGGACACAATGATGTTCTCGCAGGATTTGTCTGTGTCAAAGGGAAAGAGCTGTCGGAAAAATTGCGTTATACATATAAGACAGTTGGCTGTAGTCTGTCTCCGTTTGACAGTTTCCTTGTGCTTCGAGGAATCAAGACGTTGTCAGTGCGTCTAGAGCGCCAGCAGGAGAATGCGAAGAAGATTGCACTTTGGCTGAAAAACAGACCGGAAGTGACAGAAGTTTATTATCCAGGGCTGGAAGATCATCCGGGATATGAGGTAAACAAGAAACAGGCAACGGGAGCAGGAAGTATGCTTTCTTTCCGTGTAGATACGGTGGAACGTACAAGGAAGATTCTTGAAAGCGTGAAACTGATCTCTTATGCGGAGAGTCTTGGCGGTGTAGAATCGCTGATCACATATCCGATGCTTCAGACACACGGTGATGTGCCGGTGGAGATAAGAGAACGTCTTGGAATCACAGAAGATTTCCTTAGAATGTCTGTTGGAATTGAAAATGCTGAAGATCTGATCAAAGATCTGGAACAGGCATTTCAATAAAAGGAGTAAAAATGAGTGAGAAGAATTTGAATTTTGACCAGCCTGTAGAGAGAAGAGGAACCCACAGTCTGAAGTATGATTTTGCAGAAGAAAGAGGGAGAAAGAAAGATATTTTTCCGTTGTGGGTCGCTGATATGGATTTTAAGACGTCATCTTTCGTTCAGGAAGCATTGATCCGTCAGGCAGAGCATGGAATTTATGGATATACAGAGTCGGATCAGGAGTATTATGATGCGGTCAGCTCCTGGATGGAACGCCGTCACGGATGGAAGATCGACAAGGAGTGGATCACAAAGACTCCGGGAATTGTCTTTGCACTGGCAATGGCGGTGAAGGCTTATACAGAACCCGGGGATTATATTCTGATCCAGGATCCGGTCTATTATCCATTCCGGGAAGTGATTGAAAGCAATGACCGTAAAGTGGCCGCCAATATCCTTATCCGTAAGGAAGATGGATCTTATGCGATTGATTTCGAAGATTTTGAACGCCAGATCGTGGAAAAGGGTGTAAAATTATTCTTATTCTGCAGCCCACACAACCCGGTCAGCCGGGTATGGACAAGGGAAGAAGTGGAGCGTCTGGGAGACATTTGCCTAAAGCATCAGGTGATCATTGTAAGTGATGAGATTCATGCAGACTTCGTATTTGAAGGGAAGCATCAGGTACTTGTAGATCTTAAGGACGAGTATAAAGACATTACAGTGACATGTACTTCCCCGGGGAAGACATTCAATCTTGCTGGACTTCAGATTTCCAATATTATCATTCCAAATGCAAGCCTTCGCAAGGAATTTCAGCATCAGGTAACTGCAGCCGGGTATAGTCAGGTCGGCGCACCCGGAATCTTTGCACTGATCGCTGCGTATACTCAGGGCGAAGAATGGTATCAGGCGATGAAACAGTATGTGAAGTCGAATATTGATTTCCTTCATACATGGATGGCAGAACATTTACCACAGATCAAGGTGACAAAGACAGAAGGAACCTATCTCGTCTGGATGGATTTCCGGGCATTAGGGCTTTCAGACAAGGAACTAAAAGAACTGATAGAAGATAAGGCAGAGGTTTGGCTGGATGGAGGAGCGATCTTCGGAGAGCCTGGAAGTGGTTTTGAGCGGATCAACGTGGCTTGCCAGAGAGCGACGCTTGTGGAAGCGTTGGATCGGATTGAAAAAGCAGTGAAAAATAAATAAAAAGAAAACAGAAAAAGATGGATAAGCAACGCCCTCAATGCTTAGCCATCTTTTTCTATGTAGATCTGAACTTTCATTGTTTGAAACAGCTGTTATTTCGTTCCCCTCTGAAATAATGCTACTTCTCAATCTTGCATGGAATGATCGTTTTGTGAAAGTCAGCAAGTGTAATGCTTCCAAGATAATCTTCAATCAGATTATTCAGCTTTTCCCAGATCGGACGTGTCGGACACTGACCAGCACGTGCGCATTCCGGTGCATGATCCTCCAAACATGCTACTGCCGCAAGGCTTCCTTCTGTCGCATGAAGAATGGAAGCGAGAGTGTATTCTTCCGGAGATTTTGTCAGGCGGTAGCCGCCGCCCTTTCCGCGAAGTCCAAGGATAAATCCTTGTGTGACAAGAGATTTTAAAATATTTTCCAAATACTTTTCAGAAATCTCCTGACGTGCTGCGATCTCTTTCAGCGGTGTGTAAGATTCCGGATCCTGCTGAGACAGATCAATCATGACTCGGAGAGCATAACGCCCTCTTGTAGAGATAATCATAACCTATTTCCTCCCAAGTTACCTATAATTTTACATTGTGAATAGTGTATCATATGTTAAGAAAATAAACAAGCTGTCGAGGTAAAGTGAAACAGTGCAAAAGCATTAAAGTTTGTTGAAAACAGACGAAAACGAGTGTGTCTAAAAATGAAATAACCGTGAAATTGTATTAACTTTACTGGAATTTACAGCGCGTTTGTGATACTCTAAAGACTGTAAGTCCTGATCGGGATGCTGCCTTCCTGATCAGACAGAAAAGACTGGGTTATTGGTCGCACATCATGTGAACAGTAACAAGACTGGAGAGAGAATATGAAAAAATTAATAGTAGCATTACTTCTGGCAAGCACATTGTGTATGACAGGATGTGGCGATACGAAGAAAGCGGAACCGGCTGCATCTAAGACAGAAGAGGTGGACAAAGCAAGCAGTGCGATGAAAGAACAGATGGGAGACAACGCGGTTCTTCCAAGTGATTCTGTTAAGAGAGTTATGGCAAAACAGTGGAAGGTGATTGGAACAGATACTGTGTATGATCTGAAAGAAGATGGAACAGGAACGAAGGATGACGCCGGACTGACATTTGAGTGTGGATTTGATGAGGATAACAACATTACGATCAAGATCACAATGGACGGCGAAGATGAAGGTAAACTGTATGCGGTTACAACAGATGATACAGGCTATGGCATAGTACTGAAGTCTCTAGATGGCGGAAAGGATATGAAGTTCCTCCAGGCGGATACAGACCTTCTGGATCTGACGGATGACCGTGCGAAGGGGCTGATCGGAAAGTGGACAGACAACAGCGGAAATGAATATAAATTAAAGAAGGACGGAAAGCTTGTGATCAAGAGTTCCTCCGGTGAGACAAAGGGAACATATTGTGTAGCAGAGAATACAGACGGTACATTGAGGCTGAATCTGGTTATCTCCGGTGGAACACTGGAATATGTCTATACACTGTCAGATGATGGATCTACAGTGGAATTATGTAGTCCGGGAACAGATACGGTACATAAGTGGACGAAAGCCTAAAGTGTGGTGAATAAAAGAGATGCAGTTTGCGCATGAATTGATCGTTCCGGAAGTTGGATTTTCTTTTAAACTATTCTTATTTGAAGGCAGAGAAGGACATTACCATAGAGAAAAACATTGGCACAGATCGATTGAGATTTTTGCAGTGTGCGACGGAGAACTGGAATTTAAGATCGATGAGAAGACCTGGCATCTGACAGCGGGAGAATTTATGATTGTGAATTCGAATGAGGTTCATGAAGTAGATTCTCCGTTGCCAAACGAGACGATCGTTCTTCAGATTCCGTTGAAAGTTTTTGAAAAATATTATACAGGAGAGCAATTTATCTGGTTTACGCATGAACCGGGACGTAAGGACGCGCGTTTTATGGAATTGTTGGAAGAACTGTATAAGACGTATTGTGAAAAGCAGTGTGGATATGACATGAAGATGAACAGTATTTTTTATCATCTTTTATATCTCCTTGTGAAAGAATACCGTCTGACGGAAGTTGAGGATGCTTTTGTAAGGAAGAATAAGAATCTGAACAAGCTTTCAGCAATCACATCTTATATGAAAGAGAATTATGCACAGGAGCTCAGTCTGGAAGAAGTGGCAAGAATTTTTGGCTACTCACCAACGTACTTGTCGAGGATGTTTCAGAAGTATGCGGGAATTACATATAAGAGCTATTTACAGAATATCCGTCTGGAATATGCAATGAAAGACCTGAAGGGCGGAAAATATAATATCACTGAGACAGCACTTCGCAGCGGATTCTCCGGAAGCAAGGCGATGGCAAGGGCATTTCGGAAAAAATACGGAATTCTTCCAAGCGAATATAAAGAAAATGGGTAGCATTTTAGAGGTTGGCTCTGAACAGTTACGAAAATGGAATATAAATAAAAAGAAAAAATGACTAACAGTACAAAATATATTGACTGTTAGTCATTTTTATTGTATAGTGCAAGAAGAGATTAAAATGACCAATGGTCATAAACTGAATATGAGGAAGGAAGCGAAAAAGGATATGATGGTAAAGTTTGGAAAAAAGATAGTAAAATTCAGAGTGCCGATTCTGATTCTCAGTATTTTATTATTGATTCCGTCTGCATTGGGGTATCTGCATACGAGAATTAATTATGATGTATTGACTTACCTGCCGGATAACATTGAGACGATGAAAGGGCAGGATATTTTGGTAAATGATTTCGGTACAGGTGCATTTTCGATGTTTATAGTCGATGGAATGGAAGATAAGGATGTATCGAAGCTAAAAGAGAAGATTGAGAAGGTAGATCATGTAAAAGAGGTTATTTGGTATGATTCTATCGCAGATATCAGTATGCCGAAGAGTATGCTGCCAACAAAGGTTTATGATGCATTTAACTCCGAGACCGGAACAATGATGGCAATCTTCTTTGATGAAGGAACATCTTCAGACGGAACAATGGAGGCAATCTCCGAGATCCGTTCTCTGGCGGGCGAGCAGTGCTTCTTAAGTGGTATGTCAGCTGTTGTTACAGATACGAAGGAGCTGGCGGAGAAAGAGACACCGCTGTATGTATTGATCGCGGTTGTACTGGCGATGATCGTGCTCGGTCTTACAATGGAATCATTCTTTGTACCGATCCTCTTCATGCTCAGTATCGGAATCGCAATTGTCTATAACCTGGGAAGTAACTACTTTATGGGAGAGATTTCCTATATTACAAAGGCATTGGCAGCAGTTCTGCAGCTGGGTGTAACATTGGATTACTCCATTTTCCTGATGCATAGTTACGAAGAACAGCAGATTCGCTACAATGGAGATAAACACCGTGCAATGGCACATGCGATCTCACAGACATTTTCCTCTGTAATCGGAAGTTCCGTTACAACAATCGCCGGATTTATTGCACTGTGTTTTATGTCATTCACACTTGGTAAGGATATCGGAATTGTTATGGTTAAGGGTGTTATCCTCGGAGTACTGGCTTGTGTAACAATCCTCCCATCTATGATCCTGTGCTGTGACAAGATCATTGAGAAGACAAAGCATAAACCATTCCTTCCGGATATCGGAAAGATTTCAGATAAGGTTACTAAGAGATATCCTATCTATGTGGCACTGTTCGTAGTTCTGTTATTCCCGGCTATTTACGGAAATAACCATACAGGAGTTTACTACAATCTGGATGAGACACTTCCAAAAGATCTTCCGAGTATCATTGCAAATGAGAAACTGAAGGAAGACTATGACATGAATACGACGCATATGATTCTTGTAGACAGCTCTACAGATTCAGCGGATGTAGGCAAGATGCTGAATGAGATGGATAAGGTGGACGGAATCAAGTGGGCACTTGGACTCGACTCTCTGATCGGGCCGTCCGTACCGGCAAGCATGATTCCGGATTCAGTGACAAGCTCATTAAAGAATGATAAGTACCAGCTTGTACTGGCGAACTCAGAATATAAGGTAGCAACAGATGAACTGAATGACCAGATCAAAGAGCTGAATACGATTCTTCATAAATATGATGAAGGTGGAATGCTGATCGGAGAAGGTCCTCTGACAGCAGACCTGATTGACATTACAGATAAAGATTTCAAGACAGTAAGTGCAGTATCAATCGGAATTATTTTCGTGATCATTATGCTTCTGTTCAAGTCAATCTCACTGCCGATCATCCTGGTAGGCGTTATTGAGTTCGCGATTTTCGTCAATATGGGTATTCCATACTACATGGGAACTAAGCTGCCATTCGTGGCATCTATCGTAATCGGAACGATCCAGCTAGGATCCACCGTAGATTATGCAATCCTGATGACAACTCGTTATAAGAGAGAGCGTAACCATGGCGCGAATAAATACGATTCCATCACAACTGCGCACCGCGTATCCGCACAGTCCATCATGGTAAGTGCGCTAAGCTTCTTCGCAGCAACGATCGGTGTAGGACTTTACTCCAATATCGATATGATCAGTTCCCTGTGTATCCTGATGGCGAGAGGAGCACTGATCAGTATGGTAGTCGTAATCTTCGTACTGCCGTCTATGTTCATGGTATTTGATAAAGTAATCGTGAAGACAAGTAAGGGATTCCTGCCACCGAAGGAATGATGGGGCGTGGAATAGAATGCTATTAACGACAAAAGAATTACTAAAAAGATAAGAAATGGGCATTATTTGGCTAATTATTTGGTCGATAATGCCCTTTTGAGTTGGTAAAATGACCATAGAAACAAACGAAACAGGATACAGAAGAAAATTCAGGAGGACATCATGAAAATCCAGAATGTAACAGATGCATCTTTCCGAAAATATGGCAAGATCATCACGGAATACTCTTTTGAGAAGATTTTAAAAGAGATGGAACACACACCACTTCCGAAAGACGTTGTCTATGTACCGTCTGTTGAAGAGTTGGAAGTACTTCCAGAAGCAGCTGAAATCTGCAAGAAAGGATTCGGCGGACTGCCTATCCAGATTGGATACTGTAATGGAGACAACCATAAACTGAATGCACTGGAATATCACAGAAGTTCAGAATTTGATATCGCACAGACAGATCTGATCCTGCTTCTTGGAATGCAGCAGGATATTGAAGATGGCGATATCTATGATACAGCCAAGGTAGAAGCATTTTTTGTTCCGGCAGGAACCGGTGTAGAACTGTATGCGACAACACTTCATTATGCACCGTGTACTGCACAGGAAGGTGGATTCCGTTGTGTAGTAGTTCTGCCGAAAGGAACGAATGAAGAGCTTCCATTTGAAACAGCGAAAGAGGGAGAAAACAGACTTCTTGCAGCTATGAATAAATGGCTGATTGCGCATGAGGATGCACAGATTGAAGGAGCATTCTGCGGATTAAAAGGTGAGAATATTAATATTTAGGTAGAAAGAAAGTTGTTCACAAACAGAAGTGCTGAAATGTGGATAACATTTTCGAATGAAAGCAATAGTGTGAATAAGATAAGAAAGAGAGGATTTTATTATGAATAACATGCCAGAATTAAAAATCGGTGTTGTAGCAGTGAGCAGAGATTGTTTCCCGGAGAGCCTTTCCGTGAACAGAAGAAAAGCATTGATCGATGCTTATACAAAGAAATACGGTGAGGGAACAGTCTATGAATGTCCAATCTGTATCGTAGAGAGTGAGGTCCACATGGTACAGGCTCTGGAAGATGTAAAGAAAGCAGGCTGTAATGCCTTAGTTGTTTACCTTGGAAACTTCGGACCGGAGATTTCAGAGACACTGCTTGCAAAACATTTTGACGGACCGAAGATGTTTGTTGCAGCTGCAGAGGAGACACAAGACAATCTGACACAGGGACGTGGAGATGCTTACTGTGGAATGCTTAACGCAAGCTACAATCTGAAACTCAGAGGAGTAAAAGCTTACATCCCGGAGTATCCGGTAGGAACAGCAGAGGAATGTGCTGACATGATCCATGAGTTCGAACCAATTGCGAGAGCAGTTGTAGGATTAAGTGACTTAAAGATTATCAGCTTTGGACCGCGTCCGCTGAACTTCCTTGCATGTAATGCACCGATCCAACAGCTTTACAATATCGGAGTTGAGATTGAGGAAAACTCTGAACTTGACCTTTTCGAGGCTTATAATAAACATGAAGGCGATGAAAGAATCCCGGCCGTTGTAAAAGAGATGGAAGAAGAGCTCGGAGCAGGAAATAAGAAACCGGAGATCCTTCCGAAGCTGGCTCAGTATGAGATTACTTTGAAAGACTGGATTGAGGAGCACAGAGGATACAGAAAATACGTTGCAATTGCAGGAAAATGCTGGCCGGCATTCCAGACACAGTTCGGATTCGTTCCATGTTATGTAAACAGCCGTCTGACAGCTCAGGGAATCCCGGTATCCTGTGAGGTTGATATTTACGGAGCACTCAGTGAGTTTATCGGAACCGCTGTGAGCCAGGATGCAGTAACACTTCTTGATATCAACAATACAGTACCGGCAGATATGTACAAAGAAAGTATTGAAGGAAAATTCCCATATACACAGAAAGATACATTTATGGGATTCCATTGTGGAAATACAGCTTCCGGCAAACTTGCTTTCTGCGAAATGAAATATCAGATGATCATGGCAAGATCTCTTCCAATCGAGGTTACACAGGGAACACTGGAAGGAGATATCAAACCTGGAGATATCACATTCTACAGACTGCAGAGTACATCTGACAATGTACTTCGTGCTTATGTTGCACAGGGAGAAGTACTTCCGGTTGCTACAAAATCTTTCGGATCTATCGGAGTGTTTGCCATTCCGGAGATGGGAAGATTCTACCGTCACGTATTGATTGAAAAGAATTATCCACATCACGGAGCAGTTGCTTTCGGACACTTTGGAAAAGCATTGTTCGAAGTATTCAAATATATTGGTGTGCCGGTTGAAGAGATTGGATACAACCAGCCGAAAGGCGTAAGATATCCAACAGAGAATCCGTGGGGTTAATTACATAGAAAGTTATGAAAGCATAGAAAACGGGCAGAGAGCCGTGCCGGAAACGTCAAGGCTCTCTGTCTTTATATAGGAGGAACAACATGTTATTTGTAGGAGTAGATCTTGGGACATCCGCAGTAAAACTTCTTCTGATGGATGAGAACGGAAAGATCAAGAATATCGTATCAAAAGAATATCCGTTATATTTTCCACACCCAGGTTGGTCAGAGCAGAAACCGGAAGACTGGTTTGCACAGAGTATGGAAGGACTGAAAGAGCTTCTGGAAGGCTTTGATAAGGATCAAGTGAAAGGAATCAGTTTTGGAGGCCAGATGCATGGTCTTGTTGCGCTTGATAAGGAAGATCAGGTGATTCGCCCGGCAATTCTGTGGAATGATGGACGTACTGCAAAGCAGACCGATTACCTGAATCAGGTAATTGGAAAAGAGAAGCTTTCGGAGTATACAGCAAATATTGCATTTGCCGGATTTACAGCACCGAAGATTCTCTGGATGAAGGAAAATGAACCGGAGAATTTTGCAAAGATTGAGAAGATTATGCTTCCGAAGGATTATCTTGCATATCGCCTGTCAGGGTCTTTTTGCACAGAATATTCAGATGCTTCCGGAATGCTGCTTCTGGATGTGGAGCATAAGTGCTGGTCTGCAAAAATGCTTGAGATCTGTGGTATTACAGAGGCACAGATTCCAAAGCTGTATGAAAGCTGGGAAGTCGTTGGAACTTTGAAAGCAGAGATCGCAGCAGAACTTGGCGTATCAGAGGATGTAAAAGTAATTGCAGGAGCCGGGGACAATGCGGCGGCAGCAGTTGGAACGGCAACAGTCGGAGACGGCGGCTGCAATATTTCTCTCGGAACTTCCGGGACACTCTTTATTTCCAGTAAGAAGTTCGGAGTAGATAAGAACAATGCACTGCATTCCTTTGACCATGCAGACGGTAACTATCATCTGATGGGCTGTATGCTCAGTGCGGCATCCTGTAATAAATGGTGGATGGACGAAATCCTTAAGACAAAGGATTATCCGGCAGAACAGGCAGGAATTACAAAGCTTGGCGAGAACCATGTGTTCTATCTTCCGTATCTGATGGGAGAGCGTTCTCCTCATAATGACCCTTCCGCAAGAGCAGCATTTATCGGAATGTCTATGGACAGCACAAGAGAGGATATGACACAGGCTGTGCTGGAAGGTGTTGCATTCGGACTGCGTGATTCCCTGGAAGTTGCAAGAAGTATTGGTGTGAATCCGGAGAGAACAAAGATCTGTGGCGGTGGAGCAAAGAGTCCGCTGTGGAGAAAGATCATTGCAAATGTGATGAATATGAAAGTAGATCTGATTGAAAGCGAAGAAGGTCCTGGCTATGGAGCGGCAATCCTGGCAGCAGTTGGATGCGGCGTATTTGATTCGGTGGAAGAGGCTGCGAAGAAACTTGTGAAAGTAACAGGAACAGAAGAACCGGATCTAGAACTGGTGCAGAAGTACGAGGAAAGATATCAGGAATTTAAAGAACTGTATCCGGCATTGAAAGGAATTATTCAAAAGAAACAAGCATAATTTGCCGGAAAGATGGTCAGAGAGACGGGTCAGAGAGACGGGTGTGGAATACATTGCTCGTCTTTCTTTTATGTCGTATAATAATAACATGAGTGTCCCAAGACAAATAATATGTTGCACTTGCTAAAACAGTGAAAAAATGAACACAGATAACAGTACATGAATGGATAGAAGGATAAGAAATGCTTAAAATTGCGGTTTGTGATGACGATGAAAAGATATGTAATCTGCTGGAAAATTATATTAATGATTCCTGCAGGATACTCCATATAGAAGCTGAAACGGAGAGTTTCATTTCGGGGAAAGTGTTGAAACGGAAACTTCGGGAAGGGGAAAATTATCAGATCTATTTTCTGGATATTGAGCTCGCAGATGATACCGGGATTAGTGTAAGTGATTGTATCAGAAATGAGATAAAAGATGAAGCAGCTCAGATTGTATATGTATCGGGAAAGGATGGATATGACCGTCAGTTATTTGCCTTCAGACCATTCAATTTTATAGAGAAGCCATTTGACCAGAATATGGTGACTGCTACGCTTGAAAAGTATAACAGGATTTATGGGAAGAAGAATGATATATTTCACTATAAATATGGTCACGATATGTATTGTGCCCGTGTGAGTGAGATTCTGTATTTTAAAAGTAACGGAAGAAAAGTAAAGATTGTAATGCAGAAGTCAGAAGACGAATTCTATGGTTCGTTGGAAGAAGTCTGCGACAAATTAAAAGGGCAGGGAATGATTCTGACACATAAATCTTATCTGGTGAACTATCGTTATATCAGATCTTTTCAGGGGGAACAGGTTATTATGGTAAATGGTGACGTAATTCCTGTTGCCAGAGGCAGAAAAGAGGAAATAGCGAGAATGCAGCTTCATTTTGAAAATGGAGGGTTTGCACATGGTATTTGATACATATCATATAATTTATCTGCTGGCGAATTTTTTCCTGATATTTGTTGTCCATCGTTTTATGAGAGTTTTTTTTGAACATAGAAAATACAAAAGAATATTGGGAATATTAGCTTATTCCTTCTACTTTATAATGACAACTTTAGTATATCTTCTGATAGATATTCCGTTAATTACTTTGATTACAAATTTAATTACTATGTTTATTATTTCTTTAACTTACGAAGCAAGTATTCAAAAAAGAATTATTTGTGTTGTTTACATGTATCTTTTTATGGCAGCAGCGGAAATAATTGCGGCAGCTATGACTGGATATATTAATTTTTCAGTTTTTTCACAAGGCGAGTTCAGAGATACTTTTGGTTTAATAGCCACGCGAATTGTTGCATATTGTGAAACGCTGTTGCTTGAAAATATAAAGTTAACAAGAAAGGGACGTAATATTAGTTGGATTTCCTGGCTGGCTTCAATTGTAATTCCGATTTCTACATTAATTTTGGAAGTAATTATTGCAAATCAGACCAATTTAACTAAGGTAGAGGCAGTGGGTTCAGTATTACTTCTGTTTGCAGTAAATATAATTGCATTTTATCTATATGATTCATTGGCAGAAAATTATATAAAGAGATCAAAATTGGCTCTTTTACAAAAAGAAAAAGAATTATACAGCAGACAGTGTGAGATGATGCAAAGCTCCACAGAAGATTTACAGGCATTTAGACATGATATGAGTAATCAACTTATTATTTTAAATCATTTACTGGAAGAGGGAAAAGATGAAGAGGCAAGAAGACAGTTGGATCAACTTTCTCATTTCATAAAGGGAAAGGTGATTTATAGCACATCAGGAAATACAATTATTGATGGATTGGTTAACTATAAGCTTCAAAGTGTGGCGAGTGAAAATATAAAAGTAGAAACAGAAATTGTTGTACCGAAACAGTTAAATATTGATATAGCAGATCTTGTTACACTATTGGGAAATCTATTGGATAATGCTTTGGAAGCATTGAAAAAAGTTGATCGGGAACAACGAATATTGACGATAAAGATTGTGTTTAGTCAAGAGCGTTTAATTGGTCGGATTACGAATACTTATTGCGGTGAAATCCACCAGAAGGATGATAAGATATTAACTTCAAAGAAAGAAAAACAGAAGCATGGATATGGACTGAGTAATGTAGAGAAAATAATAAAGAAGTATAATGGTTATATGGAAATAGATCATGCAAACGGAGAATTCAGGGTGGATTTTATAATTTATCTGCCACAGAAAAACTAGTACAGCGTTTCACAAATAACTGTCTCATTCACGCAGAATGCGGATTCGAGTGTTCAGCTGAAAAAAACGTAGGCGTAGCGGGCTACGTCGAGGCTTTTTCAACTGAGCAATCGGATTCGCAGGCAAGTGTATGAGGCAGTTATTTTGAAAACGCTGTACTAGATAAAGTAAAAATAAGAAGTCTGAAAAGAAACTGATGCATTTGACTACGAGAAATCCGCAGTTGATTACATGTTTTCGCACAGGCTTCTTTTTTATGGCATAATGTGGGTGCCAGGAAAAAAGGGGGTGAGCGTGTGAAGAAGTATTATAAAAAGAACATTATAAGTATTGTTATTTTATTGTGTATAGTTTTAATACTCTATTTTACACCACCAATAATGCTGGCTGATGGCTGGATTGAATTTGGTAGTAGAGCAGACAGCTTTGAAACGCACATGTTGAATGAGTACAACAATTTCCCTTTTAGACGAGAAGCAAGTAATTCAGATTTCGATAACTTTTATTTTATAAATCTCAGAATTTGGGAGAAAATGTCAATTACTCGAATTGTATATGATGGTGACAAAAATACAACGTGTGAATTAATATTTCCGGGAGTTTACAGAGTTGAAAATACTAGAAAAGGAGCTTATGTAAATTCGTTTGAAATCAAACGCGGCAAGACATTATGGTTTTGCGATTATTATGCCAATGAGATGTAGGTAGGCTAAATGGATATTTTTATACGGTTGTCAGGAAGACGGGGGTGGAAAACATTGCCCGTCTTTCTTTTATGTCGTATAATAATAACATGAGTGTCCAAAAATAATTGCTAGAAAGAGAACTGTATGGAGGTGGAAATTAAATGGGAAATTATTTGAACCCGGATATTAGTACTTTTGCAAGAGTTGTAAATTCAGAAATATATGTTGATAAGACGGGATTGATTGAATATACAAATAGAAGTGCTAAAACATTACAAAGTTATATTTGCATCAGTCGTCCACGCCGTTTTGGGAAGTCTATTGCTGCGAATATGCTTTCTGCCTACTATACGTGTGAGTATGATTCAAGGGAGCTGTTCTCAAATTTAAAAATAGCATCATCAGATAGTTATGAAAAGCATTTGAATAAATATGATGTGATCTTTCTTAATATGCAAGAATTCCTGAGTCAAAGCTCCAATGTGGAGGAAATGCTTAGCTTGCTTAAAAAGAGCGTAATATGGGACTTGTTAGACAAATACCCGGATTTCCGATACTTTGATGAAACAAATTTAATGAGAACTCTTCAGGATATTTATAATAAGACAAAGAGACCGTTTGTTGTAATTATTGATGAATGGGACTGCATTTTCAGAGAGTATATAACAGATAAAAAAGCGCAGGAAAAATATTTGGATTTTCTAAGAGATTTATTGAAAGACAAAGGATATGTCGCACTTGCTTATATGACAGGAATTCTTCCAATAAAAAAATATGGCACACATTCAGCGTTGAATATGTTTGATGAATTTTCAATGATTGATCCGGGACCATTGGCGGAATATGTCGGATTTACAGAAGAAGAAGTAAGCGAGCTGTGTGAACGATATGGCATGGACATGCAGGAGCTAAAAAGCTGGTATGACGGATATTCTTTTGAAGGAGCACCTTCTATTTATAGTCCACGTTCAGTAGTAAGCTGCATGCGATTTGGGAAATTTGGAAATTACTGGAATCAGACAGAAACGTTTGAAGCTTTAAAAATGTATATTGATATGAATTTTGAAGGATTGCGAGATGACGTGTTAAGCATGATCGCCGGGGAAAGTGTTCCAGTGAATACAGGAAGTTTTACAAATGATATGGCAACATTTCATACAGAGGATGATGTACTTACTTTATTAATCCATCTTGGGTATTTGGCATATGACTATGATAATAAAACAGTGAAAATACCAAATAATGAGGTGAGAGCAGAATACGTCAGCAGTGTTTCCGTGTCGGGTTGGGGTGAAGTTTCTAAAGCATTGAAAAATTCGGCAGATACATTGAATGCTATTTGGCAGAAACGTCCTGTACAAGTGGCAGAGGGAATAAGACAAGCACATTTTGAGACATCTCATTTGCAATATAACGATGAAAATGCATTGAGTTATACGATATCACTTGCGTTATATGCTGCAAGAAACTTTTACACTGTTCACAGAGAATTGGCGGGAGGACAAGGGTTTGCAGATCTTGTATTTCTTCCTAGAAAAAAATTCCAGGAAAAACCTGCACTTGTGGTAGAACTTAAATGGAATGAAAGCGCAAACGGTGCAATTGAACAGATTAAGAAGAAAGAATATTGTAAAAGTTTAGAGGAATACAAAGGAAACATACTTCTTGTAGGAGTAAATTACAATAAAAAAACGAAGAAACATGAATGTATAATAGAGGAAGATATTAAGTAAAAGGAAACGGACCTCTAGTGAAAGTAAGTTAAAAAAGACGGGAATGGTGAATGGAACTCATCATTACCCGTCTTTTTCAAACTACGCTAAAAACAACGCATACAGTATCACAAGAATACCAAGCACAATTCTGTAATATCCAAATACTTTGAAATCATGTTTCTTAATATATCCCATCAGGAATTGAATAACGATAATAGAAGAAACAAATGCTGTTACCATTCCGATCAGCAGAATAGCCGCTTCTGTTCCGGTAAAGTTCAGGCCAAACTTCACAAGCTTCAGAAGACTTGCACCGAACATAACCGGAATCGCAAGTACGAAAGTGAATTCAGCAGCAATGGTTCTGGATACTCCAAGGATCAAAGCACCGACAATTGTTGCACCGGATCTAGATGTTCCAGGGAAGATTGCAGCGATCAGCTGGAAAAGTCCGATCAAAAATGCAGTCTTATAAGTAAGTTCATCCATACTGTTGATCTTCGCAGGTTTGCCCTTGTGATTATTCTCAACAATGATAAAGGCGATACCGAAGACAATCAGAGCAATCGCAACGCAAGGGTAATTGTAAAACCATTTCTCAAACAGATCATTGAATGGCATTCCAATCACGATCGCAGGGATACATGCAACAAGAACTTTCAGCCAGAGAATAATGATATCCATCTTTACATAACTTAAAATTCCGTTTCCGGATTTCTTTTTTCTATGTGCATGTTTTGCCTGACGGCGTCTGACAGTGTGACTTCCTTCCGGTGCACCAAATGGGAAGATCTGATTCCAGAATAAGATGACAACGGCAAGAATCGCACCTAACTGGATCACAACTTCAAACATGCTGTAGAATTCTTCAGAAACATTTAATTTCACAAACTGATTCAACAGGATCAGATGTCCGGTGCTGCTGATCGGCAGCCATTCTGTGATTCCTTCCACAATTCCAAAGAGGAAGGATTTCAAAAATTCAATCATTCTTAATTTATACTCCTTTTTATTGATGGATTGCAGCTATACTTATGTTCTAAAGCGGCTCACGGTTTCTTATTATAAAACGTTGACGAAAGATGTGCAAGAAATAGAAAGTATTTAAATTGTTAAATCGTCGATTTAAGAAATTCCTAATATTTTTCCAATCTATCTCTTAAAAACCATCAAATATCATGTATACTATAGTTAGAACTTGATCATGTGATAATTATGTTGCTGCGCTGTTATCGGTGTCAGCAATTATCGAGGGGTATGTAAAATGTATAAAATATTAGTATGTGATGACGATAGAGAAATCGTAGAAGCAATTGAAATTTATCTTTCCCAGGAAGGATATCAGATCTTAAAAGCGTATGACGGGATCGAAGCACTGGAGATTTTGGAGAAGGAGAAGGTGAATCTTCTGATTATCGATGTCATGATGCCGAGACTGGATGGAATCCGTGCAACATTGAAGATCCGCGAGAAGAACAGTCTGCCAATCATTATCTTGTCTGCGAAGTCAGAAGATACCGATAAGATTCTGGGACTGAATATTGGTGCGGATGATTATGTGACAAAGCCATTCAATCCGCTGGAACTTGTCGCACGAGTGAAATCACAGCTGAGAAGATTTAATGAACTTGGCGGAACAGCACAGGAGCCAAAAGAGACGATATACAAAGTAGGCGGTTTGCAGATCAATGATGATCTCAAGCAGGTGACAGTAGATGGAGAATTTGTGAAACTGACACCGATTGAATACAATATCCTTTTGCTTCTGATGAAGAATCAGGGAAAAGTATTTTCAATCAATCAGATTTATGAATCCATCTGGAATGAAGAGGCAATTGGTGCGGATAACACAGTTGCAGTTCACATTCGTCATATCAGAGAAAAAATAGAAATCAATCCGAAAGATCCACGTTACCTGAAAGTAGTCTGGGGTGTCGGATATAAAATCGAAAAAGCATAAAAAGGCATATAAGAAAGGATTAACAATGAAGAAATGGTACAGGAAGACCGTGACAAGGACAATTGTTCTTGTTGTGGCGATTCTTAGCGGAGCATTGCTTGTGACAAATTTGCTTTCTCTCCTGACACTGGCGGGGGGGATGAGTTTTTCACAGATCCAAAAGATGAATACACAGTCTTTTGAAGAATCCGAAGAATTCAGCAAGATGGTCGAAAGTTACATGTACGATGTACAGGAGAAGCTTTATCTGCAGAATCTTTTTGAAAGTGACGGCGCCTACAATCCGAAAAAACTGGTGGATGTAATGGAACTGTCGAAGAAGGGAAAGATATCTGAGACGAATCTGTCCGGCGTCACGTACACAATGGAAGAGCTGGTGAACTGGGGCGAAACTTACAGTGGGACAGATAACGACAATCTTTACAAACAGAATGGCGTGATCGTCTGCCAGAAACCAGACGGAAATTATTACTACTATTATATGAATGATTTCTTCTCTCTTGTAAATGCAGGAAAACTTCAATTTCAGATGGGCGAACAGGACAGAGATCAGTTCCTGGCAGGATTGCAGGCAGGTGAATTTACAACTTCCGGATATTATACATTTCAGATTACAGATGAAAATGGTGATCTGCTTTATACAGACTGCTGGAATTTTGGCCAGTCTCTGATAGAGAAATACGCACCGGTTGAGGCAGATAATCTGCTTCAGGTTGTAAATAACAATCCACAGTTAAATGGAAGATTGTCGCTGGTTTACGATAATATAGCCACAGCATTGCAAACAATCTATGAAGACTGGCAGGATTATGAAGGCGGTTGGGATTATCTGGAAGAGGGAAATACCAATTTTACCTATCTGTACGCAGATGAATCGACGAAGAAAGTTACTACAAATAAAGCAGAATATGCAAATTATGCGGATGTAAGAGATAGCATAGAGAATATAATAGCTTCTGCGTCTAAAAAATCTGTGAAATACATGGTGATCTATCCGGAGTTGAAAGATTTTAAGACGAATATGAATGTATCTTATTCTGATCAATGGCTTAATATTCGTTCTTATGGTTATTATTCCGGAGGAACAAAGTGGAAAGATGTTTTTGCAGTTGCGGTTGATACAAAATATCCGATTCAGGATCAATTTTACCAGAACAGTATTGAGTATCAGAATAATATTCCGCATATGAAAGCAGCATTGCATTTTATGATTTTCATCGGACTACTCTTTTTGATCACAGTAGTGTGGCTGACATTGGGGGCAGGAAGAAAACCGCAGGATGAAGAACTGTATTTGTTAAAGTTCGATTCCTGGAAGACAGAGATTGCCGCAGCAGTTATTATTTTTGTCTGGGTGATTGGAAGTTATTTCTTTTTCGTAGCAGGAATAGATGGAATTCATATCTTATTTGATGGAATTACAGGGTTGTGTAGTTCATACAGTGCTGTGGAAAGTGATACATTTATTCCATCATCCTATGTTCCGAATGTATATATGCAGACTTTAAGTCTCGGAGAATCAGTGGGTGTGTTCGTATATGGTGCGTTTACATTTACCTGTTTCTTTGCCGGCTATCTTAGTCTGGTAAGAAGAATTAAGGCAAAGAGCCTGTGGGAGAACAGTCTGCTTCGAAGTTTCGGTATATTTATTGGGAAAATATTACGAGATGTGAAGCTTACAAAGAAAACAGCAGGACTTTTGATTCTTTATTTCCTGTTTCAGCTTTTCGTACTTTTGGATAGAGATTTCTTCCTGGTGATTCTGCTGCTGATCGCTGACGCAGTGCTATTCTATTGCATGGTTGCAAATGTGATGGAGAAGAACCGACTGAGAAAAGGAATCCAGGAGATCGCTGACGGAAATATGAGTTATCAGATTCCAATCGACGGACTGCATGGGGAGAACAAGAAACTTGCATTGATGATCAACGGGATCGGAACCGGACTTAACAAAGCAGTTGCCGAGGCAATGAAAAACGAACGTCTTAAGACAGATTTAATCACAAATGTTTCTCATGATATTAAAACACCACTGACTTCCATTTTGAATTATGTCGGCATCTTAAGACAGACAGATCCAGCGGATCCGAAAGTTCAGGATTATCTGAATATTCTGGAAGAGAAAGCACAGAGACTGAAGACTTTGACAGAAGATGTAGTAGAAGCATCGAAAGTCAGCAGCGGAAATATTTCGCTGGAATATATGGATCTTGATCTGTCGGAAATGATCCAGCAGACGCAGGGTGAACTCGAAGAAAAATTCGAGGCGAGAAATCTGGCAATCGTCACAGATCTTCCAGCAGAACCGGCTGTTGTGCATGTCGATGGAAGAAGAATGTGGCGTGTCCTGGAAAACATTTACGGAAATGCAGCCAAGTACGCAATGCCTGGAACAAGAGTTTATGCGACTCTGAAAACAGATGATACAAAGGTAAGGTTTTCGTTGAAAAATGTTTCCGAGCATCAGTTGAATATTCAGGCTGACGAACTGACAGAACGTTTTATCCGCGGAGATATTTCCAGAAGTACGGAGGGAAGTGGATTGGGACTTTCCATTGCGAAGAGCCTTACAACGATGCAGGGCGGCACATTTGATCTGTATCTGGACGGAGATTTGTTCCGGGTAGATATTACATTTCCAAGAGTGAAAGCAAAAGGAAATGCTGCCGGGGCAACAGAGGAATCGAAAGAGAAATCATCAAGCGGTGTATCTTGACATTCTATTCGCGTTATGCTAACCTTTTTAAGGAATGAAAAGCAGTGATAAGCGAAACGCGATGAGGAAGAGAGTAGTCTGTAACAGATTCTACAGAAAAGTCCTGAAGGCTGTCAGGCCGGATGTTGAGAGGGATGGATGGAAGACAGATGAAGATGGCTTCTGAGCAGCGCAGATGAGCCTGAACAGAGTGAGCAAGTGAGTTGTTTAAGCGGCAATCTTGAATAAAAAGATCCGGGTTAGTCTGTGAAGGGATTCGCCCTTTATAGCGAAGAGTATCAACAGTGAGAAATGCCGTAGTATTCAAAGTGGTTTTGATTAACAAAGCAGTTTTTACTAACGAAAGTGCAGATACTCCTAGAGGTTTCTTTCCGCGAGGAAGGAACGAAGAGAAGTGGTAACACGAAGGTATGATTCGTCTTCTCAGGGATGCAAGTCTCTGGGAGGGCGTTTTTTAATGTATTAGGTTCTTTCCTAATATATTAAAAACGCTCCGCTAGGGATGTTCCGGAAAATTCAGAAAAAATCGTATTAGTAATCACTGAAAGTTGAGAAAAGAATCCCACATTGTGGGAAAAGGAGGCAGACAAATGTCAGAAAAACCAAAATATTATATAACAACAGCGATTGCCTATACATCAGGTAAACCGCATATCGGAAACACATACGAGATCGTGCTTGCAGATGCAATCGCACGTTACAAGAGAAGCCAGGGATATGATGTATTCTTCCAGACAGGAACAGATGAGCATGGACAGAAGATCGAGCTCAAAGCCGAGGAGGCTGGAATCACACCAAAGGAATTCGTAGATAATGTATCAACAGAAATCAAAAGAATCTGGGATCTGATGGATACATCTTATGACAAATTCATCCGTACAACAGATGAAGATCATGAGAAACAGGTTAAGAAGATTTTCAAGAAACTTTACGACAAGGGAGACATTTATAAAGGACATTACGAAGGAATGTACTGTACACCGTGTGAGTCTTTCTTCACAGAGTCTCAGCTTGTAGATGGAAAATGTCCGGACTGTGGACGCCCGGTTCAGCCGGCAAAGGAAGAGGCATATTTCTTCAAAATGAGCAAGTATGCGGATCGTCTGATCGAGCATATCAATACACATCCGGAGTTCATCCAGCCGGTTGCCCGTAAGAACGAGATGATGAACAACTTCCTTCTTCCGGGACTTCAGGATTTGTGTGTATCCAGAACATCCTTCAAGTGGGGGATTCCGGTAGATTTCGATCCAAAGCACGTTGTATATGTATGGCTTGATGCTCTTACAAACTATATCACAGGAATCGGATATGATGCAGACGGAAACAGTACAGAGCAGTTCAACAAGCTGTGGCCGGCAGACCTTCATCTGATCGGAAAAGATATCATCCGTTTCCATACAATTTACTGGCCAATCTTCCTTATGGCACTTGATCTTCCACTTCCGAAACAGGTGTTCGGACATCCGTGGCTGCTTCAGGGAGACGGTAAGATGAGTAAATCCAAGGGAAATGTTCTCTATGCAGATGAACTCGTTGATTTCTTTGGCGTAGATGCAGTTCGCTACTTCGTGCTTCATGAGATGCCATTCGAGAATGACGGTGTTATTTCCTGGGAGCTGATGGTAGAGCGTCTGAACTCTGATCTTGCAAATACACTTGGAAACCTTGTAAACAGAACTGTTTCTATGACAAACAAATACTTCGGCGGAACAGTAGAAGATAAGGGTGTTGTAGAAGATGTAGATGCAGAACTGAAAGCAGTTGTAGAGAATGCTTCTAAAGCAGTTGATGCTAAGATGGCAGACCTCCGCGTTGCCGATGCGATTACAGAAATCTTCAATCTGTTCAAACGCTGTAATAAATATATTGATGAGACAACTCCTTGGGTACTCGGAAAAGATGAATCCAAGAAGGATCGCCTTTCTACAGTACTTTGGAATTTGATCCAGAGCATTTCTGAAGGTGCAAGACTTCTTGAATCTTTTATGCCTTCTACAAGTAAGAAGATCCTTGAGCAGCTTGGTAACGGACATGTAACAGAGAAACCGGAGATTCTGTTCCAGCGAATGGATCTCAAAGAGGTTATGAAGAAAGTCGAAGAACTTCATCCGAAGGTAGAAGAAAAGAAAGAGGAAGAAGCTGTTATCGACATTGAGCAGAAAGATGAGATCACATTTGAGCAGTTCGGAGCAATGCAGTTCCAGGTTGGAGAGATCATTGCATGTGAGGCTGTAAAGAAATCCAAAAAGCTTCTCTGCTCTCAGGTAAAAGTTGGAAGCCAGGTAAA